>Ga0138256_10008128_pt1 | contig 11047 bp, 9 predicted proteins | sample KNB2016incub_MG_FD_105486 | JGI IMG/M metagenome (GOLD analysis project Ga0138256, IMG submission 105486) | Active sludge microbial communities from wastewater in Klosterneuburg, Austria - KNB2014incub_MG | ecosystem: Engineered > WWTP > Activated sludge > Unclassified | place: Austria...
CAGCGCATGCCGTCGGCGGAGGACTGCCACGCCTCAGCACGTCGCGTCGAGACCAGCAGCGCCGCGCCGACGCCACCGGCAACCACCGACCACACACCCACCGCGTATCGTGCGCGCGCGGCGCCGCGACCCCGTTGCCATCCGCCGACCAGTCGGCGCACGAATCCCAGGTCCGTTCCGCGTCGCCACACCATCCACGCGCCACTCAGCAGCAGTGCGGCGACGGTCGTCCACCAGGCCATGAACGCGGCAAACGACCGGGTCGCTGGCCCGAAGCCGTCGAGATCGGAGTAGCGCACCCGCGGCGCCGCGGTGAAGCGCCACATCGGATGTTCGGCGCCCATCGCGTCGCCCTGCTGGATGAACGCCACCAGCAACACCGACAGCAGCATCGCCACCCACCGGTTGGGCATGACGAGATGCAGCAACAACACGGCGGCGGCCAGCAGGAGCAGCGGATACACCTCGTACCGGAACGACGCGAGATAGACCGTGGGTTTGATCGGTTGTCCACCACTGGCCAGATGGACACCGACGGCCACCAGCAGCCCCGTCACCGCAATCACCACCGGAATCGCTGCCAGCGCCGCGAACTTGGCGATCAGGAGACTCGCGCTCGACGTCGGAGTGCCATCCACTAGGCCGTCCACGCGAAGAATGCGCTCCCGCCACATCACATCGGCGGCGAAGAACAGCAGGACCATCGTCCCGAACACACCGATCGGCGCAGCATCGGCCAAGCGGCCACTGGTGGCCAGAATACGCGTGCCGTATTCGCCCGCCTTGAGCGACGAGAGCGCCTCGATCAGCGTCACCACGGCGAACAGCAACAGCACCACACGAAACAGCCACGAGCCGAGCAGTTGCTGCCATTCGAATCGGACCAACTGCGCGAGATGCGGTGTTGACCGGAGCGTGGGTGGAACCGGTATGTACACTGACTGCGGAGCAGCAGCGGTGGCGTGGCGCGCAACGCGTGTGGTGCGCCCTCGCAGCGCGCGCCACCAGCGCGACGCAGACGATCCCGGGCCAGCGGTGCGAACCGCGCGCGCGCGATGTCCCAGCGGCACAATCCGGTAGGCCAACCCCAGCACCGCCGCCGTGATCAGCAACCACACCACGCGATTTCCGAGATACCGTCCACGCCATTGCACGAGCTGCGTCGTCCGTTCGAGCGGCGTCCAGTAGCGCGTCTGATCGAAGTACGCCGACATACCAAACGGATCGAGCCACGCCGCACGCGCCAACGATTCGGGTGTCGCCGGGGCGGCGCCGGCAAACATCGGCGAATCTACAAGCAGCGCGGTCACCATATACAACGCGAACAGCACGATGCCACCCACGTACGTGGCAATCGCCGTGCGTGCCACACCGGCAATGAGTGCCAGCACCGCCGACACGAACAGCAATGTCGGCAGAATCAACGTGAAGAGTGGCGACAGGTACGAGGCGACTCGCAGCGGCGCGACGGGATCACCCGGCGACGGCATCACGAGCGGTATCACCATCAATAGGCCAGCCGCCAGCGAAAACGCGGTGAAACCGGCAAGAACCAGCCCGAGATACCGCGTCACCACCAACTGCGCGCGCCCGACAGGCCGAGACAGCACCAACTCCCGCATGCGGTGCTCGTCGTCGCGCAATACGCCATTGACGGTGAAGATCGTCTGCGTGAACAACATCCAGAGCGACAGCAATCCGAATGACTGCATGACGGGATACGGCGCATTCACGGGCAGTCCATTGGCCTGAAAACCGGTGCGCGCCATCATGAACGCCATGAAACACAACACCGACACCACCAAGGCAAACGTCAGGCGTCGAGTGTGATACCGCCACTCGAACGCGATGAGGTGCGGCAGCATCATGCCGGACCGCGCTGCAGCGTGGCGAAGTACACGTCTTCGAGCTCGGGCGCGACAGGCTCCCACTCGTGATCCGGCGCCACGGCCGAGAGAATGCGCAGCCGCGTTTTCCCCGCGTGCATCTGCGTGGACAACACCGTATGTGGCGCGCCGATGGCCTCCGCCTCATGTCGATCGGTCGTGCGACGCCACACGCGTCCGTCCAGCGCGCTTACCAGGTCATCGGGCACACCCTCAGCGACCACGTGGCCGTCCGCCACAATCGCCATGCGCGTGCACAACTGGCGCACATCTTCCACGATATGCGTCGAGAGCAGCACGACCACCTGCTCGCCGATTTCACCGAGCAGATTGTAAAAACGACCGCGTTCTGCCGGATCCAGCCCGGCGGTCGGTTCATCCACGATCACCAGGCGGGGATCACCCAACAGCGCCTGCGCGATGCCGAATCGCTGGCGCATGCCGCCGGAGAATCCGCTCACCGCTCGACGGCGATCCTCCCACAGATTGACCTGCGCCAGCAACGCGTCCACCTGCGCACGACGCGTGGCGCGATCGGTCAGGCCCTTGAGCACCGCGAGATGCTCGAGCAGATCGAGCGCCGAGATTCCCGGATACACCCCAAAATCCTGCGGCAGGTACCCCAGGCGGGATCGGTATGCGGTGAGATCGGCGTCGATGCGTGCGCCGTCAAAACGGATCTCGCCAGTGTCAGGCGTCTGCAGCGTGGCCAGCACGCGCATCAGCGTGGATTTGCCCGCCCCGTTGGGACCCAGCAGCCCGAAGAGGCCGCGGCCGATGGTGAGCGACACCCCCCTCAGCGCGTGGACGCCGTTGGGGTAGCGAACATGAACGTCGGTGATCTGGAGCATGGGCGATGAAGTCGAAGGCGCGCGGGCTGCTAACGTCGACTTTTCCCAACGAAACCGTGAGCAGATAGTTTCGGCATAACATTGGAGCATTCTATATTAAGTTTTATCTAAATGTTAAACTCAGCTGACCTCGAATTCTTCGCCGTGGTGGCACGATCGCCATCGCTGGCGGCCGCGGCACGCGACCTCGACGTCACGCCGTCGGCGGTGACGCAGCGACTGCAGGATCTTGAGCGGCGCGTCGGCGTGCGGCTCGTGGATCGTCGTGCCCGCCGACTCGCGCTCACCGACGCCGGCGAGATGCTCGCCACACGCGGCCGGACGATTGCCGATGAACTGGCGGCGTTGCACGACGTGTTGGCAACGCACCATGGCGAGGTGGCCGGTCATCTCCGCGTGCTGGCGCCCTTCGGATTTGGTCGGGCGCATGTGGCGCCCATCGCGGCGCAGTTCCTCGAGGCGCACCCCGGCGTCACGTTGGACCTGACACTTGCCGACCGTCTGGAGCGCGCGCCCGAGAGCTCGTGGGATGTAGCGGTGCACATCGGCGAGCCGCGCGAGACGACGCTCACCACACACTGGCTCGCGCCGAATGCGCGCTGGTTGTGCGCGGCGCCGTCATACCTGGCTCACTCCGCTCCGGTGACCACCCCGCAGGATCTTCGCGCGCATCGCTGCATCGCGTTGCGCGAGAATGATGAAGACGTGACGCTCTGGCGCTTCACGGCGGACGACGGTGCCTCGACGGCCGTGCGCATCGATCCGCATCTGGCGAGCAACGATGGAGATGTCGTGCGCGCCTGGGCGTTGGCCGGGCGCGGCATCATTCTCCGCAGTGAGTGGTCGGTAGCCGATGACCTGCGCACCGGTCGACTGGTGCGCGTGCTCCCGGCCTACACCGCACCATCCGTAGACGTGGTCGCCTATGTCAGCGCGCGCCGCAGCGAATCGGCACGCACGGAGCGATTTCTCCGCGCGCTGCAACGCTCGCTTGCACGACCGCCGTGGCGCGACGAGCCGCCTACGGCGTCGTCCGACCCGGTGCTGCCTTCGAGCGGAGCGGTGGATCGACGATCACCGTGAGTGGGATGTACCACCCCGGCTCCACCGTCTTCACATCGAGCCGCCACGTCCCGGGACGCGTGGGCGTGAACTCGAAATCGGCGGTCTGTCCCGGTCCCATCTCCACGTGCGCGGGACGCAGCGTCGCCACGGCGGTCGGCAGATCGGCGCCATCTTTGGCGACGGCCCGCCACCGCGCTACCGTCGAGTCGTTCTGCAGCGTGAACGCCAGTCGCCAGTCGGGATGGATACTGACGATGCGGAGCCGATGCGTTTGTCCGACGGTCAGATGCAGCGGCGCGGGAAAGCGCCGGCCATTCACCAGCCCGAACGGACTTTCGATTTTCGGCTCGAGCGCCGGTCCACCGCCGCCGGCGACGATGAGATGATCGCGTTTCAGATCGCGCGGGGAATCGGTGACAATCACCGCCCCGTACATGCCCGCACCGATCTGATGCCGATCATTCAAGTGCGAATGATACGGATACGTGCCCGAGCGCGGTGGCACAAACGCGGCGACGAACGAATCGCGTGGCGCAATCTGCGAATACACGCGTGATCCCAGCCCGCTCCAGTTGGGTACACCGTCGGGGAAACTCTCGATCTCGAGACCATGCCAGTGAATCGACGTCGGTTCCTCGAGATTGTTGTGCACGACGATACGCACCGGTTTTCCGCGCTGCAGTTCGAGGACGGGCCCAGGCAGCACCACGGAATCACGCGCCGGCACCTTGTCGCCGGTCTGCAGCGCAAATCCATATGCCGCCGCGCCCAGCATCAACCGCTCCGGCTGCTTCTGTACAAACAGGTGCATGTCGCGGGCGTTGGCCGTCGACGTCTCCACATAGTTGGCGGATGGCGTGACTTTGATGCCCACGACCAGTCCGCGCATCATGTGCGCTTGCGCGCTCCCGCCGGCCGTTGCTTCGTGGGTCGTCGCATGCAGCGGCGCTGACGCGGCTGACGCAGACGCGGCCAGTGTCGCGGCCTCGGTTGAATCGCGCGGAGAGCCTGCCAGCGACACCGTCTCGTCGGCGTGAAAGGCAAAGTGGCAATGAAACAGCCAATTGCCCGGCGTACTCGACAAGAAACTGAACGTCACCGTGTTCAGTGGGGCGATCAGGTCGGTGTTGGAGAGATACTGCCGAGCGCGCGGCACGCGCGTCTCCGAATGCCCGTCGCCCGTGGCCTCGATGCGATAGAAGAATCCATGCAGATGCAGTGGATGATGCAGCGCCATGGCGTTGATCACGCGAAAGCGCGTGGAGTCGCCCTGCGCGATGCTGATTGTTTCCGTGTGCGGCCACCCTTTGCCGTTGATCACCGAGACCACTTCGAATGGGCGGTTCTCATCGTACGGCAGGAACCACTCACTCAGCACCAGGATATGATCGGCCATCGACGCGCCCGGCGCGTCGACAACAATCGCGCCATTGAGCTGACTGTCCTTCCAGAGCCGATCACCCGCCGTCGTGCCGCGAAAGGCGCCCCAGTAGAAGTAGGTCCCCGACGTACCAAGCGTGTAGCGTACCTCCCGCGTCGCACCGGCGGCCAGCTGCACGGTATCGCGCGCGGCGTCCGTGCCAGGACGCAGACCGCCAATCACGATGGCGGAATCGGCGCGATTGCGCAGACCGAGAATGACGGCCGTGCCGACAGGCACACGCACCAGCGGCCCCGGTACACTGGGCGACTCGCCGCGCTCGGCAAATGCCAGAATCGGCACCTCCGGATCATCCGCACCTTCCGGCCGCCACGCGCTCTCGACCACGTCGAGTTCGAGTCACAATGTGCGCCCCGAGCGCTGCCCGGCCGCCTCGCGATTCTGGTGGACCGTGGCACGCACCGCGGTCGCCGCCGGTTTCGGCAGCGGCACCCGCGAGAGCGGGACCCGCGACGCCGGCAGTTGCGCAACGGCCAGTTGCGCGTTGAGCACCACGCCAATCAACGCCGTCATCGGAACCATATGAGGTACTCCGTCAGCGCGCGTGAACGAACCAGTCGGGGTCGCCGACTCCTGGTGCCGCGACTCTACGGTGTCGCTGAGGCGGGCTTGCGATCGTCAGCGACGAACCGGTCACGGTACGGCATCCGAACCGCGCGCAGCCGCGCGGCGTCGAGCGAGACAGTATCCGGAATCACATCGTTGGCGGCCAACAGATATGCCGTGAGCGCGTACACCTGTGGATCGCTGAGTGAACCAGGCGCCAGCAGCGGCATCGCGCGTTTGATGTAGTCGAAGAGCGTGGTGGCGTACGGCCAGTAGTTCCCGATCGTGTGCACCGCTTTGCCGTCGTTCGCAAACGGAAACGATTCGCCCTTGGGGTCGCGACCGATGAGCGCCGGAAACGCCGGCGTGGCCGACGCGGCGGCCATCCCTTCGCCGTTTCGGCCGTGACAGTTCGCGCACTGCGCCGCATACAGCGCCGCACCCTCTGCCACCGATCCGCTGCCGGCGGGAAGCTCCGCGCCGTCCATGCCGATATCGTGGTTCATCCGCGTCACGAGCGAATCCGAAGCGGCGCTCCCAATCGCGTATTGGCGCTTGGCACCGGGGCCGCCCGGCACGGCGCCCGCGTCGTAGCTCGCAAATGTCGTCGGCGTCGTGTCGGAGGACGCACGATCACCGCACGCGGCTTGTGACAGCAACAGCCCGCTCATCGCCACGCTCATCACCATCGAAGCGACGCGCATGCGGACGCTCCTGCGGACGCTCCTGCGAATGCTTCTGCTCATGTCGCTCCGAAAAAGCTGACGCCGCCGGCGGCGTCGACCTTCCAGCCCAGAATCTGGTTGTAGTGATAATCCGTGGCGGGACCGCGTTCGGCAATCAGGGCCGTACGCGTGGGCTGCACAAAACCCGCGTCGTCGGTGGCGCGACTGAGCAGTACCGACTCCGCACCGGTCCACTGCCACATGTACTGAAAGCGTACCGTCGACTTCGGTTGCGGCGTGGCGAGAAACTCTGCGTCGTGCCACGTGGCGCCGCGATCGGTGCTGACTTCCACACGCGTCACGCGCCCACGTCCGCTCCAGGCCAGACCGTTGATCGAGCGCCACCCTCTGGCGGCGATGGTCTGCGGCGCACACGGCGACGTGATGATCGATTTGACATCGATCTCGAACGTGAAGATGCGCGCGGTCCCATTGGGCAGCGGATCGGTGTACTTGGACGTTTCCCACCGCGTCATCCACGGCGCCGTCCCCAGTTCGAGCCGCCGAATCCATTTCACGTTGATGTTGCCTTCCCACCCGGGAAGAAGCAGACGCAACGGATAGCCCTGCGCCGGTCGCAACGGTTCGCCGTTTTGCGCCCACACGATCAGGGCATCATCCCACGCTTTCGCGATCGGCACCGAACGCGTCATCAGACACGCATCGCCGCCTTCGGCAAGAAACCATGTCGCGTCGGCGCGCACACCGACCTCGCGAAAGAGCGTTGCGAGCGGAACGCCCGTCCATTCGGAGGTGCTCAGCATGCCGGAGACACGCTGCGGTGTGAGGTCAGGCTTCGGGTCGCGATAGGACGCGCGTCCGTTGCCGGCACATTCCACAAAATGTGTGCGCGTCACCTGCGGAAACCGTTTGATGTCGTCCACCGAGAACGTCAGCGGTCGATCAACCAGCCCGTGAATGGTGAGCGTATGCCGCTCGGGGTCGAGCGCCGGGATGCCCGCGTGATGTCGTTCAAAGTGCAGATCGGACGGCGTGATGTTGCCGGTCAGATCTTGCAGCGGCGTGAGTGAACTGCCCACGGTGTCGCCAAACGGGGCACGCGTCGGCGCATGGAACGGCGACCGCGCGCCGAGCTGCGCCGTGGGTGCGCCCTGCATTGTGGTGGCGTCGAGCGGGACCTGGGGGCGCGGCACCGGCGGCGGTGGCGCGATCGAGGAGCCCGACGATTGCGCGGCGGGCGACACCGGTGGGGCAGCTTGTCCTGCTGACGTCCGTGGCAACGCGGCCAGCGCCGCACCACCAAGCAGTCCTGCCGTCCCGGCCAACATGTCGCGGCGCGAGAGCGCCGGGGACGTCGACTCGTCGCGCGACTCGTCGCGCGACTCGTGTTGTTCAGCCATGAATTGGCGCTACCGCGCTGGGCGGCGTATGGAGGGAGGATTGGGGACCAGCGCACCGGCCACGTTCCGGCGCGGAATCAGCGCGGGCGGACGAAACGCCTTGTGGCCTTTCGTGTCATATGGCACATCAGACGGCGCTCCGCCAGACGGCCAGTCCAATTCCTTGCCGGGCGAATCCGGGCGCGGATGCGAGTTGATGTAGGCCGAGAGGTCGAAGGCCTCCTGATCGCTCAACGTTCCCGGTGCGGTCTGCGGCATGTTGTGACGGATGAAACTCGCCGCACGCTCGAGCCGCGTCATCGACGCCCCCACCGAATACGACTGCGGGCCCCACAGCGCCGGCAGCACGCCCACGCCCTGCCCATCGGGTCCATGACAGGTGATGCACTGCTTGGTGGTGTAGAGCGCCTCACCGCGGGCGACGTCCCCCTCGAGCGTATCCGGCATGGAAATCAACCCGTCGGCGCCCGCGATCTTGGTGCCCACCGGGATGTCCTTCGAGATGAACGCCAGGTAGGACAGGATGTCGGTCATCTCGCGGCTGCCGACCGGAATGGCGTTCCCCGCCAGCGATCGCGTGAAGCAGTAGTTCACGCGATCCGCGAGCGCGATCACCGTGCCCGAACGCGGCATGTACTTGGGAAAACGCGCGTGTGAACCGGTGAGTGGCCCCGACTGGGCGCGCAGTCCGTCATCCTGATGGCAGCTCACACAGTTGAGTTTCGACGTGGCATACGCCGGCAGGCTGTCGCGCGTGAAGCGCAGCAGATACAGGCCGCGGCGAATCGACGCCCCCATCGAGTCGTTCGGAATGTCGGCTTCACGTTTGGGTTTCCACGCCGCTTCGCGGAAGGTCACGGCGGCCTCGGCCACGCCTGCGGCCGGTGCACTGGCGGTGGTGTCGGTCGGGCTCGCAGCCGGGGTCCCACACGCGCACGCGGTCGCGGTCAGCAGCGTCGCAAAGGTTCGTCGCGTCAGTTGCGAGCGGAGCATGGGATAGCCTGTGCTTGGATGTCGGAGGCGAAGTCGCCGAAACGCATTGGTCGGGAGAGGAGACGGAGAGGGCGCCGGCCCCGGCGGAGTCGGGGAAATGATACCGTCGCGGCGTGATCCTGCCCATCACCGCGACGCACTTCCCCCTCGCGCGGCAACCTCGTCCCAGGGCAGACGGTCGGGCGGCATGTCGCCGGATCGCAGGCTTTTCCGCATACTTGGTGCCCGGCGACCCGCCACACCGGGTGACCACCCCACCACTGGAGCCTCTGCTGAACCGCCTCGCCATCCTGCACGCGACGCCGGAGCTGTCGGTCAACCGGTTCGATCACCCGCCGCACGAGGCGCACGACGACCCCGAGCGGGAGATCGCTGAGCGATGGGCGATCGCCTTCGTTCGGAGTGGCACCTTCACGGTGACGCTCGATGGCGTGCGTCATGATCTCGTCCAGGGAAGCGTATTCATCACCTCTCCGGGGCTGGCGTTCACCTGCTCGCATCAGCAGCAGTGCCCCGACGACGTCTGCCTCTCCATGGGATTCGACGCCCATGCGGTCGCCGACGTCGAACATGCCTGGGCGCGCGCTGGTTGGGCGGCGCGTGTTGCGCCTACCCCTCGTCTGGCGTACGTGCAGCGGCGGGTCGTCCGCGCGGCCGATGGCGGCGAGACATTTGAGATGGAGCGGTGGGCGCTCGCCGCGCTGAGCGCGCTCGACGCGGACGCGCAGGATCCCGGCGCACATGCAGCACGCGCACCTCGCACACACGCACGCGGCCCATACGCCGTGCGACGCGCCGACCTCGACGCGATCGTCGCGGCCTGTGACGCGATCGACGCCGACCCCACACGCCGCTGCTCGGTCGCGGAACGGGCGCGCGATCTGGGACTGACCAGCATGCAGCTCACACATCAGTTCCGCCGGTTTCTGGGTGTTTCACCACACCAGTATGTGGTGCGCGCGCGACTGGTGACGGCGTCGGCGCTGCTTGACGACGGGCACTCGGTCAGTGACAGCTGTTGGCGATCCGGATTCGAAAATCTCAGTCATTTCTGCCGGCAGTTTCAGCGCACCTTCGGCACGCGGGCGTCCGCGTGGCCTGCGATGCCACTCCGCGAAAGACGACGGAAAGTGCAAGCCTTGCTGACGCGTCACACCTAGCTTCGGGGCTCACGCCACTCGAAACACTAGGAGAATCCGATGAAGCGTCGCCTGCACCACGCCTGGCTACTGGCAACCGTGACCATAGCCATCCCCGCGTCGCCGTTCGTCTCACCGGCCGCGGCCCAACCCGCGCCACGCGTCTCAGAAACCTTGCCTGCCGCCGACCTGTCAGCGCTCGAGACGCTTCGGAAAGACGTGTGGGTGCGGTGGTTTGCCGGTGACACGACGGCGTTGCGCCGAGTGCTGAGTCCCGAGTTGGTCGCCATCAGCCCCGATGGCCAGCAGACGCTGCCCGAGTCGCTTGCCGGTGCCGCACAGTTCAAGGCGGGCGGCGGACGCTTGGTCTCGATCACCTTCGACAACGCCTCCATCCATCGATTTGGCGACGTCGTTGTGATGTTCTCGCACTACACGCTCGTCACAGAGAAGTCGAAGACGCCGTCGACACAGAAGGGGCGCGCGACGGAGGTGTTTGTCCGCCGGAATGGGCGGTGGGTGCACACCTCATGGCATCTCGATCAGACGGGATGAACCGTCGTATCCGGCACACCTGACCGTCGGGACAGCAGGACACTCTGCGCGAGCAACACGGCGACGGCGCTCACCACCACGAGTTTTTGCGCGATGACTTGCGTGGTGAGCCCGCGCAGCGACGCGGTGGACGGTGCAAACTGCAGTTCCACCACGTAGACGATCAGCACGACGCTGAGCACCAGCCAGCCGACACCCACTGTGCGTGGCAATCGGGTGTCGGCGAAGGCGGCGCCGGCCAGCAGCAGTGCGACCAGTGGCACGAGGCGAAACGCCAGCACTGTAAAGCGCACGTGCAGCGCCATGTCGCGGTCTTCAGGAGTCAACGCGACCCCGGCAAACGCGACACACACCGCGATGCCCACCGCAATGGCGGCCCGCGACCAGTGTCGTGCACGCGGGACACCGTCATGCAAGCGCCGAACCGCGTTCAGCAACCCCAACGCGCCCGCGAGCAACAGCGCCAGCGCCGACACGAAGCACAG
>Ga0138256_10008130_pt1 | contig 11045 bp, 8 predicted proteins | sample KNB2016incub_MG_FD_105486 | JGI IMG/M metagenome (GOLD analysis project Ga0138256, IMG submission 105486) | Active sludge microbial communities from wastewater in Klosterneuburg, Austria - KNB2014incub_MG | ecosystem: Engineered > WWTP > Activated sludge > Unclassified | place: Austria...
CCGGCCAGCGCGAGCAGCGCGCACAGCGCGAGCAGCGCCGCCCGCTGCCGGCGCCGGGCGACGCGGACGCAGCTCATGGCGCGGGAATGGCGCCGAGGCGGCGCATGGTGTCGTGGATCAGGCGGCTGTCGGGCTTGCTCTCCAGCCCCTTGCGCCAGATCTCGCCGGCCTCTTCGCGGTTGCCGCTCACCCACAGCACCTCGCCCAGGTGCGCGGCGACCTCGTGGTCCGGGTACTTTTCGAAGGCCTGGCGCAGGTAAGTGAGTGCTTTTTCCAGGTGGCCGAGGCGGTATTGCACCCAGCCCATGCTGTCGATGATGGCGGGATCGTCAGGCTTCAGCGCCAGCGCCCTCTCGATCAGCGCCAGCGCCTCGGCGTGGCGGTCGGTCAGGTTGGCGAGCGAGTAGCCGAGCGCGTTCATGGCCAGCGCGCTGTCGGGGTCGAGGCGCAACATCGCGCGCAGGTCGCGCTCCATCGCCGCGATGTCGCCGCGTCGCTCGCTGACCATGGAGCGCGCATACAGCAGGCCGGGCTCCGCGGGGGTGTCGGCCAGTGCCGCGTCGAGCAATCGCTGCGCGCCGCTCAGGTCGCCCTTTTCGAGGCGCAGCTCCGACTCCAGCAGCGTCAGCGGCACTGCCTGCGCGACCCAGCGTGCGCGCAGTTGCGCCAGCGGTTCGCCGAGCGCCTCGATGCCGTGGCTGGCGATGATCAGCTCGGCGGCGCGCGTGATCGAGGCCATGAACATCTGGCCCGGGCGGATTTCGAGGTAATGCCGGATCGCGTCCTCGTTGTCGCCACGGCGTTCGGCGTCCTGCGCGAGATAGAAATGCGCCGCGCTCGACTGGTTGCCCTCGGCGAGCAGCGTGTTCAGTTCCTCGCTCATGCGGTCGAACTGGCCGGACTCGCGGTAGACCAGCGCCAGCGCGAGGCGCAGCTCGGCGTCGGCGGGGTTCTGCTCGACCAGGATGCGAAACTGTTCCTCGGCCTTTGCGAGGTCGGTCTTCGCCAGCAGCCGCGCGTACTGCAGGCGCAGCCGCTTGTTGCCGGGATCGTCCGCCAGCGCGCGCTCGACGCGGGCAAAGGCTTTGGGCAGGTCGCCGATGTTCTGGTAGACCTGTGCCTCGAGCAGCAGCGCCTGGTAGTTGTCGGGCTCCGCCTCCAGCACCGTGGCCACGGCCTCGAGTGCCTCGTCGTTGCGCTCCAGGCTCTGCAGCAGCACCGCTCTGGCGATCAGCAGGTCGGGGCTGTCACCCTCGATGTCTTGCAGTGCCTCCAGCATCTGCTGGCGATCGCTCGCGGGCAGGTCCAGAGCACTGGCGGTGACCGCGGCAAAGTTGGTCTGGCCGCTGCCGGCGTCGAGCGCGCGCATGTGCTCGAATGCCTCGGCGGGCCGGCCGGCGCGCGCCAGTTCGGTGGCTGCCGTGAAGCGGGCCTCCGGATTCTGCGGTTCCAGTTCGACCCACAGCAGCGCGGCATCGAGCGTGGCGCGCTCGGCGCCCATGTAGCGCGCCATGCGCGTGGCGCGTGCTGCCACGCCGGGATCGCGCGTGCGCGCCGCCTGCTGCAGGTAATTCTGCAGCGCCACGTCGAGCGCGCCGCGGTGCGCCGCGAACTCGGCCACCAGCAGCGAATACAGCGCGTCTTCGGGGAAGGGCCGGTACACCGGCTCCGCGGCGGGCGTGCCGAGCGCGGTATCCGTCGCTGGCGCAGCGGCATCCTGTGGCGCCGTGGCGGGCGTGGCCGCACAGGCAGCGATCAACACGCCGCAGAGTGCGGCCGTTGCGGTGCGGGCGAGGCGCTGCGTCAGCGGGGTGCGTAACGACGGGGGCAATATGCTCATAGGTTGCGGGTCGGACCGCGCGCGGGGCGGTGGCGGCAGCGCCGGGAGCGCGGGATTCTGCACAATTTGCCTGTAAATTGATACACTTCCGCCGCTTTTCCAATCCCCATCCCGCCCCGTTGGAGTGCTGTTCCCGGCCTGCGGCGCCCCGCGGGGGAGTAGTTTTTCATCAATGAGCCTGCTGGTCGTCGGTCTCAACCACACCACCGCGCCCGTCGAGGTGCGCGAGCGCGTGGCATTCGCTCCCGAGCAGGTGCCGGAGGCGTTGCGTCGTGCCTGCGGCACGGGCGGCGTTGCCGAGGCGGTGATTCTCTCGACCTGTAACCGTACCGAGTTCATCGCGGTCACGGGCGAGGGCGCCGAGGCCGAGGAGCGGGTGCTCGACTGGTTCGCCGGTTCGCACCACCTGGCGCGGGGTGAACTCGAGGGCTGCCTTTACCGCATGCGCGGCCCCGAGGCCATGCGCCACCTCATCCAGGTCGCCAGCGGACTCGATTCGATGGTGATGGGCGAGCCGCAGATATTCGGCCAGATCAAGTCCGCCTTCGCCTCGGCCCGACACGCCGGCACGGTCGGCCCGGGCCTTTCCCGCGCGATGAACCACGTCTTCGCGGTGGCGAAGCAGGTGCGCACCGAGACCGCGATCGGCGAGAGCCCGGTGTCCGTCGCCTTCGCGGCGGTGAAGCTCGCGCGGCACATATTCACCGAGCTCGGCTCGACCACGGCCCTGCTGATCGGCGCCGGCGAAACCATCGAGCTGGTCGCGCGCCACCTCTCCGAGGCCGGCGTGTCGCGGCTCGTCGTCGCCAACCGCACGCTGGCGCGTGCCGAGCAGGTGGCCGCACGCTTCGCCGGCGAGGCGATCCTGCTGTCGGAGATACCGGCCTGCCTGCTGCGTGCCGACATCGTGATCAGCTCGACGGCGAGCCAGTTGCCGATACTCGGCAAGGGTGCGGTGGAGCAGGCCATGCGCCAGCGCCGGCACAAGCCGATCTTCATGGTCGACATCGCGGTGCCGCGCGACATCGAACCGCAGGTCGCGGAGCTCCCCGACGTCTATCTCTACAGCGTCGATGACCTGGAACAGATGATCGACGACAACCGTCGTGCGCGCGAGGACGAGGCCAGGCGCGCCGGGGTGCTCGTGGATGCCGGCGTCGCTGCCTGGCTGCGCGATCGTCGCAGCCTGGACGCCGTGGGGACGCTGCGTGATTACCGCGCGCGCGCCGAACGGCTGCGCGACCAGGAGCTCGAGCGCGTGCTCAGGCAGCTGCGTGGCGGCGCCGACGCCGAGCAGTTGCTCGGCCAGCTCGCGCGCAACCTCACCAACAAGCTGCTGCACGATCCGAGCGTGCAGTTGCGCCGGGCTGCGGCCGAAGGGCGCTCCGAGCTGCTCGACTGGAGCCGCCGGCTGCTCGGCCTCGATGAAACGCCGGGAGAAGGCGAGCGCGACCCATGATCAAGCCGTCCCTGCTGGAAAAACTCGCCGCGCTGAGCGATCGCCACGAGGAGCTCGCGGCGCTGCTGGGCGAGGCCGACGTGATCGCGGACCAGGCGCGCTTTCGCGCCTACAGCCGCGAGTACGCCGAGATCGAGCCCGTGGTGCAGGGCTACGCGCGTTATCGCAAGGTGCTGGCCGACATGGCCTCGGCCGAGGCGATGGTGCGCGACACGGATCCCGAGATGCGCGCGATGGCGCAGGAGGAGCTCGCGCACGGCGCCGCGTTGCGCGAGGAACTGGAGCTCGAGCTGCAGAAGCTGCTGCTGCCGCGCGATCCGCGCGATGGCAGCAACGTGTTCCTCGAGATCCGCGCGGGTACCGGCGGTGACGAGGCGGCGATCTTCGCCGGCGACCTGTTCCGCATGTATTCGCGCTATGCCGATCGCCTCGGCTGGCAGGTCGAGCTGATCAGCGAGCGTCCCGGCGAGCACGGCGGCTACAAGGAAGTGATAGCGGTAGTCTCGGGCAAGGACGTGTTCTCGCGCCTCAAGTTCGAGTCCGGCGCGCACCGCGTGCAGCGCGTGCCAGCCACCGAATCGCAGGGCCGCATCCACACCTCGGCCTGCACCGTCGCGATCCTGCCCGAGGTTGCGGACATCGAGGAGATCGAGATCAACAAGGCGGACCTGCGCGTCGACACCTATCGCGCCTCGGGCGCGGGCGGGCAGCACGTGAACCGCACCGACTCCGCCATCCGGATCACGCACCTGCCGAGCGGCATCGTGGTCGAGTGCCAGGACGAGCGCTCCCAGCACAAGAACCGCGCCCGCGCCATGGCGCTGCTGCAGGCGAAGCTGCTCGGCCAGGCGCAGCAGGAGCAGGCCGACGCGCAGGCCAGCGAGCGCAAGCTGCAGGTCGGCAGCGGCGATCGCTCCGAGCGCATCCGCACCTACAACTTCCCGCAGGGACGCGTGACCGATCACCGCATCAACCTCACGCTGTACCGGCTCCCCGAGATCATGGAAGGCGACCTCGACTGCGTGGTGCAGCCGCTGCTCGGCGAGTACCAGGCCGAGCAGCTCGCGGCGCTGGCGGACTGAGCGTGAGCCACGGCGGCGCGGGGCTGGAGCGTGCGCGGACCGTGGGAGAGTTGCTGCGTGCCGCTCGCGCGGCGCTCGATGCGCAGGACGCGCGCATCGACAGCGAGCTGCTGCTGGCGCACGTGCTGGAGCGCGCGCGCAGTTACCTCTTCGCCCATCCGGAGGTCGTCGTGACGGCGCCGCAGTGCGCGGCCTATCGCGCGCTGATCGCGCGGCGGCGCGACGGCGTGCCGCTGGCCTATCTCGTCGGGCACCAGGAATTCTGGTCGCTCGAGCTGACCCTGGACGGCAGCACGCTGGTGCCGCGGCCCGAAACCGAACTGCTGGTCGAGCTCGCGCTGGAGCGGCTCGCCGCGGCGCCCGCGCGCGTGCTCGATCTGGGCACCGGCAGCGGCGCGATCGCGCTGGCGCTGGCGAGCGAACGCCCGCAATGGCAGGTGCTGGGCATCGACCGCGACCCGCGCGCGCTCGCCCTCGCCGTCGCCAACGCCGCGCGGCTTCGCCTGCCGAATGCGCGCTTCGCGCCCGGGGACTGGTTTGCCGGGCTGGCCGGCGAGCGCTTCGACCTCGTGGTGTCCAACCCGCCGTACATCCGCGACGACGATCCCTGCCTGCAGGATGCCGGGTTGCGCCATGAGCCGCGCCATGCGCTGGCCTCCGGCCCCGACGGCCTGGATGCGCTGCGGCGCATCGCGGCCGCCGCGCCCGGGCACCTCGGCGCCGGTGCCTGGCTGATCTGCGAGCACGGCGCGGAGCAGGGCGAGGCGGTGCGCGCGCTGATGCGCGCCGCCGGGCTGCGCGAGGTTGCCACGCACCGCGACCTCGCGGGCCGCGAGCGCGCGACGCTGGGGCGCAACGCCGGAGCCGCTGCCGATGAACGATGAGGAACTGCTGCGCTACAGCCGGCACATCCTGCTGCCCGAGCTCGACGTGGCCGGGCAGCAGAAGCTGCTGGATGCGGGCGCGCTCGTGGTCGGCCTCGGCGGGCTGGGCTCGGCCGTGGCGCTCTATCTCGGCGCCAGCGGCGTGGGGCGGCTGGTGCTTGCCGACGCCGACCGCGTCGAGCTGTCGAACCTGCAGCGCCAGGTGATCCACGCGACGGCTCGCCTGGGGCAGGGCAAGGCGGAGTCGGCGGCCGCCAGCCTGCAGGCGCTCAATCCCGGCGTGCGCACCGAAGTGGTGGCGGAGCGTGTCGATGCCGCGGCGCTCGATCGTCTCGTGCCCGGCGTCTCGGTGGTGCTCGACTGCAGCGACAACAGCGCCACGCGACGCGCGGTCAATGCCGCCTGCCGGCGCCACCGGGTAGCGCTGGTCAGCGCGGCCGCGCTCGGCTGGGAAGGGCAGCTCGCGGTATTCGACGCGCGCGTCCCGGGCTCGGCCTGCTACGAGTGCCTGTATCCGCAAGGCGCCGGCGAGGACGCGACTTCGTGCGCGCACAACGGCATAGCGGCGCCGGTGGTCGGCACCATGGGCGTGCTGCAGGCACTGCAGGCGCTGAAGCTGATCAGCGGCGCGGGCGAGGTCACGGCCGGGGAGCTGCTGGTCTTCGACGGGCTGGCGCTGGATTTTCACCGCCTGCGCGTCCGGCCGCGGCCGGACTGCCCCGTGTGCACGCGTCCGTCCGTGGGTCCCGCTTCAGCCGGACATCAGCCCGGATAAATCCGGACCCACGGAGATACCCGGCTGAAGCCGGACCCACGGGAGATCAGTTCTGGTCGCGCGGCTCGCGCAGGCGGATGAACGGGAAGCGCGTCACGGTGGAGCGCGCCCTGGCCGCGCGGTCCTCGATCTGCTCCGGCGTCGCCGCGCGCAGATAGACGTGCAGGCTGGTGCCGGCGGGCTCGCCCTGGCGTACCTGCAGGTGACCGCCCTGGCCGTGCACCAGCGCGTGGATTTGCGCGAGGTCGTCGAGCGCGCTGCCGGCAGCCGCGTCACGCGCCGGGGCCGCGGTGAGTCCGCGGATCTGCTGTTCGCTCAGCCGCGAACCGCTGTCCTCGATCACCAGCTCGATGTAGGTGCCCTCGAAACCTTCGCGGCACGAGACGCAGGCGCGCCGGCCGGCCTCGGCCGGGCGCAGGCGGATGCCGAGTCGCCCGTCGTGCCCGAGCCCGCGACGGGCGTGACGGATGCCGCGCAGCAGCAGCTGGTGGAACACGACCGGGTCGCAGTGCGCCGGGGGCAGGGCGTCGGTGATGTCGTTGTCCAGGCGCACCGAGGCCGGCAGCAGGACGCGTTCGAGCTCGATGATGTTCTGCGCCAGCGGGGCCAGCGCGATCGGCGGCTGCGGCGAGCTCGCCTCGGCCTGCCCCGCAACCTCGTGGATCAGCGCCTGCGCGTGCAGCGTGGTCTCGGCCAGCTGCTCCAGCCGGCGCAGGACCCCGGCGTAGTCGCCCGCCTCTGCAAGCACCTGCTCGACGCGCCCGACCACGGAGGCCGCCACACCCGCGATGTCATCCTCGGCGTCGCTGGCGGGGGCCTCGGGCGGCGCCGCCGCGGCGGCATCGTGCTGGCGCGGCCGCGGCAGATCGCGTGTGGCGATCAGGATGCCGCCGGTGCCGGTCGCCGGCCGCCCCGGCGTACCGACCGGGAATCCGAAGCAGTAGTGTTCGCCGCGCGCCGCGCCCTGGCCGACGGTGCGCAGCTCCAGCGAGGAACTGCCGCCGGCGATCAACCGGCGATCGGCCTCGTGCAGTTCCATCGCGAGCTCGTCGGGGAAGACCTCGAGATCGGTCTTGCCGAGCAGCATGCCTTCCTCGACGCCGAACAGTTCGCCGAAGGCGGGATTGATCGCTAGGTAACGGCCCTCGATGTCCTTCAGGAACAGCGGCACCGGCACGCGGTGGATCGCGGCGCGCACCTGGTCGCGCGCCAGGCGCGCCTCCGTGAGCTCGCGCACCTGCTCGGTGTCGTCCTTCACGATCAGCAGCGCGCGTTGCGGCATCCCGGGTCGGCCGCGCAGCGCCGCCGAGCGGCATTCGAGCCATTGCTTGCCCGTGGCGCCGTCCACGGCATACACCGCGCTGGCAATGCGACCGGTATTGAGGGTTTTCTGGATCTGCAGGCGGCATTCGGCGCCGGCTTGCGCGCCGAGCAGTTCGGCGAGCGTGCGGTTCTCGAGGCTCGCGGCGTCCTCACCGAGCACGCCGCCCGCGGCCGCGATGCCCTGCACCACGCGTCCTTGCTCGTCCACGAGCAGCGCGGTGAGCGGGAACGCGCGCACGATGTACTGCGCCATCTCGTCCTGCACGCGGCGCGACACGCGCGCGCCGACCGCCTCGCTGACATCCGCCGCCTCGACCAGCACATCCCCCGCGGCCAGCCGCCCGATGCGATAGCTGCGCCAGAGCGGCTGCTCGCCGCGGTCCAGTGCCATCGCCTCGCGTACCTCGGCGATGCCGGTCTGGTGCACGCGCCCCAGCGCCTCCTCGAGGTCGAAACCGTCGAACGGCGGGCTGAACTCGGATGGGCGCAGTCCGATGAGTTCCCCGGGCGCGCGGTGCTCGAGGGCGGCGGCGGCCGCGTTGCACCATGCCACCCGGAATGCGCCGGCGCTGTCGCGCTGCAGGCGCAGCACGGCAGTGTCGAGCTGCGCGAGCAGGCCGCCAGGGGTATCCTCCCCGGCATCGGCTGCGACGGCCGCGACCGGTGTGGCTTGGAGCGCGGCGCCGGCGGGAGCGGCATCCGCCGCGACCGTCCGGCCGTCCGCGGCGCCGCTCTGGTAGAAGCGACCGCTGATAGCGCGCGGCGAGCCGAGCTCGTCGAGTTCCACGGCGATGTCGTCGCAAGCCACGGGCAGCCAGCTGCCGTCGCGCGCGCGTAGCCGGTAGGTCACGGGATGCGGCGGTGCCGAGCCGTTCAGCACGCCGTGCACCTCGCCCACGAGGCGGTCGATGTCGTCGGCGTGGATCAGGGATTTCCAGTCCCCGAGGCCGCTGCCGACTTCCGCCGGTGCATAGCCCAGCCGTTGCAGCGTGCCCTCATCGAAGCTCGCCCGCTGCTCGGCCAGCGCGATGCGCCAGCTGCCGGCGAGGGTGGCGCCGGCGGCCGGCCGCGGCGGCTCGACCGCCGGCACCGGCATGGCGGGGGGCGTTACGGTCGCGGGCGCTTGCGTATCGGCCGCCGGGCGTGCGCTCGCGCCGTGCACCAGCGCGGCCAGTGCCGTTGCCGACAGCTCTTCCAGCACGACCGCGTCGGACAACCCGGCACGCAGCGCCTGCACCAGCTCCGCGCGGTCCCCGAAGCGCGACTGTGCGCTCAGCACCCCGATCACCCGCAGGCGCGGCGCGGCGGCGCGCAGGCGCGCCAGCAGTTGCGCCAGCGGCAGGGTACCGGAGAAGGAAATGAAGCAGCAGTCGGCGGCGGCCACCGCGGCCGTCCACCCGGGGGTGTCGGGCTCGGCGACCATGACCTCGGGACGGGATCCGGGGAGCGCGCGCAGCAAGCTGCGCAGCAACTGCGATTCCAGCGGATCATCACAGGCGAGCAGTACGCGCGGCACGTGGCGTGCGGGAACGAGCGTCATGTGTCGTGCAGCCTTGCAGTCTCCCGCAGGTGATCGTCGCTGCCCGGGTGCGTGCCGGGCTGCACGGGATTCTATTGCCATGCGGCGCAGGCCGCCAGCGGTAATAAGGAGGATCGCGCCGGACCTGCAATTGCGGGTGCCGCGGCCAGCCGTTAAGCTCCCGGGCTCGCTCGATTGCCAATGGACACGCCGAATGCAGGACCAGACCGATGCCGCCGGGGAGGCAGCGCCTCGCCCCACCGTGACGTTCCGCGAGCTCGGACTCCCCGAGCCGCTGCTGCGTGCCGTGGCCGATCTGGGTTTCGAGCGCTGCACGCCGATCCAGCAGGAGGTACTGCCCTACACGCTGCTCGGTCACGACTGCATCGGCAAGGCGCAGACCGGCACCGGCAAGACGGCGGCCTTCCTGTTGACCATCATGGCCGACCTGCTGCGCAATCCGCCGGACGAGCCGCGCTACATAGGCGAGCCGCGTGCGCTGGTGATCGCGCCCACGCGCGAGCTGGTACTGCAGATCGGCAAGGATGCCGAGGAACTGGCGGCCCATGCCGGCCTGCATATCGTGACGCTGATCGGCGGCGTCGATTACGACCGCCAGCGCCAGCAGCTCGAGCGCAAGCTGGTCGACATCCTGGTTGCCACGCCCGGGCGCCTGATGGATTTTCACAGCCAGCGCCAGATCCACCTCGACCGCATCGAGATTCTGGTGATCGACGAAGCCGACCGCATGCTCGACATGGGCTTCATCCCCCAGGTGCGGCGCATCGTGCGCCAGACGCCGCCGAAGTCGCACCGCCAGACGATGTTCTTCAGCGCCACGTTCACCGAGGAGGTCGTGCGCCTGTCGGCCGAATGGACCCACAACCCGGTGCGCGTCGAGATCGATGCCCAGAGCGTGGCCTCGAAAGACATCGACCAGATCGTTTACCTGGTCGAGGCCGATCGCAAGCTCGACCTGCTGCTGAACCTGCTGCAGCAGCCCGAGGCCGCCAGCGTGATGATCTTCGCCAACCGTCGCGACCAGGTGCGACGCCTGCACGAGCGATTGGAACGCGCGGGTATCAGCTGCGGCATCCTCTCGGGCGAAGTGCCGCAGCACAAGCGCGTCAAGACGCTGGAAGCCTTCCGCGAGGGGCACTACCGCGTGCTGGTGGCCACCGACGTGGCCGGCCGCGGCATCCACGTCGAGGGCGTCACGCACGTGGTGAACTTCACGCTGCCCGAGGATCCGGACGACTACGTGCACCGCATCGGCCGCACCGGTCGTGCGGGCGCCAGCGGCACCTCTATCAGTTTCGCCTGCGAGGACGATGCCTTCCTGCTGCCGGAGATCGAGAAACTGCTCGGGCAGAAACTGCCCTGCGTGCATCCCGATCCCGAGATGCTGGTCGCGCCCAAGCGCCGCCCGTAGGTCGGGCTTCAGCCCGACAAGGATTCGGCGCAGCCGAATCCGCCGCATTCCCGCAGGGCACCCGTCGTCGGCATAAATGCCACCCACACGGGGTTCACCCTGCGGCGCGCAGGATCTCCGCGAACGCTGCACCGTGGCGGTGCCGCTCCAGTTCGTCCAGCAGCGTCTGCCGCTGCGGGCCGCGCGCGTCGAGGCGCCCGCCCGCGGCCACGAACATCGTGACGAAATCCGCGAAATCCTCGGCGCGCATGCTCTGGTAGGCGCGCTGCAGGCGGTGGAAGTCGGCGTCCATGCCCGCCGGTGGCTGCAGGTCGAGGAAGCTGCGGATGCGTTCCTCGGTCCAGACCTCGTCGACGATTTTCTGCTTGTCCTTGCGCTGCATCAGCTCATTCCCCGTCCAGTTTGCGGCGCAGCATCTCGTTGACCTGCTGCGGGTTGGCCTTGCCCCTGCTCGCCTGCATCACCTGGCCGACGAAGAAACCGAACATTTTCACCCGCTTGGCGGGCTCGGTGGCGCGGTAGCGCTCGACCTGTTCCATGTTTGCCGCCAGCGCCGCGTCCACGAGCTGCTCGATCGCGCCGGTGTCGGCGACCTGGAGCAGCCCGCGTGCCGCGATGATCGCGTCCGGCTCTCCCTCGCCGGCCCACATCGCCTCGAACACCGTCTTGGCGATCTTGCCCGAGATGGTCTGGTCCAGGATGCGCATGATCAGTGCGCCGAGCTGCGCGGC
>Ga0138256_10008131_pt1 | contig 11044 bp, 9 predicted proteins | sample KNB2016incub_MG_FD_105486 | JGI IMG/M metagenome (GOLD analysis project Ga0138256, IMG submission 105486) | Active sludge microbial communities from wastewater in Klosterneuburg, Austria - KNB2014incub_MG | ecosystem: Engineered > WWTP > Activated sludge > Unclassified | place: Austria...
GACGCGGCTGGAGGGGCGCCCGCGCCGATCAGCGAAGGGCTGACCACGGTGTCGGTGAGCGTCACCACGCGCTGGCGGTTTGAGAAGGCGCGATAGGCCAGAAGGCACGCGGCGATAGGCCAAGTGCCGAAGCCAGCAGACAACCCGATTCACCCAGATATCCGGCCCCGGCGATACATTTCGTCGGGGCCGGACTGTTGTGCGGGTCAAGCAAGCGCACTCGGGCACTCTGGAGCCCTCACAATTGAGAGTTCCCCACACTGTTCCACGTGAAACGTGGATAAGCTCTCCCAAGCGCGCTTTCGGCATGGTCCGACACCCCGGCCGCTCGTATACTTCGCGACCCCGACGCCAGATGTGGCGTGCCTCCCTTGCAGTCGCCCTTTCTCGAATCGTCGCCGCCCGTGGGCCGCATTCTCGCCATCGCCAATCAGAAAGGTGGAGTCGGTAAGACGACCACCGCCGTCAATCTCGCGGCTTCACTCGCCGTCGCCGAAGAACGCGTCCTGCTCATCGACGCTGATCCCCAAGGCAACGCGACCAGCGGATGTGGCCTCGCTCGCGAAGGGTTCGCCGCCACCACGTACGATGTGTTGCTGGGTGAAGCGGGTATCGAGCAAGCGATCGTGCGCGGGGTGCAGTTCAAACACCTCGATCTCCTCCCGGCCACACCCGATCTGGCCGGCGCAGAAGTGGAGTTGGTGGATGATCCCGAGCGAGTGATGCGCATGCGGCATGTGCTCGAGCCGATTCGTGCGAACTACGACTACATCCTTATTGATTGCCCGCCGTCGCTCACGCTGATCACGCTCAACATGCTGGTGGCAGCCGATGCGATTCTGATTCCGCTCCAGTGTGAGTACTTCGCACTCGAGGGACTCTCGCAACTGATGGCGACGGTGCAGCGCGTGCAGGAATCGCTCAACCCCGCGCTACACGTGGACAGCGTGTTGCTCACGATGTTTGATGCGCGACTCAACCTCTCGCGCCAGGTGGCAACCGATGCGCGTGAACACTTCGGCGATCGGGTCTTCAAGACGGTGATTCCGCGAAACATTCGACTCGCGGAAGCACCGAGCTTCGGAAAGCCCATTGTCGTGTATGACGTCGCGTCAGTTGGAGCGCAGGCGTACATGGCCGTCGCGCGCGAGTTGCTCGAGCGTGATCGCGCCGTCAACGCCGCCCCGAGTGAAGAGCAGACGCACGGATCATCATCTCACGCGCCGCAGGAGTCGGAATGAATCCGCCGGAACCGCCACGCCGACTTGGGCGCGGCCTCGATGCACTGCTGGCTCGTCGGGATGCGCCGCGTGAGGGTGCCCTGCCCGCCGCAGCAACCGATGCGGCGCAGGCCGAACAGGCACCGAAGAGTGCGCTGCAGACGCTGATGATTTCGCAGATCCGCCCGAACCCCTATCAGCCACGAAAGGAGTTCCGGCCGGAAGACCTCGCCGACCTCGAGTCGAGTTTGCGGGTGAGCGGTCTGTTGCAGCCGATCACCGTACGTCCGGCGCCGAATGGCAGTGGCTACGAGCTGATCGCCGGAGAGCGTCGCTTTCGGGCGGCGTCTCGACTGGGCTGGACGGAGATTCCGGCGATCGTCCGTGAGACCGACGATCGGACGTTGCTCACGCTCGCGATGGTTGAGAATCTGCAGCGCGCCGATCTCGATCCCATCGAAGAAGCCGATGGCTATCACCGTCTGATGGAAGAGTTCGACCTGTCGCAGCAGGAAGTGGCGGACGTGGTCGGCAAGGACCGCTCGACCGTCGCCAACGCACTTCGGCTGCGTCAGCTCCCGGCCGCTGTGCGTCGACTGCTGCAGGAAAAGCAGCTGTCGGCAGGGCATGCACGTGCGCTGCTCCCCTTGGGAGCGGAGCGGGCCATCACCGATCTCGCGCGTGAAGTCGCCGCCCAGGGGTTGTCCGTGCGTGAGGTGGAGCGACGGGTGCAGGCCGCGCGCCCCACACCAGCGGCCACCGGCCGAAAGCCAAGCCCGACCACCACGGAATCAGCACCCGTCGCATCGAGCGCCGAGGTGCGACGCCTCGAGGAGCTGCTTCGCAAGAAACTGCAGACCGGGGTACAAATTCATCTGACGGCGCGGGATCGCGGAGAGGTGCGAATTGCGTTCTTCTCCAACGACGATCTGGAGCGCCTCCTGGAAGTGATGGGTGTTCCACTGGATCACTAGTTCGTTTGCACGTCTGTTCGCACACCATACAAACACCATACAATCATTCATGCGCCATCGGTCGGTATTATCCGTGAAGAACGAAATTCGTGGCGTGTCCAGATTGGCCGCCGCCGGAATCGCACTCGTGGCGCTCGCGGCCTGTGGCGGCTCGTCTGGTGATGCCGCAAAGGGCGATTCCGCCGCGGCCGGGTCGGCGCCGCTGCGTGTGGCACTCCTGACGCCGGGTCCCATTTCCGACCAGGCCTGGAACAGCAGTGCCTACGCCGGACTGCTCGCACTGCGCGATTCGATGGGCGCCGAGATCTCCAATATCCAAACCAAGACGCCGGCGGAGTTCGAAGAGAACTTCCGTCAGTACGGCGCGCAGGGATACGCGCTGGTGTTTGGACACGGCTTTGAATTTCAGGACGCGGCGGTGCGTGTCGCGCCGTCGTATCCAAAAACCGTGTACATCGTGACATCGGGCCGAGTGACGGCACCGAATGTCGCCGGCATCAGCTTTGCGTTTGAAGAAGCGTCGTATCAAGCCGGCATGGTGGCAGGCGCCACAACCAAAACGAATACGATCGGTCTGATCGGCGGCACCGAGTTGCCGCCCGTGAAAGCCAGCTTCATCGCCTTCGAGCGCGGCGCAAAATCCGTGAATCCCAAAGTCACCGTGCTGACATCGTACGTCGGCAACTGGGATGATGTGAGCGCCGGCAAAGAACAGGCGCTGGCACAGATCGCACGTGGCGCGGACATCATTTTCCAGAATGCCGACGCCGCCGGACTTGGCATCTTTCAAGCAGCCAAGGACAAGAAGATCTACACCTTCGGCGCCAACGCGAATCAGAACAACGTCGCACCCGACGTGATTCTTGGCAGTGTTGTCATCGATCTCACCAAGGCATTCCTCATGATCGGCCGCGAAGTAAAGAACGGCACGTTCAAAGGTCGCGTGATCAACCTCGGCATGAAAGACGACGTCGTTCGACTGGAGATGAATCCAGCGCTCGCGTCGGTGCTCCCGGCAGGGATCATGGCCAAGTCGGATTCCGTTGGCGCGATGCTCAAAGCCGGCACCTTTCGTGCGCTCGACGACATCCTCGCGGGTGCCGACACCGCCAAGCCGATCAAGCCGTGAGTGTGCTCCCCGTTTCCCTGCGTGACGTCGTCGCCGCACTCGATCTCGAATTGCGCACCGCCGACACGCCCGATTATCCCGGAGCGGTGAATGGCCTGCAGATCGCGAATGACGGGCACGTCTCGCGCGTCGCGGTTGCCGTTGATGCCTCACTCGCGGCGGTCAGCGAAGCGTCAGTGCTCGGCGCGAATCTGCTGATTGTCCATCACGGGTTGTTCTGGGGCGGCGTGCAGCCGTTGGTAGGCACGATGTACCAGAAGCAGCGCACGCTGCTCACCAACAACATCGCCGTCTACAGCACTCATCTGCCGCTCGACGCACATCCGCACCTCGGCAACAACGTCCGGTTGGCCGAAGCGCTTGGGCTCAATCCGCAGCGCGGATTTGGACGCTTCAAAGGCATCGATATCGCCGTCTCCGGCGACTGCGATGAGGCGGCCGGCACGCTGGTGGAACGCGCGCGTGGGTTTTCGGCGCGATACGGTGGCACCGTTCGCACCTCACTGCCGGTGGACGGGCGCCGCACGCGCCATTGGGCCATTGTGTCGGGCGGCGGTGCGTCGTCGGAGACGCTGCGTGAAGCCCGCGAACGTGGAATCGATACGCTGATTGTCGGTGAAGGCCCGCATCATACGACCGTCGAGGCCGTAGAAGACGATCTGCTGATCATCTACGCCGGTCACTACGCCACGGAAACGTTGGGCGTGCAGGCACTGGGTGCATGGTTGGAAACACGGTTCGGGTTGCCGTGGAGTTTCCTGCACCTGCCGACCGGATCCTGAAGCGTCGGCGGACGTGAGCGAACGCGACCCCGACGCGGGCAAGGCGAACCTCCGCCGCGCACGCGAACAGCCTGACGCTGCGGGGTCCGACGCTGCGGAGACCGATTCATCGGGGTCCGACGCTTCGTCCAAGATCCCGTTCGACTCACCGACGAACGTACCGATGCTGTCGCTCGCGGGGATCACCCGTCGTTTTGGTTCGGTGGTGGCGCTCGATGACGCGCACTTCACGGTGCGGCCGGGAACCGTGCATGCACTGCTCGGGGAAAACGGGGCCGGAAAAACAACGCTGATGCGCGTGGCGTTTGGATTGCTCACGCCCGACCGCGGCACCATTCGCGTGCGTGGCACCGACACCGCCGTTGCGTCACCAGCGACCGCGCTCTCATTGGGCATCGGCATGGTGCACCAGCATTTCACGTTGGTGCCGGCCATGACGGTCGCCGAGAATGTGGCGCTGGGAGGACATGGGCGTTTTGATCCGCAGGCGGCGGCAACGCGTGTGCGTGAGGTGGCCGAGGACGCCGGGTTGTCGCTGGATCCCTATGCGCGCGTGGAGTCGTTGCCCGTGGGCGCACAGCAGCGCTGCGAGATTGTGAAGGCACTCGCGCGCGATGTGCAGCTACTGATTCTTGATGAACCGACAGCAGTGTTGGCGCCGCAGGAAGCATCGGAGCTGTTGCAATGGATGCGGCGTTATGCCGATCGCGGTCACGCGGTCGTGCTGATCACGCACAAACTGCGTGATGCACTGGCGGTAGCCGATGATGTCACTGTGCTTCGGCGCGGACGCACCGTTCTCACTGCTGCCGCACGCGACACCACGCAGGAGCAGCTTCGGGCCGCCATGCTGGGTGACGTGACGCGCCGCGCGGGCGCCGAAAAGGACGATGGGAAGGGCGACGGGAAGGACGACGGGAAGGACGAAGGGAAGGAGGATGCAGAGCGCGCTGCACCGACGCGGACGGCGGACTCCGCGACGGCCGTAGCAGCAACAGCGAAATCGCCATCGGCGAAATCGCCTGCGGCCGCCACCGTACTCTCGGCCCGCCACGTTACGTACCGTGATACCCGAGGCACCACGCGTTTACGCGACGTCTCGCTGGATGTTCGCGCCGGCGAGATTGTGGGGATCGCCGCGGTGGAGGGCGCCGGGCATCACGAACTGCTGCGCATTCTGGCGGGCCGACTCGAGCCGACAGGCGGGTCGGTGACTCGTCCGGTGCGCATTGGTTTTGTGCCCGAAGACCGGCACCGCGATGCGCTGATGCTGGACGCACCGCTCGATGAAAACATCGCGCTGCGTGATGCCGGGCTGCGCCGCGGACGTATGCCGTGGGCCGCGATTCGCGCGCAGACAACCGCGCTCTTGCACGCCCGCGATGTGCGCGCCGCCGGTGCGCAGGTGTTGACGCGCACACTCTCCGGTGGGAACCAGCAGAAACTGGTGTTGGGTCGAGAGCTGGCCGATGATCCGCAGGCCGTGGTGGTGGAGAATCCGTCACGCGGTCTCGACTTCAATGCCACCGCTGCAGTGCAAGAGGCGCTGCGCGATGCACGCGCCGCTGGTGCGGCCGTGCTGCTCTACTCGAGCGATCTCGACGAAGTGCTGATGTTGAGCGACCGCGTCTTTGCGCTGTTTGACGGACGGCTGGTCGAGACGGTGCATGATCGGGACGCCGTGGGTCGTGCCATGCTGGGCACAGTGCCCGCCGGAGCGCACGCATGACGCGAACACTGACCGACGGCGCACTCCGTGTGGTGTTGTTTGCCGTCGTGGCGCTGGTGGTGTTGTCGGGGGTGTTGCTGCTGACGGGACACGCACCCGGGCCGGCACTCGCAGCGCTGGCGCGTGGCTCGGTGGGCTCGGGCTTTGCACTCTCCTCGACGGTGGTGCGTGCGGTGCCGCTCGCACTCGCGGGCTTGGCCGTCGCACTGGCGTTTCGCGCGGGGCTGCTCAACATCGGCGCTGAGGGGCAACTGCTGCTGGGCGCGGGCGTGGCCACGGCCGTGGGTGTGGCACTGGGCAGCGCGCCGGCAGTGCTTGCCTTGCCGGTCATGCTGCTGGCCGGCGCGCTGGCGGGTGCCGCGTGGGCGTGGATCGCCGCCGAATTGCGACGGCGATTTGGGGTGCTGGAAGTGATCAGCACGATCATGCTCAACTTCATCGCGATTTCGATGGTCGGATGGGTTGTGCGTGGACCGCTGCAGGAACCCACGCGCATCTACCCGCAGTCGTCTACCCTGCCCTTGTCGCAACAGCTGCCGATGATCATTCCCGGCACACGCGTGCACCTGGGTGTGTTGTTGGTACTCGTTCTGTCGGCCGGACTGTGGTGGTGGCTGCGATCGACCGCCAGCGGCTTTCGTTTGCGAGCCGTGGGCAGCAACCCGTTGGCCGCGGCGAGCGCTGGTGGCATTTCCGTCTCGCGCACCACACTTGGTGCGTTCCTGCTGAGTGGTGCATTGGCCGGGCTCGCGGGCAGTGTCGAACTCACCGGCGTCACCTACGCGCTCTACGAAAACTTTTCGCCGGGTTATGGCTACACGGCAATTGCGGTGGCGCTCCTTGCTCGGCTCAATCCGCTGGCCGTCGTACTGACGGCCCTGATGTTTGGTGCACTCGAGGCGGGTGCGAGCGCCATGCAGCGAGATGCGGCGGTGCCAAGCGTGGTGGTGTCGGTGGTAGAAGCGGCGCTCATTCTGATGGTCGTCGCGGCTGATCGGTGGCAATCGACGCGCACCACGAATGTGGTCGTGACCACCGATGACGCCGACGGTGCAACCGTCGCAGCGGGCGCGGGGCGCGCGTGATGATGGCCGGCAGCGGGATCGAGGTCGTCGGCGGGTTTCTCGAGGCCACCGTGCGCTTTGCGACGCCACTCGCGTTTGCGGCACTCGGTGAATGCGTGAGTGAACGTGCCGGGGTGATCAACATCGGACTTGAAGGCGCAATTCTCGCGGGCGCGCTGGGTGGCACGGTCGTAGCCGGTCTTGCCGGCCCGGAGATGGGATTTGTTGCCGGCGCCGCTGCGGGTGTGCTCATCGCACTGATCTTTGCCGTGTTCACGGTGTGGATGCGTGCCGATCAGATCATCACGGGCACGGCCATCACGATGCTGGCGATCGGTCTGACGGGAACGCTCTATCGCACGGTGTACGGCGCCGGTGGTGTGGCGCTGTCGACACCAACGATCGGCCCAGTACCCATTCCGCTGCTGTCGTCTATCCCATTGGTGGGCCGCGCACTGTTTGCACAGCCGGTGATCACCTACCTGCTGTATGTCGTCGCTCCACTCATCGCGTGGTGGATGGCGCGAACCCACAGTGGACTGGCGACGCGCGCGATGGGCGAGTCACCCGAGGCAGCGATCGCCGCAGGGATTCGTCCGCGTGTGGTGCAGACGGGCGCCGTGTTGTTTGCGGGGATGATGGCGGGCCTGGCCGGCGCGACGCTGGTGCTGGCGCAAGCGGGGACGTTCGCCGAGAACATGTCAGCCGGCCGCGGATTCATCGCGATTGCGATTGAGGTGCTGGGCCGCTGGCGTCCGCTGGGTGTGGCGGCGGCCGCATTGCTGTTCGGTGCCGCCAACGCGCTGCAGACACTCTTTCAGGCCATGGGGTGGGAGCAGGTGCCGTACCAACTGTTCCTGGCCGTGCCCTATGTGTTGACGCTCATCGTCCTGGCTGGCGCCAGCGGTCGCGCCGCGGCGCCGGCGGCACTGGGCCGGCGCGAATTGGCATCGCAGTAGGGTCGTTCAGCCCTCGGCGATTCCCCACGCCGCACGCAGCCACGTAAAGGCCTCGGCCGAAATCGCCGACGGCACATTGTGGGTTCCGTCAAACTCACGGTATGTCACGGCGTATCCGGCGTTCTGGAGCTTTGGCACAAAGACGCGGCTGGTTGAGGCAATCGGCAGCACGGTGTCGCGCGTGCCATGCGACACAAACACCGGCGGCTTTCCCCGATTCACGTTGGGAATCATGTAGCCCGGTGAAAAGGCCACGATCTGCTTGAAGAGATCACCGTTGGTGAGGCCCAGTGACAACGCGTACGCGGCGCCGTCGGAGAAACCGGCAATCGCAATCCGCGCGGGATCGATGTTGCAGCGCAGGTACGTGTCCGAAAGCGCCGTATCGAGATACCGGGCATCGCCTGCAAAGCTGCCGAATCGCCGATCCCACGTGACCGTTCGTGAGTCGGGCGAGAGCAACACCACCCGCGCCTCTTCGGCGAAGGTGAGAAATGGTTGCAGGCCGCCATACGCCGTGCCGCCCGCGCCGTGCAGCGTCACCAGCAGCGGCAGCGCTTCAGACGCGCGGTACGTACTCGGAACGAAGCGCAGGCCGTCGCGACCGCTGGTGATGCCGAGGTCGTTCACGCCGAGCTGAGCCGCAAACACCGGTGCCGTTGGGCGTGAGGAGAGATGTCCCTCACCCGCGGCCTCGCGGGGCGCCACAACCGGGTCGTCGCACGCCGAGGCACCGGCCAGCAATGCCACTGTGGCGGCCGACGTCTGGCAGAGCCATTGTCTACGTGAGATCGACACCCACTCCCCCGCGTCCTGTCATCCTCAACACGATCACCCATGCCTCGCTTTTCACTGGTTCACCCGTCCCGGCTCGTGGCGCTTGGTGCCGGCTTGTCGGCCATGGCGCTGTGCGCCCAGCCGCTTATCGCCCAGCAGACCGCCGACGCCGCCACCGTAGCCAAGGCCAAAGCAATTCACGCCAAGGTCTTCTCGGTCGATACCCACGTGGACATCATGCCCGTCAACTTCAACACGGACGGCCCGAACTACGCCACCAAACTGCCGCGCACGCAGGTGGACCTGGTGAAGATGGAAGAAGGGGGCCTGAGTGGCGCCTTTCTGATTGTATACGTGGGACAAACGCCCAACCTCGATGCCGCCGGTTTTGCCCGCGCCAACGCGCAGGCCATCGAAAAGTTTGACGCCATTCACCGCCTGACTGAAGTGATCGCGCCGAATCGCGCGGAACTGGCGCTGACCGCCGCCGACGCGCGCCGTATTCATGCCGCCGGCAAACGCGTGATCTTCATCGGTGTCGAGAACGGCTTTCCGATCGGCTCGGACATCACGAACGTCAAGAAGTTCTACGATCGCGGCGGACGGTACATGTCGCTGGCGCACAACAACCACAGCCAGCTGTCCGACTCCAACACCGGCGAACGTGACGGGGTGTGGCTGCATAACGGTTTGAGCCCGCTGGGTCGGCAGGTGATCGCCGAGATGAACAAACTCGGCATGATGATCGACATCTCGCATCCGTCCAAGCAGTCGATGATGCAGACGCTGGAGATAACCAAAGCGCCGATCATCGCGTCACACTCGGGCGTACGCGCGATCTGCAATCACAGCCGCAATCTCGACGACGAGCAGATGAAAGCGCTGGCCAAGAACGGCGGCGTGGCGCAGATCGTCGCGTTCAACAGCTACGTGAAATGCGACCCCAAGCGCGACATTCCGCGCGAACAGGCACGCGCCGCCGCGATGGAAGAGCTGCGCAAGGAATACGGCATTACCCCGGCTGCCGGTGGTGGACGCGGCGCACTGCAGACCGCGATTCAGGCGCTCCCTGAAGCCAAGCGCAACGAGTATCTGGCCAAGCAGGAAGACATCACCGCGCGCCGTTATCCGTCGGATCCGCCAGCCACGGTGGCGGACTTTGTTGATCACATCGACTACGCCGTGAAGCTGATGGGCATCGACCACGTCGGCATCAGCTCGGATTTTGACGGCGGTGGCGGAGTAGAAGGATTCCGCAGCGCGACAGAGGCGCCGAACGTGACGATTGAGCTGGTGAAGCGCGGGTACAGCGAACAACAGATTGCGAAAATTTGGGGCGGGAATTTGCTGCGGGTGATGGGAGAAGTGGAGAAGGCGGCGAAAAAGAACTGACCAGTTGTCAGTTTCGGAGTTGTCAGACAACCGCTAAGTCGTGGGTCGTCAGTACGAGTGGTCGGTGGTCAGTGGGTTCTCAGTCTGAGAACCACTGGCTACCGACCACTTTTACTGAGAACCCAGAACTCAGCCGTTGGCTGACCAACTGACAAACTGACAACTGGTCCGTTTGTTAGACAGCTTCCGACAGGCTCGTAAAATTAAAGTCCCGCACCCGCAGCGACGGCATCACCACATCCCCGCCCTGCTCCGTCCCCGCCAGCCTCTCCGCCTGACCGAGCGCTTCGATGTTATTGAGCATGAACAGCGGTGATTCGTTGAAGCGGAAATTGCGGAGTGATTTGGTGATCTTGCCGTTCTCCACCAGGAACGTGCCGTCGCGCGTGAGCCCGGTGTAGAGAATGGTGCGCGGATCGACTTCGCGCAGATACCAGAGGCGCGTGACGAGAATGCCGCGTGTGGTTCCTTTGATCAGATCGTCCACGGACTGCGTGCCGCCGGCCATCTTGAACGTGCTGGGTCCGCCCGTGGCCACCTTCCCTTGTTTCTTGGCCCAGAAGCGCGAGTAGATGAGCTGCTTGAGTACGCCCTTCTCGATCCACACCTGGCGGCCGATCGGCATGCCTTCAAAATCCCACGGGCGACCGACGAGTTGCGCGTCGGAGGGATCGGAGTAGATGGTGACGCGTTCGTCGCAGATCTTCTCGCCGACTTTGTTTCCGCCGCCGGCTTTGACAAACGGGCTGCGTCCTTCGTCGGCGCTGCGTGCGTCGGCGTAGTTGGAGATGAGCTGTACCAGATCGCCCACGGCCTGCGGTTCCAGAATGACCGTGTAACGTCCCGGCTCGAGCGCGACGGGGTTCTGCGACGCTTTGGCTTTCTCCACTGCGCGTGTCGCGACACGACGGGCATCAAGCTGCGCCCAGTCGGGATGATCGGCGGCGGCCCAGCCTGACCCGGTGCCGTCGGTGGTGCGGGCGGTGAGTGTGTAGTTCACGTTCGTGGCGCGATGATA
>Ga0138256_10008132_pt1 | contig 11044 bp, 8 predicted proteins | sample KNB2016incub_MG_FD_105486 | JGI IMG/M metagenome (GOLD analysis project Ga0138256, IMG submission 105486) | Active sludge microbial communities from wastewater in Klosterneuburg, Austria - KNB2014incub_MG | ecosystem: Engineered > WWTP > Activated sludge > Unclassified | place: Austria...
AATCCTGGCCAGATATAATCTGCGAATTGTACTTCAACAATAGGCTTTAACCCTACTGCGCTCATTCCAACAGTACTGCCTACAATGAAAGCTTCTTGTATCGGAGTATTGAATACGCGATCATCTCCAAACTTTTGAGCAAGTGTTGCCGCTTCACGAAATACGCCTCCTAATCTTTTTCCTACATCTTGTCCGTACAATAAGCATTCAGGATGTTTTCGCATCAATTCTTCTACCGCAAATAAAGCACAGTCCACCATTACTTTTTCTTCACCTTGGATTGGTGTTCGATCGCCTGATTCTTCTTTGATAGGAGTAGGAGCATAATCATGAGTATAGAGATCTTGTGGTGTAGGATCTTCTTCTTCTTTAGCTAACAGAAAATCATCTTCCACTTTTTTGAATGCAGCTTGGCTTATTTCATTGATTTGATCATTACTGATTCCATTTAACTTCAATAGTTCTTGAAGTTTAGGGAAGGGATCTTTTTTACTTTCATTTTCTAAATCATCTCTATACCATTCTTTTCTTACACCAGAAGTGTGATGATTGAGCAAAGGAACTTTGGCGTGAAGTAAAAAAGGTTTTCGATTTTTGCGTATATAATTAATCGCCATTTCAGCTGCGTGGGCACATTGTTCGTACTCTGTTCCGTCTATACTGATATATTCTATTCCTGGAAATCCCTTGATATAATCGATTGCATCTCCTCTTCTTATTTCTGAAGCGTGAGCAGAGATATCCCATTGATTGTCTTGTATCAAATACAAAATCGGAAGCTGCTTTAAAGATGCCATATGGAATGCTTCAGCGACTTCACCCTCTGTGATTGAAGCATCTCCCAATGAACATACAACTATTGGCTTTTGAGAATCTTCATTTTGATCTAGATTAATTTTTTCTTTATATTGAATTCCCATCGCTATGCCTGTACTTGGTATAGCTTGCATGCCAGTTGCAGATGATTGATGTGGTATTTTTGGTTTGTCAAGGTCTTTTAAGCTTGGGTGGGAATAGTAGGAGCGGCCACCAGAAAAAGGATCATTTTTTTTTGCCATCAATTGTAGCATGAGATCAAATGGTCTCATTCCAATGGCAAGTAAAAGTGCATCATCGCGGTAATATGCAGACAGAAAATCTTGCGGTAATAATCGAGTGCCGATCGCAATTTGTATCGCTTCATGACCTCTTGATGTTGCATGGACATATTTTGAGACAAATTTGAAATTTGCTTCATATATTTCAGTCATTGCTTTTGCAGTGGAAAGCAATTTGAAAGCGTGAATGAGTTCTTCTCTATGATTCAAGGCTTAGGCTTTTACTTTAAATGATTGAATAGCAGATTTGGCATAATCACTGAGGATTAATTCACCACTGATATTTGCTCTTTCGATAAGTAATGAATCCCAATGGTCTGTTCCTTGCCAAAATACTTTTTTTAATTCGGCCAATGCCATTGGACTATAACTTAGCAAATTATCAATAAGTACTTTTAGATAATTGTCCAATTGTTCCACTGTTTCAAATGATTCTTGATATAGGCCAATATTTTTTGCCCATTCTGCAGTTTGCCATTCTGCAGGTGTTAGAGATAATTTAGCAAAATTGGCAAGCCCTATTTTTCTTTCGACTGCTGGTCCAATGACGAAAGGTCCAATACCAACAGCAAGTTCTGACAATCGAAAAGTAGCCCACTTTGTCGCCATTGAATAATCTGCTGCTGCTGCAATGCCGACTCCTCCTCCGATCGCTTTGCCATGAATTCTCGCAATAACGATTTTTTTACAAGTGCGGATAGCATTGATTACATTGGCAAAACCTGAAAAAAAGTGAAGCCCTTCAGTCTTGTTGGTAATCGATAATAATTCATCAAAACTAGCCCCAGCACAAAAGGTTTTTTCGCCTTCTGATCTCAATAAAATCAGTTTGACCTCTGGATTCACTCCTGCCAATAATATTTCACTACTCATTGCAGAAAGTAATTCACTCGGTAAGCTATTATGTGCTGGATGGTGAAACACTATGGTGCAAAGCCCATTTTCAATACTTCTAGTAACAAATGCTTGGTTAGCCATATTTCAAATTTGTCTTTGGCAAAGGTATAGGATTCTTGGCAATAGTTGGTGTAGCTAATAGGAAAAGAAATTACAAATAATAAGAACACCTATCAATGTAAAATCATCTTTTTAAGTTATCGGGGCTTGCGAATTTCTGATAATCATTAAAGAGATTCCTTCCCGAATTTCAGATTTGATTTGCTCTGCAAGTTCTGGATTCATTTGATTTAATTTAAATTGCAACTTATATCGGATTTCATTTTGTAAAATATTAATAACCTTAAGTTTTTCAGAATCGATGACTACGGCATCATTATATTTTAGAAGTATCCTATGGATCATGACTTGTAAGGAACTGAGTGGAATATTTAAGTTTGAATTAATGGAAAAGTCAACATTGAATTTTCTAATTTCTTTTTGAGTATAGTTAATGATTTCATCATTATAGGCTTTAGAATTCGGTATGTAAATAATATCATCATCGTCATGATGCAAAACGATTTTATGCAAATTGATATCGATGACTCTCCCTTTGTATTCTCCTATTTTTACATAATCGCCTATGGACAATTCCTTAGAAAAGGTAAGACTTATCCCAGCTATAATATCTGAAACAAATTCTTTTGAAATAATCGCAATAGCCGCAGCAACGATACTTATTGCAGTCAACAGTTTTGAGAATTCAATTCCAAAAAATCCTATAATCATGACTATAACGGCCATGACCATAAGCAGATAGTAGATATTTTGTAAACCAATAATCACGTTATCTGAATATTTATCTCCTTGGTGCTTTCGCTTCCTGTAAATCATTTGCGCAAAGCGAATGATAATATTCACTGACAGAAAAAATATTAGGAAGTGGATTATTGATATTGCAACAGGTGTGTAAAATATTGGTGGTAACTTTTGATGATCTAAGAATCCTTCCTTCAAAAAAATAAGGTAAAAGAGAAGGATTATTTTGACTATAAATTTTATTATTTTTAACATGGACTCTTTAAATAAGGTCTGAATTCTTTGAAAGTTGATGCTAAAGCTACAAATAAAACGTTAATTTCAGTTTATTTATATGAATTGATGTATTTTAAAAGAGAAAATTGGCTAAATTTTGATCGATAAGACCTAAGAATTAGACAAAATGAAGAATTCAATAAAAACTTAATCATTTCTTAATATTGGAAAAAGATTCTCCCTTTAACTTTGCGCGGAAATTTTTGGAATAATTATGTTCGGATTAGAGGAGTTAGGTCTTACAGGTGGCTTATTTGCTGCATTTATTCTATGTGTACTGGCTGTTTGTATATTTGAGTTCGTGAATGGATTTCATGATACCGCCAATGCAGTAGCCACAGTGATATACACTAAATCGCTTGATCCTTTGCCAGCTGTCATTTGGTCTGGATTAATGAATTTTGTTGGATTGATGCTTAGTTCATACCTTTTTGGAATGGGTGTTGCCGGGAAAATTGCAAGTTTGTTACCACTTGAGGCAGTGATGTCAAATAGTACAAATGAGGCTATTGCTTTGGTACTAGCTGCTATTTTAGCGGCAATTATTTGGAATCTAGGTACCTGGTATTTTGGTATACCTTGTTCTAGCTCACATACCCTTATTGGGGCTTTATTAGGGGTAGGAATGGCCTATTCATATTTGCCACATGCTAGTGTTTCTGGAGTTAACTGGAATGAAGCAATTAAAATTGGATATTCTTTACTGTTCTCACCATTATTTGGTTTTTCAATGGCGATTGCACTGATGTTTTTATTGAAGAGTTTTATCAAAAACAAGGCAATTTTCAAAGAACCCGAAGAAGGAGCCAGGCCTCCACTTTGGATTCGCGCCATATTGTTTTGCACATGTACGCTAGTTAGTTTTTTTCATGGATATAACGATGGTCAAAAAGGAATTGGATTAATGCTTATTGTTTTATTTGCATTTCTACCTGCTCAACATGCATTATCTCCAGATTTTGATAAGAATAAATTTCAACAAGAAGTTCATACAATTTATACCATTTTGGATAAGGAATCTCAAAATAATTATTTAATGGAAAGAACACTTTGTTTAGAAGCAGATAAATTGAGAGAATTCTCAAAATTTGTAATGTCTGCAGATCTAAAACAAAGCAAGCAAATTCTATCTGTGAGAAAGCAAATTGGAACTACGGTTAAAGGTTTGAAAAAATTATTGGAGGAGCCAAATCTTTTTGAAGATCCTAAAAGTAAAAAACAAATTTCAAATAGTCTGAAAGTTATTGGAAATTATACAGCCTATATCCCTACATGGGTGATTTTGATGGTTGCGGTTTGTCTTGGTTTGGGAACTATGGTTGGTTGGAAGCGGATTGTTGTAACGATTGGTGAGAAGATAGGAAAGCGCCACATGACTTACGCGGAAGGGGCTTCAGCCGAATTGATTGCTTCGATTACTATCGGGCTGGCTTCAAAATTCAGTCTGCCTGTTTCTACAACGCACGTATTATCATCTGGTGTAGCGGGTGCTATGGTCGCAAGTAAAGGAACAAAAAATTTACAGAAAGGAACCGTTAAAAATATAGTTTTAGCATGGGTACTTACACTTCCCGCTACTATTATTTTAAGTGCTGTTTTGTATTATATATTTAGAATGTTTATATAATCAATTTAAATTTTGATTTTTTTCCATTTCCCAGTTTTGAAATAAAAATAGGCAACTATTGCAATGAGTGTTTCAGCAACAGGTATTGCAATCATAGCCCCTTTATAGCCTAGCGAGGTAAATTTGATTAAATAATATGCCAGTGGAATTTGGAAAATCCAAAATCCAAATAAATTAATCAAGGTTGGAGTCGTGGTATCACCAGCACCATTCAATGATTGTAATATTACCATGCCGATCCCATAAAAAATATAACCAAGTCCGATGATCTGCAATGCCATGACACCTGGTTCAATGACACTTGGATCAGAGCTAAAAATAGAAATGATATTTCTCGACAGAAAGGTGAAAATCAAAGTTACGAAACACATAAAAATGATATTGTATTTCATTGTAATTAATACACTTTTTTCGGCCCTTTCAAAATTTCCAGCTCCCATATTTTGACCTATTAATGTCGCTGCTGCATTGCTGAGACCCCAAGCAGGAAGAATGAAGAATACTACATTTCTTATTGCAATTTGATAGCCTGCAGATACATTGGTGCCGCCTTCTTCTGATATAAGTTTTGCTAAAATTATCCAAGAACCTGAGGCAATAATGAATTGAAAAGTGGCAGGCCAAGCGAGTTGAATTAGTTTTTTAATTTCTGAAAAATCTGGATAAAATTTTCTGATATCTAAAGAAATAATACTTGAGCTAGAAAATAAATAATAAAGTTGGTAAATGATTCCAGCACTTCTTCCAATGTTAGTAGCAATAGCAGCTCCCATCAATCCTAAGCCATTCCAAGGACCGATACCATAGACAAGAGTAGGGACAAGAATGATATTGATTATACTCGAAATCCATAAACTTTTCATAGCGATCGCTGCATTACCAGCTCCCCTAAAAATGCCATTGATTAAGAATAGCAATAAGATGCTCAGATTACCTCCAAACATTATTTTTGTAAAAATGCTCCCTTGTAATATGACTTCATTCGAAGCCCCCATGAATTTCAATAAATGAGATGAATAGACTACCCCCAGTATTGAAATAAAGATTGAAATAACTATAGAAAAAATGAGAGATTGAGTGGCAGTATATTTTGCATCATTTATATTTTTTTCTCCGACACGTCTGGCGATTATTGCTGAAGCAGCTGTGCTCAATCCGATGGCTACAGAATAAATCAATGTCAAAATTGATTCTGTAAACCCCACTGCGGCAATCGCATTTGGACCAAGTTTTCCTACAAAAAAGATATCTACCACTGCAAAAATACTCTCTAGACTTAGTTCTAAAATCATTGGTATTGCAAGTAGAAAAATAGCTTTATTCAATGATCCTTGTGTGTAATCATAGGTCTTCCCATCGAGAGCTGCTTTAAATAAATTCCAAATTTTTTTTACCATATTATTTGCAGATGTAAAGGTATATGAAAAATTTAAAGAGGGTATTTTTATTTTGTGTTCATTATCAGGATGTAATGTATGTCAAATTAGTTAATTTGATTTTTTATATTTAATTTAGCAGTTTTGTGCAACTTTAGTTCTTAAGTTTAACCTAACATGTTATGAAATGGAAATATTGCTTGTTGTCGATGTCTGTGTTATTTTTCCTGTCTTGTGTGAAAGAAGAAGGCGAAGGTGGGCTGGCAAAAATTAGAGGCAAGGTTTTTGCCTATAATTTGAGTTCAGATGGAAGTATTGCAGACTCTGCATACGTAGGAGAACAGAAGATGTATATCTCATACGGTGATCACAGTTTTGTAGACGATGAAGTGAGAACTTCTTTCGATGGTTCTTACCAATTCAATAATCTGAATAAAGGTAACTACACTATTTTTACATATTCATATTGTGATAAGTGTCCACTTAATCAAAAGGCTATTAAAATGAATGTGCTCATTTCAGAGAAGAAGCAAACGCTTGAATTGTCAGATTTTAAAATATTTCTAGACTAGTATACAATGGATACAAGCATCATTATTGATTCATTTCTGAATAGCAATTCAGTCATCAACTTTGCACCTGGAAATATTTCAGATTTTTTGTTTCGGTTTTTGGTCGACATCATATCCATCACCATATTAGTTCGATTGATCTATTACCCAAGACATAAGAATCAAGATTACGTCTTTACTTATTTCATTTTTAATTGTTTGATATTTATTGTTTGTTACTTATTGAACAATGCTAAAATGATGTTTGGAGTTGCATTTGGATTATTTGCTATTTTTTCAATCATTCGGTATCGCACAGTAAGTATTCCAATTCGTGAAATGGGTTATTTTTTTACTTGTGTTACCTTAGGCATTATTAACTCAATGACAAATTACCAAGAGCATTTTTATGAGATATTATTATCTAATTTTATCGCGATAGGATTGGTGATTTTGTTGGAAATCTTTTTTAAAAATGAACAACAAGTATTTAGAAGTATAAATTACGATAAATTAGAATTGCTTCGGCCTGAAAATAAGTTGATATTAATGGAAGATCTTCGCAAAAGAACAGGTCTCCAAGTCACTGATGTAAAGGTTGATAGGATTGATTTGGTCAAAAATATTTGTAGACTCAGAGTTTATTTTCTTTCAGATGTGGATTCGGACAACTATTCTGTATCAGATCAAAATGAAGACGATGATGATTAGGATTATTACCCCGATTATCTTTTGCTCTTTGATTTACAACAATTTGATTGCACAGGATTATAACATTAGAGATCAGGAACTTTGGACCAGCTACAATGTAAAAATAGACTTAAGGAAAAAATTAACTTTAAGTATCAACCCCGAAATAAGGTGGAATGAAGGGATGTCAAAATTTAAAAATTTTAATATTTTAATAGAACCTTCATATAGGATTAATAATAAATTGAGCCTTGAATTGTCTTATCGAAATTATCAAACACCCACTTCAGTGAATCATCGCATTCATTCTTCAGTTAGTTTAAGATTAAAAAAGAAGAAATGGAGATTCAATACGAAGATGGCTCACTTTGTAGATCTTAGGACATTTGACCATGATTTTTGGTCGTCAAATAGACCTGAACATTACCTTAGGTCAAAAAATACAATTGGGTATTCGATCAAGCGATTTTCAATTACTGCAATTTCTGACTTGAGATTTAATTTCGATGATATAAAGTTTGATTTGAGTACAAACCGCTATGGTATGGCTTTCTCTTATGATCTCAATAAATCAAATTCGCTTCAAATAACTCAATTTATCAACGAGAGTCATGGTCTGAAGATAATTAGAAATTACATCCTGAGTATCAGTCTTGAGTCAGATATAAATTTAAAAAAGTTTTTAAAAACTAAAAAATCTTAAAATTTAGTCCTTCTGCATTAAAATTTTCACTTTTTTTATCAGTATTAAATAATTTTTATTGATATTTACATTACTTTTAAAAGTAATTGGATTTTATTTTGAATTCAATTTAGATATTTTTTATAATTTATTGATTTAATTAAAGACAAATGAAAAAAGTAATTTTTAGTGGACTCATATTTTTATTTTTTGCTTTTCAAATTTTGTCTGCACAGCCGGAATTTTATCACAGTGGATGTCATCATTTGCAAGCCAATGTCCCCACTCATGAGCCCACTATTAATGAATTAATTTTAATGGAGAATTCGAATCGCAGAAGTGATTCGATCGATATTCTAAATTATACAATAACACTGGATATATCAGATGTGGCTGGAAAAAAAATTGATGGATTTACAGAAGTGAATTTTAGAACTAGAATGGAAGGAATTAATTCAATTACCTTGGATCTGAGAAAGCTTAACATCAGTAAAGTATTGTATAAAGATGAAGAAATAAGTCATATATATAATGATTCAATTTTGATCATTCCATTTAAGGAAAACCTACCCATCAATTCTACTTCAAAAGTAGTGGTGTATTATAATGGTGTCCCATCGAAAGATCCAGTTTGGGGAGGTTTTTATTTTGAAGGTGGCTATGTATATAATTTAGGAATTGGATTATCATCGACGCCGCCTAATTTTGGTAAAGTTTGGTTTCCTTGTTTTGACAATTTTGTGGAGCGCAGTACTTATGATTATATTATCATCACAAAATCCGATATGAAAGCATATTGTGTAGGTAGTTTTATAAGTGAGGAAGTATTGCCATCGGGTAAGATTAAGAGACACTATTCTATGCTGGATCAAATTCCAACGTATTTATCAAATATAGCCGCATCAGATTATGTGAGTTCAAAGTTTATTCATGCAGGTCGCTATGGAAATATCCCAGTTGAATATCTCTCTAAACCTGCCAATATAACTCAAATGAATTCCCAATTCTCCAACATGCCAAGTGCAATCGATGCATTAGAGTTTTGGTTTGGTCCGTATCGTTTCGAGCGCGTGGGATATGTTGCTACTACTGTTGGGGCGATGGAACATCCGACCAATACTGCATTTCCAATTAGCAGTATTACTCAAGATATCCAAGCTAATGTGGAGCGCACCATGGCTCATGAATTGGGACATCATTGGTGGGGAGATTTAACCACTTTGGATGATGCTCGTGATATGTGGATCAAAGAAGGTACAGCAGAATATAGTAGTCATCTTTTTCATGAGTATACCTATGGCAAAAGTCATTTTATAAAAACAGTCAAAAATAATTTGAGTGATATCATGAAGAATGCGCATCGAAATGATGGCAATTTTTTACCACTTTCTCCAATGCCTTATACAAATACTTATGGAACTCATACTTATAAAAAAGGGGCAGCAATGATTCATAATATGAGAGCCTATTTGGGTGATTCTGCTTTTAGAAAAACCTGTATGATGGTTTTTGATAGTTTATCTGGAAAATCAATGAATGCCTATGAGTTCCGAGATTTTCTCAATAAATATTCTGGCGTGGATATGACAAATTATTTTGAAGATTTTATTTTCAATCCTGGATATATAGGAGTATACATCGATTCTTTTTATGTAAAAAATAATAATGAACTGTTAGTTCAAATTCAACAGAAAGGGTATTTTACAAATCATATTGGAAATGGTATTCCGGTTTTCATTTCAGTCTATGATGAAAATTGGCAAAGATTGGATTTTAAAACAGAAATTTCTGGTGCTGTAAGCATTTCTTCCTTTCAGATACCAACTGGATTTAAACCAAAAATAGTTCTGGTAAATGAAAATCAAAATATGAATCTTGCAGCTTTACAAGGAAGTATTGTAGTTAATAAAATTGGTACTTTCTCCATTCCTTCAGTTGATTTTTTAGCTTTGAATTGTTCAGCAATCACAGATTCAGTTTTTTTGAATATAGTTCATAATTATGTTGGACCAACAGGAACCGAAAATAAAGCAAGCAATATTGATAGAATTTCAGATACACATTTTTGGCAGGTGAGTACGCTGGGCAATAGTAATGCGACTTTTACTGGCACAATTGATTATAATGGTGTCGATAAATTTAATTTAGATTATAAATTAATTCCTGCAAGAGAGGATAGTATCATGTTGGTGTATCGACCTGATTCTAAATCTCCTTGGATACAGCATCCATCTTATAGCAAATTGGGAACTTCAGCAACAGATAAAAAAGGATTTATGCGAATTCAGAATCTCATTCCTGGTGAGTATGCTTTTGCATTTGGGGTGGTGAATACAGTTGCAGTAGAGGATGAAAATAGTAAACCAATCATTATTTTACCCAATCCTAACAATGGAAAATTTTCATTGAATATTGAAGATAATGGGTCAGCATATGATGTAAAAGTATTTTCATTAAATGGCCACCAAATTTATGAAGATAAAAACATTATAACAAATACGGAAATCGATATTTCCAGTTGTTCCACTGGATTCTATGAAGTCGTTTTGGAAGACGTTCATAGCAATAAAATTCATTGCTTCATGATTGAGAAAGTTGATTAATTAAAAACTTATGAAGCATATATTTTTTGGATTATTTATACTGATTTTTTGCAATCATATGAGTGCTTCCGATACGATAAAGTATGAGCACAAATATCAACAAAAATTCAAAAGATTTTATTTCTATTGGGGTTATAATAGAGCTGTATTTGCAAAGAGTGATTTGCATATCAAAGGACCAGATTATGATTTTACCTTATATGATGTAAGCGCTGCAGATAGACCATCTGCAGTATCATCTGTTTATATTAAGCCTAGTACTATAACTATTCCTCAATATAATTATCGGATCGGCTATAATGTAAATCGACGTTTTTGTATTTCATTGGGGATGGATCATATGAAGTATGTCATACGCAATCATCAAAATCTGAAAATTTCTGGATTTATTAATGAGAATAGTTCAACGAAATTTGCAGGTCAATATAACAATGATACGATTAC
>Ga0138256_10008133_pt1 | contig 11043 bp, 7 predicted proteins | sample KNB2016incub_MG_FD_105486 | JGI IMG/M metagenome (GOLD analysis project Ga0138256, IMG submission 105486) | Active sludge microbial communities from wastewater in Klosterneuburg, Austria - KNB2014incub_MG | ecosystem: Engineered > WWTP > Activated sludge > Unclassified | place: Austria...
CGAGGTTCGTCGCACCTTGGCCTTCCAGCCGCGCAGGACGTGATTGGGCCACAGCACACCAAACATCCAGGCCGCAGCCACGGCAAAGACGCCATGAGCTACTAACCACCCGTGCTGATAGGGGTGCACGTTCTCGAAGCCGAACTGATCGACACTCGTCACGAAGTAATGATAGATCAGCCATACGGCTCCCGTGACCCAGGTGCCCATCGAAATCACGTACAGGGTTCGACGGCGACTCTTCGGCAAGACGCCGACGCGCGCGCTGCTCGTGGCGCGCTTCAATCGCTGCATCCGAGCGTTCGCCAGCCATCGCGCGCGTGAAAGAGAAAGGCAGCCGCTCGATACTGATTCAGGATTTCAATAGAGGCACTCGCATCAGCTAACACGACTTTCGTCAGTGCATCCGCCACGGCGCAAAGCGGGGCAACGACTGATACAAACTGCATACTGTCGACCCGTTCACGTGTGCGACCGTTCAAATGTGATCCGCGTGCCGCGGATTGCGTTGGCTGCAAAGATGCCGGCGCTGCGCCACTGCTCGCCAAACTCCCATCAGCGATCTCGATCACGGGCAGCTGCTCGGGCGGATGATGCGGTACGCGCAGCAGCGCCCGATCGCGCCACGGTCCATGCACCCGCAAGTCGCCACCGGCGTTGACACGAGCGATCAAAGACTCATCATCATTGGCATTCGCCATCCGTTCAATTGCGCGATCGACCGCGTAGCCCTTCGCGATTCCACTGAGGTCGATCCACAGCGGCCGGTGAAAGCGGATTCGATCGGGCTCGATCAGCTCGATATCGCGCCACGACGCCGCGGGATGCGGCGCGGGAGCATCGACGGGCCGCGGCAGCTGTCCGTCGTCGACGAGGCGTGCCGCCGTCGTAATGTCGAACAGACCGCACGATGCAGCGGACATCTGCAACGCCAGCCGCACGACTTGGTAGGTATGCCAGCTGACAGTAACGGCTTCGCGCGCGGCTTCACGATTGAGCCTGCTCACGTCACTACCAACTTCCTGAAAGCTCATCAGAGCGTGCAGTTCAGCGATCGTTGCAAAACCTGCGTCGATGTAGCGGTGCGCGACGGCGGCCGCAACACCGCCGACGAAAACGCGAACAATCGTTCCGAGTAGCGGCCGCGCCCGCTCCACGGTCACCTGGGTCGTGGTAGGAGCTATGGCCAGCCCGCGAGACGCTATAGAACTCCGACAGACGGACATTTGTGGGTTCTGAGTGCGCGCTGGACCATGCTGCAGCGTAGAATGCCATAGTGTCAGAGCGTGCGGTACCGACAGCCGGGCCGCGAGGGGTTCGGGTCGGCCGCGTCGCGGCCTTTTCGACTTTCCGATTCAGCACATGGCGTTTGCGCCAAGGAGCCTACGACTATGGCTACTACTCCAGAAACAAAGCGACAAACCTACACCGTCGAGGCGATACCGTCGGACGTCAAGAACGGCGTCTTTCTCGGTAACCCGATGCTCGACAATCTGGTGTCGTGCGTGATCGCGATGGGGTCCGAGATGTGGACGACGAAGCGCCGCTTGAAGGTGCTCGAAGCGGTCATGTCCAAGGCAGGCGTCACGTCTGAAATGGTCGAGAAATACCAACCCACCGAGCAGGAACTCGCAGCGTGGGAGCAGGAGCGTGGCCGCTTCATCGAAATGACACTCGGCTCGCTGGCCAACGACGGCATACGCGGCGTCGGCGCCGACTACCCAGCGCGTGACTAACACCCCATTGTCCGTAGGGCGCCAAAGCGTGCGCTTGCGAGAGGAGATCACATCATGATCGGTCGTCGTACATTTTTCGGTGCCGCTACAGCTTCGGTTGCGCTCGGCAGTCTGTTGAAGAGCCAGGCCGCAGCCGCAGCCGCGCAGGCGGCGGGGCAAATCGCCGGCAACTACGACCCGCGCGGTATGGTTGGGCGACTCGAGCGCCTGGGCACGCTGGATCTCGAAAGCCAACAGGATTTTACGGAAGGCTTTCGGTTGATGCATGGCAAGATGATTCGCAAGGCGTCGAACGATGCACTGGAGCGCGTGCTGGCGCGCAACGGCATCGACCCGACCACACCTCTGACAAAAGAAGAACTGATCGCGTTGGTCGAGAACGAGCCGGCAATCAACATCGCGTCGAAGGCCTGGCTGGCCAATCAGCAAGTTACCTGGAAGTCATTGCAAGATCACTTCCATCGACACGCCGATGAGTATCTGAGCGAGATGGACGCTGCCGATCGGGCCGGACCGGGCGCACTCGAGCTCAATCCGAGCATGGATGTTCCCGCTTACACCCGGCACGAGATCCATATTCAGCCAGGTGGTTACGTCGGCGATCCGTTCGCCGGTCACATGTATCACTATGGCACTAACAGCTTTTACATTGGGGTGATCGGTCACAATGAGCAGGACCAGATCCACAAGGGAACGGCCGCGCGTATTCCTCTGCCGCAAGACGGCAAGGTAAAGCGGATTCTCGATATGGGCTGTGGTGTCGGCCAGATGACCGCGGCCATGAAGGAGCGCTTCCCGGATGCCGAGGTCTGGGGTATCGATATCGGCGGCCCGATGGTGCGTTACGCGCACATGCGTGCCGCCAATCTCGGTATCGGCGCCAACTTTGCGCAACGTCTCGCTGAGGACACCAAGTTCCCGGACGGCTATTTCGACATTGTGGTTAGTTACATCATGCACCACGAGTTGCCCGCCCATATCACGCGCGCGGTCATCGTCGAGGCGGAACGTGTCACTCGTCCGGGCGGCGTTTACTATCCGGTCGATTTTCTGAGCGGTGGCACCAAAATGCCGGCGCGCAACATGTACGGGCGCTGGTGGGATCATCGTTGGAACAACGAGGTCTGGAGCTTTGAGTACCACGGCCTCGATTTCACGCAGGAAATCGCCAAGCGTGCATTCACGATCAACAAGGCTACCCCAGCGGCCCTGCCCGGGTTTGGGGCTCGTCACGCAGTTCGCAATGCTTGACGGGGACTGGACCTGGGTGCTGCCTGCTAGTTAGCAGACGGCACCGGTCCGCTCGGATCACGCCCATGTACTCGCGCTTTCTGTTAGTTCCCGTAGCGGCTATGGCGATCAGCCAGCCCGCGCCGGCGATGGATATTCAGACGCTGGAGGCGGCGCAGCAGAAGCTCGCTCCCGGCGCCAAGCTGATTCCATCGGATTTCAAACTGAGTCAGGAAGACTTTGACCGCCTGAAATCTGTCTATCGGGTGCCGGCACTCAGGCCCGCCGTCAAAGCGTGGCGGGTCGAGGGCGGCGGGTGGCTGTTTCTCGATCAGGTCTACGGCCTCAACGACATCGTCACCTACCTCGTCGCCATCGATGCCCAAGGCGCCGTCAGTGGCATCGAGATCCTGGTCTGTGCAGAGGGCTTTTGCGGGCCATCATCAGCCGCGTGGCGCGCGGAGTTCGTCGGCAAGACCCATGGCAAATGGAATCCCGCCGAGGCCGTGACCAATATTTCGGGCACGACCCTCTCGAGCACGCACATTGCCGAGGGCGTGAAGAAGATTCTCGCCATCCACGCGCGCTTCTTGCCGACCAATCACTGACAGGCGCGTCAGAAACTGTAAGTCATGCGTACGCCGTACACGCGCGGTGTCGGCAACGAGAAGCGCAATTCGCTCTTGGTGGGTTGCAAGATGAACGTGAACGCATCGGTGCCCAGCAGCGCGGTCTGTAGAACCTTGTTGTCGGTCAGGTTGGTACCAAACACCTCCGCGGTGACATGTTCGCCACGCACGCCGAACCGCGCGTTCAAATTGTTAGAGGCACCGACCTGTGTCGCGCCGGCGAAATCCGTGAGCTTGGCGCCCTGACGCTGGAAATCGAGGCGCCCGAACCAGTCAACCCCCTCGCGCAACTTATGTGAGTAGTCACTGGAGAACGACCAGGCCGTTTCCGGCGTAGTGGGCAGGCGCCGGCCGATCGCGCCGCTGAATTTCCCATAGATCAGATTGCAATCTGCGCAATTGCCGTCGCCCAACCCGTAGCTCTTGATCTCTGTCTTGTTGAGTCCGAAGCTTGCCGACAATCGAAGATGGTCGGTGGCCTGCAACTGAGCCTCGAATTCGACGCCCTTCAGCTCCGCCTCGCCGTTGTTGACGGTGATTCCAAACAGGTTGGCGACTCCCGTGACGACCACCGGGATCGAGTTCTGAACCTGGCCGTCGAGCCACTTGTCCTTGTAGAGCGTGAGCGTCGTGCGTGCGCGCCCGTTGAGCCAGGTGGATTTGACGCCGACCTCGAGGTTGTCGAGCTGCTCCTGGTCATAGGTGACGCCCGCATTCGGCACGATGGCGCGCAGCGCGTCGATGGTGGCTTGCGAGGAAGTGGCCAGGCTTGGGTTGAATCCGCCGGGCCGGTAGCCACGGGAGAACAGTGCGTACAATGTCGAGTTGGGCGCGTATTCGTAGTCAATCGAGATGCGCGGTGCGAAGCTCTTGAAGGTTGCCTGCAACGGATTCGCTGCCGCGCCGGTGACCACCCGACCGTTACCGCCGACGATCGGCGTGGCCTTGATCTTGTCCCACTGATAGCGTCCTTCGACGCTGAGCGTCAGAGCGTCGGTGAAATCGAAATAGGCGGCGGCAAATACCGCTGGCGTTTCGACATCGTTCCTGGTGATCGACGCCACGAACAGCGGCCCAACGACCGATTCGCCGTAGACTGTCCCACCGGGTGAACCGGCCTTGAGGTAGTTAGCGCCGACGGTCCAGCGTAGCCGCTGATCGGCGGGTGAGGTGAGCCTTACTTCCTGGCTCCAGTCGCGTAACTTGCCCTGCGAAAGCAGCAGGAACTGCTGCCAGGGGACCCGCGTCGCCGGGTTGAGTGCATAGAGCGGGTTGGGCCGATCATGACCATCGCGAGTATTGAGATCGATCAGGGTCTGGGTCTTGTCGTTGTGCATCGCGGACAGCGCACTCAGGTTGTAACCATCGGCGAATTCGTAGTCGATTCTAAGATCAGCCTGGAAAGCCTTACGGCTAAAGCCACCTTTGGTGCGAAACGATGGATCGAAGACGAGCCAGTTTGGGTCCGGATTGAACAGCGCATTCTGCGTCGCGGCAGCGGCGGTGTCGTAGTCGCCCGAAATGACGTGGGCGGCATATTCGTCTGCTTGCGGCACCGTGCCGCAGAAGTAGCCGAAGGATGCGCGCGAACCGGCGGTTTGACCGAGCGCAGCGGTCCCGGCGGGGGCTTGTGAAAATGGCACGCAGGTACCATCTGGTGCGATACGCCCGTTGAACTCGCTCGACTTCAGCGCGCCTCCCGCCGGCGGGCCGTCATCATTTTTGAACGCGTTGACATACGCCTTGATCTTGAGTTGGTCAGTCGGCTTGTACACCAGGGAGCCCGAGATCGACTGTGTCTTTTGCTCGCCCAAGCGCCCGCCGATGACGCCGTTATTGGCATAGGGCCCGCCGACTTTGGAATCACGATACGTGAGTCGCCCAGTCAATTTTTCCGCGACTAGCGGACCCTCCACGCTGATACTCGCATCGCGCGTGCCATAGGAGGCGCCCTCGAGCGAGACTTTGCCCTTGAACTCGTCACCCGGCTCGATCGTGACGAAGTTGATAGCACCGACGAACGTGGAGCGCCCGAAGTAGGCGCTCTGCGGGCCTTTCAATACTTCAACGCGCGCCACGTCGACGATCGCAGGTGGTTGGGCGCCGATCACGGGTGCGCCATCGACGAAGAGCTGTCCACCAGCGTTCAGCCCGGTGTTGTTCCCGAGATATAGGCCACGGAACACCAGGGCAGTGCTGGAGCGATCGTTCCGGCCAGTAGAACCCGTTTGGTTGACGAAGTAGAAGCTTGGCGTCATCAACATGATGTCACCGAGCTGCTTGATGCCCTGCGACTCGATGTCTTTGGCGGAAAACGCGGTTATCGCCAGGGGCACGGTCATGAGGTTTTCCTCGACCTTGCGGGCGGTGACCATCACTTCATCGAGCATGCCGCTGGTTTGGGAGACCTGCGGCGCATTCTGAGCGAATACCGGAGGCGCGGATATCGGGCTAATCACTAGAAGCGCGGTGGCCAGCACCCAAGCTGCCGCGCCGAAGCCGAGACTTCGGTCAACTCTGCTCATGTCATCCCCCCCTCGATCGAACTTATGAGACGTTCTCAGTAGCGCGCGTATCGTAGCGCCGCCTTTCCCTCTGAGGCCATACTAATTCACGTCTCGCGACATGAAACCCCGTCCGGCCTTGTAGTCCACGGTACAGTCATTCCAGGGCTACTACTTGTGGAGACGTGCCAGCGTTCGTTTGAGCGCGAAGTGTTGGTAGCTCGTCAGCGCTAGTGCACGCAGCTCGGTCACGCGGTGCGCTCGCGCGACCTCGAGCGCGATCCAGCCGTTGTGTCCGAGATAGGCGGGTATCGAGTAGCGCGGATCCTGTGTCAGCAACGCTTGCTGGTCTGTGCCTGCCCAGAATGCCGCGCGCCACCCCTCGTGCTGGCAGTAGGCCCTTGCAAATACACGCTTGCCGACGCGCCATACGGGTGAGCCGAACTGCGTCCCTTCGCTGGTCGCGGGCAATGCAAGACAAACGGCGCGCATCGTCGCGAGCACACGCTGGCCACGTGGGGTGTTAGCCGGGTCGACGTCCGCCACACTCGGTCGCGCCCGTGGCGCGGGCGACTTAGGTGTCGGACCCACGCTTTCGACCAGCGCCGGGGGCGCAATCTGCTCGTATGCCATTCGCACCAGTTCCCTGACACGATCCCACGCCAGCCCCTGGTCCAGCCGTACGCCTAACCACCCACGCGGTCCAACATAGGGCGGTACAAAAAAGTGCCGCGGCTCATCAGTCACGTATTCGCCTTGCGCGCCGCTCGGCATTGGCAGCCAGAGGGCTATTCGGCCATCGCCGTGATGATTGACCGCATACATGACGAACACTTTGCCGCCCTGGACCCGAAACGTACGCATGCCGTGCGCTTGCCTTTCTGCAACTCGTGGAAACGCCAGACAGAGCTTGCGCAGCGCGCGCTCCAGATCATTGGTTGCCATCGTGCTTCGCCCCTCATCGACCACGCCGAAACGTCAGGTTATAGCGCAACGATCCGGTCAGTGGGTGTTGTGCAGGCTTGACCGGCCGTACCGCGTGATAACGCAAGCGTGCAGGTCCACCCCACACCAAGACATCGCCGTCGGTCAACGCCACAGGTCGGCCCTTGCCGCCGCGCGTGAGTCCGTAGAACACGAACGTCGCCGGTACGCCGAGTGATACCGAGACGATGGGTTGCTCGAAGTTGGTTTCGTCGGCATCGCGATGCGCTCCCATGCGTGCACCGGGCTCATAACGATTGATCAAGCAGGCGTCAGGATCGAATTCCCCGAAGCCGGCGTGTGCCGCGGCAGTTAGTGCAAGCTGGCGAAATGCGGCTGGCATCGCCAGCCAGGCACGTCTAGCGATGGGATCGAGCGGTGAATATCGGTAGCCGCTGCGATCGCTGACCCAGCCGACCGGCCCGCAATTGGTCATCGCCACCGACATCTTGCCACCGCCAGGTGTGACAAGATGGCGGAAGGGCGATTGCGCTGCGATCGCCTCGATCAGCGGCACAAGTTGGCGTGCGCTCGCGAACTGGCGCAGCAAGGTGATGCCCGGCTCGAGCTCGATCTGTTCGCTCGCCGATCGAGCCTCTTCCGAAACCGCTGAATGGAACGGTAGTGGCAGCGTCATCGATCTATCGTGTAGACGAGATCGGCGCCGCGTTCCTTGCCGGCTTCAGTCTTGATCGTCCACTTGTCATTGATGGAGTAGCGCATCTTGATCGTATTGATCGATTCGGTCAGCGAGATGCCGTAGCTTACGTAGAGCCGCGGCGACAGATATTTGCCGAGCACCAGCGAGGTCTCATTGCTGAGGTTGGATTCGATACTGACATCTTCGATACCAACTTTGTTGCCGAGCTGTTGCGCCAGGATGGCACCGCCCTGTGCTAACAATTCGGCGCTCGCCGTTGAACTGCCTTGGCGGCCATTCGATTGCACCGACTCGAGTGTGCCGCCAGCCAGAATGAGCGAAGCGATTTGCGATTGGGGGATCGCCGGTTCCGAGAAAAAGCTCATGCGCGGCTGGCGCAACGAGCCGCGAACATTCACACCCGCCATCACGTCGGGGAATTGTTTGACCGCGCGGATATCGATCGCGGGATCGGCTAACAATCCGCCGGAGAACAGCAGGCGGCCGCGCTGAATGTCGAGCAGGCGTCCGTAGGCTGCGTACTTGCCTTCGACGACGCTCAGTTCGCCGATCGCCCGGCTGACATCGTCCGATGTCGTGCGCGCGGTGATGTTGCCAGTGATGCGCCCGGATAAGCCCAGTGTGTCGATCGTGACGTCGTCACCCAGTATCATTTTGATCTGACTCGACACGATGAATCGCTTGTCGGGATCGACCGGTACGTCGCCGACAATGACCTCATCGGATGATGCCAGCACGGCGCCTGTCAGGTCCGCTGGCGCGATTCGCGCATAAGGTATGGTCACTTCGCCGGTCGCGAGTATTTTGCGTCCGTCGATCTTGAACTTGAGATCCGGCGACGCATCGATGCGGGCCTCCGGCACGTTGACCAGCCGCAAGTTGCTGCCGCGCATGATTAGCTCGCCGTAGGGCAAACTATTGCGCCACTCGAGCTTGCCACTGCTCGACAGCTTGCCTTCGCCGGCGCTGGCGCTGCTCTTGAAGTCCAGTGTGTTAGTGAGCAGCCGGGCTTCCATACTGAAATCGCGCAGGGCGAGATTGACCTGATAGAGATCCATCTCACCGTTTGCGAGGCGCAGCACGCCACTGAATTCCGGTCTGGCAAGGGTGCCGCCGACCACGGCATCGAGATTGAGATTGCCAGCTATCCGATCGATCTCAGGCAAGTACAGCGCGATCAGCCCAAGCTCCGATGTGGCCGCACGCAGCTGGCCCCGCACGGGCCACGCGGCGGGGTCGGTCCCGGTGCGCTCGGCCCGAGCACTGCCACCGATCGTGCCGCCCGGACCCGCGTCGAGCTTGAGCTCGGCGTTCACCATCCCAGGAACGGCCGTCACGTTGAAGAAGCCGGAGCCGAGCCGGACGGTGTCGGTACGACCACTCGCCAACTTGTGGCGCAGCGCCGCATCAGTCAGGTCCATGCGCATCTCGCCCGTCCAGGGTGAGTTGCTACTGCCCTTGGCGCTGGCCACTGCGCTCAACGTACCGTCGTACTCGACGCTCGGCGTCAACCCCGCCGTCAGCGCGGTGATGGGCAGCTGAATTGCGGAGGCTTGCGCGTTCCATTGAGCGGCAGTGAACGCGCCGGAGGCGCACAGTTTGGCGAGATCCCCCCGCAGGCACACGGCCTCGACCGACCCGCTGGTCGCTGACGCTTGGACCGCTGCGGGCGCCTCCAGCCGCAGGTTGAGGCGATCACTGTCGGAGATGTTGGCATGGCTGATTCGCCCGCTCCAGCGTCCCGCGTCGAATCTCCCGCTACCCTTGACATCGAACGTCACCTTGGCAGCACGTCCGCTGATCGACAGCTCATGTTCCTGCGCCGACCCGCCCAACTGCAATGCGATCCGATTGAGCGTGCGGTTGTTATACGTGAGATCGATAGCGGCGATCTCGGCTCGTGAACTGCGGGTGCCTTGCCAGTCGACATCGACGTCAGCTTCGATGCGCCCAACCGCGAAGCCCGCATACGAGATACCAGCACCCTTGCCGGTCAATTGAATGACGGGGGCGGCACGCGTGCCGCGCAGATTGCCGCGCACCGATACGTTGCCGCGTGCGCCGTCCGCTAACAATCCGAGACTGTCCGCGTTGAGCGTGAAACGCAAGTCGGGCGATTCCGTGAGGCGCCCGTCCAGTTCGAGTTGCGTGGCGCCGGCACGAAACTTGATGCCTTCGAAACTCCAGTCGCCACGCTCCAAAGCAAGTTTGCCGCTGCCGCTCGCGGGCCGTTTGCGCAGGCTCCCGCTGACACTTGCTATAGCTATTTCAGTGCGCGTATTGGGGCCGAATGGCGCGCCGCTCGCGTTGAAAAGCACGTTAAGGGCGCCGGGAAAGCCTGGACGAACAGTGGACGGATCGATGTTCTGCGCCCGCCCTTCGACGCGCCAGCTTTCCGCAGGTGCCCAGCGCGCTTCGCCGGCGACCTGGGTTTCGCCGCCGAATCCGCTGACATTCGCCCGGGTGATGGCAAAATGATCGCGTGCGAGCAGCCCCGTTACATCGGCTTGCAGGGCTGGCCACGCCGGTACCGCCAGATCGCCCGTTGCCGTGACGGCATAAGGCCATTGGCCCGCGAGCGTGAAATGGCCCGCTGCACTGCTGAACAGCAATTCTGCGCCCGTGAGGGGCCAACTGAATCCACGCCAGCTACCGCTCAGCGCGAGCGTCGGGCCGCGCTCGTCGATCCTGATATCACCCGCCGCGAGGATCCGGCCACCCGTGCGGCGGTGGCGGATATCGATACGTTCTGCGGTCACTGTCTTGTTAGCGTACGAGCCGTCGAACGTCGTATCGAAAATCCCGGCGCGCAGGCCGGCGGCGTCGAGCGGTCCAGCGGCGTGAAATCCCGCCGCGTCGCCGTGCAACGCGAGTTCTCCGCTAGTGAGCCCAAGCGCATCGCCGCCGCCAAAGGTCGTGAGATCGAAGTCGAACACCCTGGCATTGGCCGACCAGCTCCAGGCTTGCGTGAGTGACTCGACCGATCCGGTGAAGCTGGCGCGAAACGGCGCGTCGAGCGCACCCGTCAGCGGTACTCGGTCGAGATTCCCGTTGAAGCTTCCGGTGGCCCGCCACTCGGGCTGGCCGTCGAAAACGAGCCGTACGCGGGCCTCGCCCTCGAGCTCCATCGGATCGGCGGCGCGCAGCTCGCCGCTCGCGTTGGCGAACAAGTTGTTCCACCAACCCGAGAGGTCGAACACACGGATTCGATTCTGACTGGCGACGCCCGATACGGAGAGTTCGCGGAACTCGTTGCTGTAGCCGTTCGGCGAGACGATGGTCACTGAACGCGCGTCCAC
>Ga0138256_10008135_pt1 | contig 11042 bp, 7 predicted proteins | sample KNB2016incub_MG_FD_105486 | JGI IMG/M metagenome (GOLD analysis project Ga0138256, IMG submission 105486) | Active sludge microbial communities from wastewater in Klosterneuburg, Austria - KNB2014incub_MG | ecosystem: Engineered > WWTP > Activated sludge > Unclassified | place: Austria...
AACGACGTGCCCCAGGGTCTATCCTCGGCCATCTGCACCAACGACATGCGCGAGGCGGAGCACTTTGGGTCGGTCACGGGCAGCGACTGCGGCATCGCCAATGTGAACATCGGGACCAGCGGCGCCGAAATCGGTGGCGCATTTGGTGGCGAGAAGGAAACCGGCGGTGGGCGGGAGAGCGGCAGCGATGCATGGAAGGCTTACATGCGCCGCCAGACCAACACGATCAACTACGGCAGCTCTCTGCCATTGGCACAGGGCATCAAGTTCGACGTGTGATTTTTCCCGTACTCCGATCGTCCGGATATATTCGGCACCCCTTGATGCACTCGCGCACCGCGCTCCCCACCGTCATACTTGCTCTGTTGCTCGCGTCCTGCGCGTCGAACGAGGCACCTGCGCCGATCATCCCGCGCACTGGCGCCTGGTCAATTACGCTCGATCTGGGTGGTGGCAACACGCTTCCTTTCTCGTTCGACCTGTCCAATGACAGTGCCGGGTGGATCATCACCGTGCACAATGGAACGGAGCACATCGTAGTGGATGATGTGCAACTCGCGAATGACACGCTGCGCATCCGGATGCCGTTGTTCGATTCGGAATTCGTTGGGGCGCTCTCGTCCGATAGCGCCTTCACCGGACATTGGGCCAACCATCTCAAGGGACCCGAATACCGTATCCCGTTCACTGCTTCACATGGTGCAGGCAGCCGCTTCCCATTGAACGGCGACGGTACCGCCCGCGATCTTTCGGGTACATGGGAAACCCATTACAGCCCCGGTGTTCCGGATGCGTACGATGCGATCGGGATCTTCTCGCAGAAGGGAACACACACTACGGGCACCTTTGTAACGGAAACCGGCGATTACCGCTACTTGGAGGGGGTTGTGGACGGCGATTCCATGAAGCTCTCGTGCTTCGACGGCACCCATGCTTTCCTGTTCAAGGCCGCGTGGCATAACGATAGTCTGCATGGCCGGTTCTGGAGCGGCACACATTGGCAAGAGCCGTGGGTCGCTGTGCGTAACCCTGATTTCAAACTCCGTGATCCCGATTCGCTGACCATGTTGCGCGAGGGTTATGATATGGCCGACTTCAGTTTTCCCGGTATTGACGGCGGCATGATCTCGTCAAAGGACGCTGCGCACGCGGGCCGGGTCCTCATGGTGCAGATCATGGGTAGTTGGTGTCCCAACTGTGTTGACGAGACCCTCCTCCTTGATGAGATGTATGCCAAGTACAACGACGACGGGCTTTCCGTGATCGCCCTTGCGTTCGAGCAGCACGCCGATAGTGCGCTCGCCATTGCGGGCTTGAGGCGGTTCCGAGAGCGATTGCATGTGAAGTACGACATTGCTTATGCCGGACCAGCGAGCAAAGCCGCTGCTGCCGAGCGGTTGCCTTTCTTGGACCATGTCATGAGCTATCCCACGTGCATCTTCATTGATCGCGCAGGGGTGGTGCGCCGCATACGCACGGGCTTCTATGGGCCAGGCACCGGCGAGCACTATTTGAATTACCGTCGCAACCTCGAGCAGTTCCTCGAGCGCTTGTTGGCTGAGCCGTCGCCCGTGGCGCTTCCCAAGGCGGCCTGAGCTTATTCGTCCTCTACCTTTCCGTCAACAACCAGCCGTCCTTCGCGGTTGGCCACCTCCCATGCCGTGTGGAAGACAAGCGCGGTGCGTTGGCGCAGCAGGTCGAACCGAATCTTCTCCGTCTCATCACCGGGCTGGTGATAGTCTTCATGTACTCCGCTGAAATAGAAGATCACCGGCACGCCTTTCCGGGCGAAATTGTAGTGGTCGCTACGGAAGTAGAATCGGTTCGGGTCGTCCAGTGCATTAAAGGTTTCGTCCAGATCAATGCCCACGTATACGTCATTCGCTCGCTGGTTCACCGCGTGCAGCTCGGTGCTCAATCGGTTGCTGCCGATGATGTACACATAAGGCGCGCTCTGTGCGTGCGCGCTATCCGTGCGTCCGATCATGTCGATGTTCAGGTTGCAAACGGTGTTCTCCATGGGGAAAACGGGGTGGTCGCTGTAATACTCCGAGCCTAGTAGCCCCTTCTCTTCGGCACTGACCGGCATAAACAGAATGCTACGCCGCGGTCCACGCCCTTCGCGCTTTGCCTGGGCGAACGCCTGCGCCATCTCGAGCAGTGCAACCGTGCCGCTCCCATCGTCGTCGGCGCCGTTGTACACCTCACCATCGTGCGCTCCTATGTGGTCATAGTGGGCCGTTACCACAACCACCTCATCCCGCTTGTCCCCGCCTTCGATATACGCCAACACGTTCTCGCTGCTCAGGGGTGTGCGCATGGGCCGGTTCAATATGCTCACGTCCATTGCGATCGTACGCGCCTTCGCCGCTTTGCTCTTGAGGGCCCGCTTCAGCTCTTTCGCATACACCATGTTGCCCTTGACCATGATCGCGGTTGCCACCGCCGGGGAAATGACCATCACCTGCGCACTCTGCTTTGATGCCTTAGTGGGCGCGGCATCAGCCAGCCGCATGCGGGTACCCCCAAGCCAATGACCATATTCCTGCTTCGTGGGTACGAAACTCTCGGTAGCCACCAGCAGCAACTCCCCGCCTTGGGCTGTGAAGGCGGCACCAAGAGCTGTTAGCTGGGCCATATCAACGACGCTTGTCTTGTCCTTCACAGGAAGCAGGACAAGTGCGGCGCGCGTACCCGTCGGCAAAACCGAAAGCCCTGGGACATTCGTGTAGACGAGCTCGGCGAACCCGATATCGGCCGGGGTACGGTTGCTGAAGTAGAGTTGGTCCTCGAGGAACCTGTATTGTTTGCCCCCCATCTCCAACACAAGGCTTCCCGGCTGTTCCACCACCAAGCCAAAGGGCTGGAAATAACCATCGACCAAACCGTGTTCGGCCGCCACTGGAACGGCGGGAATGCCGAATGCGATGAACTGTTGCTTCAAGTACTCCGCTGCCATCTTCTGCCCCTTCATGCCGGCTTCGCGACCTTCGTATGCATCGCTTGCCAGTATGGTAAGGTGGGTGCGCAAGTCGGCCTCCGTGATCGTGTTCGCGTAGCGCACTACAGCCGTATCCTGTTGGGCAACACCAGCACGGCCCATCATCACGATGGCCGTGATCAAGAGTTTCGTTCTCAACATTTTCAATGGTTGTTCACAACCGCATCAGGCGGTTTCGATCTTGGCCACCCGGCGTTGGTGCCGCCCTCCCTCGAAGTGCGCGGTAAGGAATGCATCAATTATCCGTTCCGCCTCCACATCATCCACGAAGCGGGCCGGCAGGGCGATCACGTTCGCATCGTTGTGGGTACGCGCCAAGGTGGCCACCTCGGCATTCCATGCCAATGCGGAGCGAACGCCTTGGTGTTTGTTCGCCGCCATGTTCACACCATTGCCACTACCGCAGATCAGAATACCGAGATCAGCCGCACCGTTCTCAACGTCACTCGCAACGGGATGCGCATAATCCGGATAGTCAACGCTCTCGTCCCCCGGCGCCCCGTGGTCCGTTACAGTATGTCCCAGTGAACGCATATGCTGAAGCAGACGCCTCTTTAAAGCGGTTCCAGCGTGATCGTTACCAATGGCAATACGCATTTGCAGTTGTTTCTTGGCCGAAGATAGCCGCGTGTTCAGGATCCAACATAGTGATCGTGGGGTCGCGAGTTATACAGTGAACAAGCGCTGACAACTTTTCCCGTCATCAACGATCGTTGATGGCCATGATCGATCCCCTCGGAAAAACAAATGCAATCGATCGAGCGATCATCACCGATCAGTACACGATCGATCTACCCGTCATGTGGCGTCGAGTATCAACCAACCAGATGGTCCGTGACCTTGTTCGATCGTTCATTTCCTGCCAGACTTCCACCGCTCCTCCAACACTGTTCGCTATTCCTACATATCGTTGATCGTGCATGGATCGTTGGCTACTTTTGAAAAGCGAGGAATGCAAGGGGAATGCATTCCGACAATGAACACGATCAACAACTCTTATCACTATTACATAATTTTTAAATAGAAGAATAATGAAATACAGGTGTGTGTGTATCGTACTGATGATGATCGTTGTGCCTGCATTCGGTCAGGACGGCTTCACGCAGTACAAGCACACCAACGGAAAAGTGAGCAGCGAGGGTTATTTGGTGGATGGCAAACCCGAGGGTTGGTGGAAAACCTACTACGAGGATGGAATAGTGCGCAGCGAGGGGAACAGGAAGAGGTTCCTTCTGGATAGCACTTGGCAGTTCTTTGCGCCCGATGGGAAGTTGATGACGGAGATCACGTATGCCAACGACAAGAAGAACGGGCCGCAACGGAAGTTCGATAGCGATGGCAAACTGATGAGCGTTGAGCCCTTTGTTGACGATGTTCGGGCAGGCGAGGCTGAGTATTACCACGCGAACGGTGCGGTGCATAAGCGTATACCGTTCGAGAAGGGATACGAACAGGGGAGGGGTTACGAATTCGCGGAGGACGGTAGATTGGTTTCGTTGTTGACGTATGGATCCGGTGTGCTGCGGAAAAAGGAAGACATCAACCGTACGGATGCGCGTGGTTTGAAACAAGGTCCGTGGAAGGAGTTCCACCCCGGTAGTGCGCCCGGCAGGATCGGGAAGGTGAAGTGGGAAGGGACTTTTGTTGACGACAAACGACAGGGCGTGTTCAAGGAGTACGATGCGCTTGGCAACCTGAAGGACATCACCAAGTACGATCAGGGAGAGATAGAGAAGAACGCTGCAGAAGCGGAAGTGCTGAAGATCAAGAGCACCTACCATAGCACAGGCAAGGTGGCTACTACGGGCACTTACGGTAAGGATGGTAGCAAGCAGGGTCTGTTCCGTGAGTTCGCGACGGACGGTTCAGTGGTATCATCCAGCATTTTCCGGAATGGACAGCTCATGGGCAAAGGACCCGTGAATGAAATGGGAGTTCCGAATGGCAAGTGGCAGGAGTTCTATATCAGTGGCGAGCTGCGCGCAGAAGGAGAATACAAGGAGGGAAAGCGGGATGGCGAGTGGGTGTATTACCACCGCAGCGGGAAGGTGGAGCAGAAAGGCCGTTATGCGAATGGCCTTGCGCAGAACCAGTGGACATGGTTCTACCAGAACGGCGCTACACATCGCGAAGAGAATTACCGGAAGGGACGCGAAGACGGAACCAGCATCGAATACGACAGCAGCGGAGTTGTGATCACACAGGGCGAGTACATCGACGGCCTTAAAGAGGGTGAATGGACCTATGTGGTCGGCGACCACACCGAGAAAGGAAAGTACAAGGACGGTCTGAAGGATGGCATTTGGAAACACACGTATCAAAGCGGGCGCACGTATTTCATCGGCGAGTTCATCGGTGGTGAGCCACAAGGCAAACACCGATGGTACTACCCCAATGGGCAGATCCGTATGGAGGGCAAGTACGCCGCAGGTCTACAGCAGGGCGATTGGGATCTGTATGCGGAGGATGGGGATCTTAAGATGACCATACGTTATTTGAACGGCGAAGAGGTCCGTATCGACGGCCAGAAGCTGCCGGTTCCCGGTGGCGGCGAACCAGAGCAGTAGTTTCGGGGCGTGGCAGCGAAATCAGATAAGGCGGCCGGGCCCCGACCGCGCAATGCGGTTGTGCACGAGACCGCGCGCCCGCAAGCTGAAGGGACCGACATGTCGAGCGAAGAGTTGCGGCACGAGATCGATCAGCACAAGCTGACCCAACAGGAATTGTTCCGTTCCCAACGCTTCGCTCGCAGCCTTGTGGACAGCTCGTTGGATGCGATCATTGCCGTGGACAAGGAGTCCTTTATCACGGAATTCAACCCGGCAGCATCCGTACGGTTCGGTTATGAGCCGAGCGAAGTTGTTGGCAAACATGCACGCATGCTCTACGCCACGGAAGCGGAACATGCGCGCGTGAAGCGGGAACTCGATGAGCATGGCGCATTCACCGGAGAGGTGCGCAATGTGGACCGCGAAGGCAAGGGGTTCATCTCCTTTCTCACGTCAAGTAGGCTGTACGACGAACAGGGAACGCTGCTCGGGTCAATGGGCGTGAGCCGGGACATCACCAGGGCCAAAGAAGACCGCGAACACCTCGATCACGAAACCGCGAAACTGCGGGCACTTTTCGAAAGCGGAGAACACATGTTCTGGACGGTGGACCGCGACATCGCCCTTACGAGCTTCAACAGGGGCTATGCCGATATGGTTATGAAACTGTATGGTATACGGCCTGAAATACGCACCAATATCGCCGTTCCGCGAAAGCGCTTCGCAAGCGATGAGTATCACCATTTCTGGGAGGACAAGTACAAGCAAGCCTTCACAGGAAAGACACTACGGTTCGAAACAGAAGTGAAGAGCAGGGCGGGGAATATCGTTTGTAACGAGATCTTTTTGAGTCCTGTGATCGGCGCCGATGGGGAGGTGGATGAGGTGTTCGGGATCGGCCACGAAGTCACCGAACAAGTTGTCGCCGAACGATTGGTCCGTGATCAGGCGGCGCGTATCAAAGCCATTTTCGAGAACAGCGCGAACGTTATGATCTGGACGCTGGACCGCGAATTCCGCATCACGGCGTTCAATGAACATTTTCACGAGAGCAACCTGCGAGGGCTCGGGATAGACCACGCCCTTGGCGATGCGTTCATCGACGACATGAAGAAACGTGTTGCGGGAGGTGTTTGGGGGCCCGTGGTCGCGCATTATGAAGCAGCGCTAACGGGCGAGCCACAGCATTTCGAAGTGCAACTGGACAATGGCAGGGGTCGCATGTTGTGGGTGGAGAACTTCCTGAACCCGATCGTGATCGACGGGGAGGTACGCGAGATCAGCTGCCTTGCCCACGGTATTACCGACCGTAAGGATGCTCAACGGAAAATGCAGGAAAACCTGCACGAAAAGGAGGTTCTCTTGAAAGAGGTCCACCATAGGGTGAAGAACAACCTGCAGATCATCAGCAGCATTCTCAACCTTCAAACGGGCTATGTGGGTGGCGACCAGCGCATGCTCGACCTTCTGCGCGACAGCAAGGACCGCGTTCGGAGCATGTCCTTCATCCACGAGAGCCTCTATCAGGCCAAAAATTTCAGCAGCATCGACCTTGGGGCATACATCGACAGCCTGGCCCGCAATCTCATGATGAGCTATAGCCTGACAGGGCAGGTGCAGCTGAATACGGACGTCGAAAAGGTGGAGTTGGGCCTGGACCAGGCCATACCCTGTGGACTCATCCTCAACGAATTGTTGAGCAATGCCCTTAAGCACGCCTTTCCGGGCGGGGCAAAGGGAACCATTGATCTCAGTGTGGAAATGAGCAGCGGGCAGGTATGCATTACCGTTGCGGACAACGGCATTGGCCTTCCTGGCGACTTCCACGAGGAACGTAGCGCCAACCTGGGTTTGCAGCTGGTACAGACCCTTGCCGGTCAGATCGATGGCCGTATTGAGCGAAAGGCGGGGGCCGGAGCAACTTGGGTGCTCACCTTTACCCGCAGTACCCCGAACGGGAACCCACGGATCGATAGACCGTAGAAACGGCCCGCAAGCTTACATTTGGACGTAACCAACGGATACTCATGGCGCAGACAAGTGTTTTGGTGGTAGAGGACGAGAGCATTGTGAGCAAGGACATCCAGCATAGCCTGAAGAAGCTCGGCTACACAGTGGCCGGTGCCGCCGCAACTGGCGAGAATGCGGTGGCCTTGGCCATCGAGACCCAGCCCGACATCATTCTCATGGACATTATGTTGAAGGGCGAAATGAACGGGATCGAAGCAGCGGACAAGATCCGTCAAGAGACCAACATCCCGGTGATCTTCCTAACGGCGTATGCCGACGAAAGCACCCTGAACAAGGCGAAGGTCACGCAGCCATACGGGTACATCATCAAGCCGTTCAAGGAGATCGACATCCATACGTCGATCGAAATGGCGCTCTACAAGCACAAGAAGGAGACCGAAGTGTTGAAGGAGCGCGACCTGCTTTTCAGCCTCGTCGAAAACAAAGAGACCGGCAAGGAGTTCCTCTTCGTGAAGAATAACAGTCGCTTGGTGAAGTTGAAGACCAGCGACATCTATTTCGTTGAAGCGCTGAAGGATTACGTGACGATCAATACGCTCAACACGCGTTACACGATACACAGCACCATGAAGGATATCGAGGCCAAATTGCCCGATAGCGACTTCGTGCGTGTGCATCGCAGTTTCATTGTTCGCCTCGACAAGATCGCGGCCATCGAACAGCCGAACGTGATCCTCGAGAACGACAAGAAGATCATCCCCATCGGCGGCAGCTACAAAGACGAGCTGGCTAAGCGCCTGAATCTGGTTTAGCGTCGACCTCTCTTTCCGCCCGCTCGCGTTTCTTTACGATAACGCTCTGGTTGTGGTGCCTGCGCACCGCTGCCCTCCGGTACAAGGTCAACTACCCGCTTCTCCATGTCCACGGCGCGTATGGTCACGCGTAGTTCATCACCAAGGCGATAGGTCTTTCCGGTGCGCATTCCCACCACTTGGAATTTGCCTTCCAGGAATTTGAACGTATCGCCGCGCAGGTCGCGAATGGAGATCATGCCTTCGCATTTGTTCTCCTTCAGTTCCACGTAAATGCCCCATGAGGTGATGCCGGTGATGAGGCCATCGAACGATTGTCCGATGCGCTGCAGCAGGAACTCGGATTGTTTGTAGCGGATGCTGGCGCGTTCCGCGTCGGCCGCGCGGCGCTCTTGCATCGAACTATGCTTACAGCTGGTCTCCAGTGTGCCCTTGTTCAGCGGTGAACCGCCGGCCAGATAGTGCGCCAAGGCCCGGTGTACCAGCAGGTCGGGATACCGGCGGATGGGGGAGGTGAAGTGCGTGTAATGGTCAAAGGCCAGTCCATAGTGTCCGATGTTATCGGTGCTGTAGATGGCCTTCGCCATACTTCGGATGGTGACCTGCTTGACGATGTTCTCCTCATCGGTGCCTTTCACATCGGCGAGCAAGCGGTTGATGGCGTGCGCCAATTCCTCGCCCTTGTGAACCACGAGCGAGTGACCAAAACTCTTTGCCAAGTTTTTCAGCTGGTCGATCTTTTCCTCGTCGGGCAGGTCATGTACCCGGTAAACGAACGGATGCGCGCCGCCCTTTTTCAGAGACCCTACATAGGTGGCCACGCGCTTATTGGCCAGCAGCATGAACTCCTCGATGAGCCAGTTCGCCTCGGCCATCACCTTCTCATACACACCTAACGGACGGCCCTTTTCGTCCAGCTTGAACTTCACCTCATTGCCCCCGACCTCCAGGGCGCCGTTGGCCATCCGGTCTTTGCGCAGCACCTGTGCCAGTCGATGCAAGGTGAGCACCTCGTTCTTGTATTCGCCATCCCCGCCATTGATGATCGCCTGGGCGTCGGCATACGCGAAGCGCCGGTTGCTATGCATCACGGTGCGGCCGAACCATTCGTTGATGATCTGTGCCTTTTCGTCCAACTCGAAGATCGCACTGAAGGACAGTTTGTCTTCGCCGGGGTGCAAGGAGCATAGACCGTTGCTTAATTTCTCGGGCAACATCGGCACCACCCGATCCACCAAATACACGCTGGTCGCGCGTGACGAACCTTCTTCCTCGATAGCCATGCCCGGGCGCACATAGTGGCTGACATCCGCTATGTGCACGCCGACCTCCCAGTTGCCACTTTCCAATTTACGCAAGCTCAGTGCATCGTCCAGATCCTTCGCATCCTCTGGGTCGATCGTCAGCGTGGTGATGTTGCGTACATCCCTGCGCTTGCTGATCTCCTGTGGCGTACATCCGTTCTTGATGCTTGCGGCCTCGGCCTCAACATGATCGGGGAAATCATAAGGCAGCCCGAATTCGGCGAGGATCGCATGGATCTCCGTTTCGTTTTCGCCGGCCTTTCCCAGGATCCGTTGTACGATGCCCGGCGGATGTTCACGTTGATCCCGCCAATCTCCGAGGATCAGCACAACCTTCTCGCCTTCGTTCGCGCCGTTACGGTCACTCTCACGCAGGGTGAAAACGCGGTTCATTTTCTGATCATCAGGACGCACATAGAAGCGGCCCTTGTCCTTATGTACCGTGCCCACGAAATCGCTGCGTTTCCGCTTCAGCACCTCCAACACTTTCGCCTCCGGTTTTCGACCGCGGTGCTGCACCACCTTGGCCAACACGGTGTCGCCCGATAGTGCAAGGCCGAGGTTTCCCATATGAACGAACAGATCATCATCAACCCCGTCACGCCTCAGGTAACCGGAGCCATTGCTTACAATATCCAAGGTGCCCTCTACGGTTTCCGTATCACTGGAACGTCCGCCGCGTCGATCGTTCCCGCCACCGCTAATTGTGGCAGGTCGGCTTTTTTCCTGGTCCCTTGGCTTTTTATCTCTCGACCCGCCGCCCCCGCGGGCGTGGCCGCCCTCCACTTCGCCTCCAGCATGGTAGCGTCCCTTTTTGCCGCTTTTCACCTTGCCCGCACCGAGCAACTCGTCAACCGCTTCATACAACATATAGAGCTTGCCTTTCTCTTTGATCCCGACCTTCAGAGCAAGCTGTTGGGCGGTGATCCCCGCGCTGCCGCTCTGGCGAATGGCGGCCAACAGGGTTTCACTGAGTGCGTGTGGGCTTGGGGCAGGCTTCTGCTTCGGCATAAGTGGAGTGTTGGTGTGGCCCGGCAGAAGGGCCCGGCGAAGATGCGGCCCCGGAAGTCCGGGCGGGCTTCGGCACTTACCTACCAACACCTGTTGATAAACCAAGTCGATCGCTACATTCGCGGCCCCTTTTCACCCGCCCCGCAGGTTTCAGGAGCGAGGATCAGGGAAATTTCATGAGTGTCCCATTAGAACCCGCCAAGATCTTCGGCGGTAGCGCATCGCGTTACCTGGCCGAGAAAGTTGCAGCCGCCAGTGGCGAGCGCCTGGGCGAGGTTACCGTAAGCCGGTTCAGCGATGGTGAATTCCAGCCGAGCTTCGAGGAAACGGTACGCGGCGACTTGGTGTTCATTATCCAGAGTACGTTCCCCCCAGCGGACAACCTGTTGGAGCT
>Ga0138256_10008136_pt1 | contig 11041 bp, 13 predicted proteins | sample KNB2016incub_MG_FD_105486 | JGI IMG/M metagenome (GOLD analysis project Ga0138256, IMG submission 105486) | Active sludge microbial communities from wastewater in Klosterneuburg, Austria - KNB2014incub_MG | ecosystem: Engineered > WWTP > Activated sludge > Unclassified | place: Austria...
ATTCGAGCAGCTTGAACTCGCGCGCGGTCAGCTCGATGCGCCGCCCGGCACGCGTGACCGTCCGCGACAGGATATCCATTTCAAGATCAGCGAGACGCAGCTTCATTTCCGGCGCCGGTGCCACCTGGCCCCGACGCAGCAAGGCCTCCATCCGCGCCAGCAATTCGGACAGCGCGAAGGGCTTGGTCAGATAGTCATCGCCGCCAGCGCGCAGGCCCTCGACGCGATGATCCACCGAACCCAGTGCAGAAAGGATCAACACCGGCGTGCGATTACCTTGCTTGCGCAACACCTCGATAACCGTCAGGCCATCGAGGTGCGGCAGCATGCGGTCAGCGATGATGCCGTCGTAGCTGTGCTCAGTCGCGTGGAACAGGCCATCGCGACCATCGACCGCGTGGTCGACCTGGTAGCCGGCTTCGGTCAGCGCCTTGACGAGATAGCCGGCGGCATCGCGATCGTCTTCGATGAGCAAGAGATGCATGCCGCAATCCTAGCAGGCAGAGGCCCTGCGGCGCCTGCCGCGGGGCCTCTGTCGTACGGCTGCCGGCTTCAGCCGGTAATCGTCAGCGGCAGGAACAGCCGCGCCTCATCACGTTGTACCAGCAGCGGAACAGGTTGCCCTTTGGGTAATTTCTGCGCCAGCCCGGCCAGCTGGTCGGGGCTGTCGACGTCGCGACTGCCGAGTCTCAGGATGATGTCACCTTGGCTGATACCGGCCCGTGCCGCAGGGCCATCGGCCACACGCACCACCAGTACACCGCCGGATTCGATACCTGCTTCTTCGCGCTGCTCCGGCGTCAGGGCCACAACCTGGATATTCAGCACACCGGGCACCTTGTCGGTCGTGGCGTTAGCGGCGACTGCCTCGTCGTTATCCGGCTTCAGACGCGCAACGGTGACCGGAATAGTGCGTACCGCCTTGTCACGCCAGACCTTCAAGGTCACGGTCGTGCCCGGTGCGGTTTCGCCAACCAGCGGCGGCAGATCCGCGTGCTGTGCCAGCTTCTGGCCATTGAACTCCAGGATCACATCACCGGGCTTGAGGCCAGCGCGAGCGGCCGGCCCGCTCTTGTCCACCTGGCCCACCAGCGCACCGGCAGGTTTTGCCAGACCGAAAGACTGTGCGAGCTCACTGCTCACGCCCTGGATGCCGACACCCATCCAACCTCGCTCGACCCGGCCATTCGCGGCGAGCTGCCGCGCCACGTTGCTGGCCACATTGACCGGAATGGCAAATGAAAGGCCCATGTAGCCGCCGCTGCGACTGTAGATCTGTGAGTTGATGCCGATAACTTCGCCACGCAGATTGAACAGTGGGCCGCCCGAGTTGCCGGGATTTACCGCCGCGTCTGTCTGTATGAACGGCACGTAGTTGCCATCCGGCAGGCTGCGGCCAATCGCGCTGACGATGCCCTGCGTGACCGAGTGATCGAGACCAAAGGGCGAACCGATGGCGAGCACCCAGTCGCCCACCTCGACACCCGATGAGTCACCGAGCTTTACGGCCTGCAGACCGCTGGCATCGATCTTCAGCAAGGCGACGTCGGAGGCCTTGTCGAGTCCGATGAGTTTGGCGGGCTTTTCACTGTTGTCTGACAGCTTGACGATGATCGAGTCAGCACCATCGACCACATGCGCATTGGTCAGGATTTCGCCATCGGCAGAAATGATGAAGCCCGAGCCCAGCGAGCGCGCCTCGCGCTGTTCCGGCATTGGCATGCCACGGAAGCGACGGAAGAACTCTTCCATGCCGGGCGGCATACCCGGCGGCGCGGAGGGCTGCGAGCCACGGCCCTGGGCAGCGGCGATGTTCTTCAAGTCCTGCGTGGTACTGATATTGACCACACTGGCCTGGTTGCGCTGGATGATCGGCTTGAAGTCAGGTAGGTCAGCCTGCGCCAGTGGCCCGTAAGAAAATGCCGCCATGAGCAGCGGCAACAGCACTCTGACAGATATAACGGACCGGGAAACAGCCATCGAGGATCTCCTCAAGGTTCAAAAACAGATAAGGGGGCCTGCCTGGTGGCAGACCCCCCTTCTGAACATCGCGACAACGGAAACAACGGCACTGAAGACTAGCGGAAGGTTCGGCGAGGCTGTCCAACCCGGATCCGTCCAGCGAGCGTGCCATTCAGAGCACACAAATGGCCGCTGCAGTCCGATACGCCGAATCGCCAACAACCCCGCCGTAACACTTGGTCCCCATATCACGGGGGAGTTCCGCCTCAGCTCCCCCACCGGCGGGATGCGGCCTCAAGCTGACTGTCTGGTGGCACCGGCGGTCTTAAAGCCTTGCCTGTACAGGGGGGGGGAAGCCAGGTTACGACTTCTTCCAACCCACCGGTGCCACCCGACCGTTACTTGCTGCCGCTCCTTCGGCTTGCCTGTCTTCCCGCGAGGGGTGTCTCCCGGGACTACGGTTGCCATAGTGGACTGGGCCCCCTCGCGGGAGCCTTACATGCAAGTTAAGAGTTCTTAAGGATCGGAGCGAAGGCTGGAAAGGGCTTCTACCCAGTCACCCGGTATGGCAGCGGGATCGTTAACGACCTCAAAGGTCGTGCCGCGGGCGGCCGGGTTTCGGAGCGATTCGATCAGCACCAGCGCCAGATCATCCCGGGACAGGGTACTGCGCAACAGTGGCCGCCAATGGTCACCCTGTTCGATACGCAGGCCCTGTTTACCTAACGAGTCCACCGGGCCTAACGATGGTGTAACTGAGGCCGCTTGCGCGCAGGTAATCCTCGCCCTTCAGGCGCCAGCCCAGCGCACCCTTGGTCGCCTTGTTGAAAGGATGATCGGGATCCGTCACGCCGATTGCAGTCAGCAGCACAAAGTGTCTGACTTTCTCCGTCAGCGCTGCGTCGACCAGATTCTTCACGCCGCCGTAATCGACAAACTCGGCGCTGTTAGGGCCGGTAATCTGATTGGCGCCTATGACGCCGATGACTTGCGTCACGCCACGCATTGCGGCCGCCACCTGGGCCGGATCGCGCACATCGCATTCCACCCAGTCGATGTCGGCAAAGGCTGGCCCGAGACGTTTCAGCGCTTCTTCACGACTGCGCGTCATTGCCCGGAACGCGCCCCCCTCCTCACGCAGATGTTCGACGACGAAGTGGCCGGCGCGGCCGGATGCGCCGGCGATGAGGATCAGCTCAGCCGGTTTTACCGCTGCAGCCGACTGTTCAGCAACCGGCTGTGTCGCACAGCTCGCCAGCAGAAATACGCTGCCGGATACCAGCATCAGCAGCACTGCATGCAGGGTTTTTCGCATCACCAAGCCTCATCTCACCGGCATCGCATCGAAGGCAATGCTGATGCGCTTTTCGTCGGAAGTAAACGGAATGGTGCGGTGATAGAAGGCCGACGGGAACAGGGCAAGCCGGCCCTCCACTGGCGTGACCACGCGCACCTCGGCCGGCGCCTGCACCAGCAGGCGTTCCGGCGGGCGACTGAACTCGAGTGCACCGGGAATCAGCTCCGGATCGCGGGCATCTGCCAGCGGCTGCATGTCAGGCGGTATGCGCACATAGTAGGCACCGCTCAGCCAGCCCAGCGGATGCATATGCGGCGCCTGGTGCCCACCCGGCCCGAGCACGGTGCCCCAGACCCGCAGCGTCCAGCGATCGGCCGCGCGCGCCATCATCGGATGTGTGGCGAGGCCTGTACGCCTGAAGTAGTCAGCACTGTCGCGTACCGCTGTATTGATCAGTTCGCGCAGCGCCGAGAGCGCCGGGTGCGCATCCAGATCGAGTTCGCCAGTCTGGCCGCCAAGCCGTGTCGCCTTGCCGAGCGGATTCAGCAGCAGCGAAGGATCGTTCTCGATGCACTGAGCGAGTTGCGCGTTGAAATCAGCGAAATCAGCAAATCCTGCCGGCACGGCCGGCTCTATGACGCGCACGCAGCGCTCCAGGTCGAGGATCTGCCGTGCTTCATCGGCGCGACCGGCGTCGCGCAGCGCATAGGCATAAACCGTCAGCACCAGGCACTCGCCCGGATGACGCGCGAGGAAGGTCTCACACAGCGAAAGCGCAGCACCTGTCTGACCGTGGGCTGCCAGCAGGTTGGCGAGATCAGCAGTGGCACGCGCATTGTCCGGGTTGATGCGCACGGCGGTGCGCAGGATCGCGATCGCCGCTGCATGCTCGCCGACCATACGTCGCGCGAGACCGAGATTGATCAGCGCCATGTCATCCGCCGGCTGAATCTTGAGCGCGCGCTCAAGATCCAGTATCGCTTCGTCGTAGCGCTCCATACCGCAAAGCACCGCGCCGCGTGCGACCAGCAGCAGCGCCCTGCCCGGCCAGTCTTTCAGCGCGGCACCGCATTCGGTCAGCGCTTCCGCACCGCGGCCGGCTTCCAGCAGTGTATTGATCAGATTGCAGTGCACCTCGATATCGTCAGGATCAAGCGCCAGGGCGCGGCGATGATAGTCGGCTGCGGCACCCACATGACCACGGTATTGCAGCAGCGCGCCGAGATTGGCCAACGCCCGCACATGTTCCGGGGCAAGGCGCACCGCTTCACGCAGCGCTTTTTCGGCCAGCAATAATTCCCCCGTCGCCAGATAACAGAGGCCGAGTTCGGCAGCTGCCTCCGCATCGTCGGGTGCCGCCGCACAGGCTTGCTGCAAGAGGCTGAGCGCAGCCCCCGCATTGCCCTCCTCGCGGGCCAGCGCACCGCGCAGCCGCAGTGCCTGCGGGTGTTGGGGCTCAAGCTCCAGAAACGCCGCATAGTATTGCTCCGCTTCATTGAGCCGGCCCACACGATGCAGTGACATCGCTTCGCGGAGCAGCTTGCGGCTTTCAGCTTGATCGGTCGGGTTCACGGATATGCCCTTCAGTTCAGAGACCGGCCAGCAGACCAGAGACGCAGCCCCGTACGCTTTGCGATCCGACTGAAATCGCGGTCAGCGGTGAGCAGCGTCAGCTTGTGCCGCAAACAAAGCTGGGCCAGCAACGCATCGATCGTGCCGATCTGAATGCCGGCCCGGCGAAACCCTGCAATAACTCCTGGAGCACCAGTCCAGTGGTAAAAACCGGCTCCCCACGATCAAGAGCCGCGGCAAGCCCGTCCACCTCGGGCTGCTTGCCCACCACATCCCTGCGCAAGGCGAGAGACAAGACGCTGGTGTCTACGAACAGGCTCACTGGCGACTGCGTTCGGCCTTGAGGTCGAAGCTGTCTCCCATTCGAGCTGACCCATGAGTTCACGCAGGTGCTTCTGATTGCGGCGTGCGATGAATTCCTGCAGTGCACGCGTGACAGCTGCCTTTTTGGTGCGCTCGCCGCTGACCGTCAAGGCCCGTTCGATCAGTTCGGGATCGATATCGAGATTGGTTGCCATGTGTAAACCCCCACACATTACGCTACACAAATGAACAAGAATGCGCCAGCATCGAATCGATGAATTTCCAGCACTTTCTGCGGAGCGTCAACTGGTGCGCCCGAGCACGCGCCACGCCACAGTTTTCACGGCAGGCGTGGTGGCGGCGTTGGCAGGGCTGGTGGATGGCAGCGTCACATAGCGCAAGTCCGGGAACCGTACAGCAAGCGTTGGCAACACCAGGCGCCGGTACAGTTCAGCAGCGGCCTTGCCATTGAAGAACACCGCGCTGATCTGCGGATGGCGCGCAAAGAATCGCATGAAATCATTGGGCAGCGCCGATGAGCGCTGGATGTTTGAATCAAGGCTGCCCGGGCGCTGACAGGACTTGAGCACATCCCAGAGCGCCACGCGGTGCGCCATCAGCGCCTCAAGTCGCTCTGCGTAAGGCGCACCGCGGTCGATGCCGTACAGCTGCCCGATAATCTGCCAGAACAGGTTCTGCGGCTGCGCATAATACTGCCCTGCCGTCAGTGAGGCCACGCCCGGCATGGAGCCGAGGATCAGCACACGGGCATCGGGACGGGCAACCGCTGAAAAACTGCTAAGGCGCACAGGCATTTGTCCATGATTATGCGTCGGACAGTCCTGTTTTGTGGCATCTTCAACCGCTGATCCTACAGCCTGAGCAGGAGGAATCATGTCCGAACACACAGCCCTCATCCGCTGGCAGAACAACGGTCTGACAATGGAGTCCGACAGCTATCCACGCGATCACCGCTGGGAATTTCCCGGTGGCCCTGCGGTGCAAGGCTCAGCCGCTGAAAGCTACGGTGGTGGCAAAGGCTGCATCGATCCCGAAGAAGGACTGGTCGCCTCGGTCGCGGCCTGCCACATGCTGACCTTCCTCGCTGTTGCGGCAAAGAAAAAGATGGTCGTGGCGAGCTACACCGACCAGCCGGTCGGTCATCTGGAAAAGGACGCCGACGGCCGGATCGCAATAACCCGTATCGAGCTGCGACCGGTCGTGCAGTTTGGCGCTGGCACTGAACTATCCGCGGAAGACCTGCGCCGACTGCACGACTCGGCGCACCGTAACTGCTTTATCGCCAACTCGATCAAGGCCTCGGTAACCGTCACCGCCTAATCCGTCGGGCGACACGCAAATCGGGAGTTGCCAGGTGCCTGGAAGCGGTGCATGGTGACTCCACACACGCAATAACAATTCTCGTGGAGAGACAACATGGCGCTACATCACGCGGAGTCCGGCGAAATCGTCGACATCCGCCCCCTCGGCAACCAGTTGAAGGACAGCATCGCAACCACACTGGTGAAAACCGCCCACATGCAGGTGTTTCGTTTCATCCTGCTCAAGGGTGCCGAGTTTGGCGAACACAAGGTACACGGCGAGATCACCGTGCAGTGCCTGGAGGGCATCGTTGAGTTCAGCTCAGGCGCCCGCAAGCAGACCCTGCGTGCTGGCGAGCTGGTTTACCTGCAAGGCGATGCCCCGCACGCACTCAAGGGCATCGAAGACGGATCAGTGCTGGTAACAATTGTGTCGAAACACATGACCTGAACTGGCGACAAGCGTCTTTGCTACAGCGTACGCGGAACTGACTTTTGGGCAACGTGCCGGTATCGATGCGCGCGCGTGGAGATGCGCCGCAACGACTAAGAAGCCGACAGCGAGACGCAGCGGATCACTGCGCGGTGTCCACGGCATGCTCGGTATCAGCCTGATACTCTTCTGCCTGCGAGACCTCGATGCTGCCAGCCGCCAACGCCGAAGCGCTGGTGGGCAAAGCCTTCTGGTGCCTCAACACAGGACTGGTCATGATAGTTTCATGTCCCTGCAGCCTGCCGGCAGCTATCAGGCTGCAGCCAGTATCAGGAAGCATGCTATGCGCGCTCGCCGGAAATCGTGCACTCGCCGGTGATGGAATTCCTGGTCTGGATGCGGATTCCGGGCGATATCGTCTTTGCGCTGGGTGTTCTCGCACTGGCCGCTTGTGTACTGAAACTCCTCGGGCGCGAGCCCGGGGAGGTACCGGAAGGTGACCTTGCGTCGGCCAGTGAAGCCGCTTAAGCCAGCTCAGGCATAATATGCAGCATGCGCCTCACGACATTTACTGATTACAACCTGCGGGTGCTCATTTATCTGGCGATCCAGCCGGAAAAGCGGACGACTATTGCCGAGATTGCCAAGGCCTTCGAAATTTCCGAGAGTCATCTGATGAAGGTCGTACACTTTCTCGGCAAGCACGGGTATCTGGCCAACGTGCGCGGCAAGGGTGGCGGGCTGACGCTCGCCAAGCCTGCGGCCGAAATCAACGTCGGCGCCATCGTACAGCTTACCGAGGCCGACGCGCTGCTCGCCGAGTGCTTCAACGAAGACCACAACGCCTGTGTCATTACCCGCGTCTGCCAGTTGCGCCAGGTGCTTGTTGAGGCGGCAAAGGCCTTCAACGATGTGCTCGATAAATATACGGTCGCTGACCTGATCGGCGAGCGCCGCAGCCTGGCCCGCATCCTGTCGATTCCGATCGATTCGGTGGGTCGGCGGTAGCGCGGCGTCGCCTGAGCGACCAGCAGACCACTGCGCTCACCGGACGTTGTTAATGCTGTTCTTTACAGTGTCGTGCCTGGTCTTCATGATGTTGCTGACTGCGGTGTAAGCCCGGTTCTCACTCTGCATCTGTGACTGGAGTTGCAGGTATTGCAGATTGAAGCTCATTTGCGTCTCCTGCATCGATTTCGTGGCGTTGACCGAGCCAGCTGAACGACCTGCCACCGAGTCGATCACACCGCCGTCAGCGATGCCACCGAGAACATACTCAGCGAGACCCGTCGCTTCCGGCTTAGTGAGGCCCGGGACCATTTGACTCACCGTCTGCGCTGTCGACGTCAGGAGATCGGCGCGTATCGGCGCAGCGAAGAGCCGCTTCTTTACCAGCTCCGTCAGTTGATCAAGTTCAGCCCGATACTCGGTCGGCAGTTGTGACCGCACCCTCTGATGTTGCGCGATCGTCGCTTTCAGCCTGGCCTCGTCGGCAGCGCCCAGGCGCGCTTGCGCGGGCCTGACAGTTATCGCGGGCGTCTGTTCCGCTGCCACTGGCCTGATGTTTGTCTCCGGCGCCTGACCGAACGCGGCGTTAGACAGGAGCAACACGGTGACAAGCACCCCGCACTTCCTGATTTCTTTCATGTTCGTCTCCGTATGACGGTGACCTGCCAGGCGTCTTCCCGTCCTTCTAAAAGCTCATCAGTGTCGTTTGTGAGGGGCTACCGTCCTCCCGCGAACAATATTGCGTCACAAGTGGCCGGTAAATCAGAGTTCCCCTGAATACCTGCTTCAACAATAGTTTGAGCGGTAGCGTCCTGCTTCGACCCTACGTAGCTCCCAGGATATAGGCCCGTGGGTCGGCCAACTCCCGTGGATACTGATCGCGCATGATGGCGCGCCATTCTTGCGGCATGCCATCAATCGACCAGGATTTTCGTCCAAAGCCACGGGAGACGTAGTTGCCAGGATGATCGGCCATATTCAGCCAATCAGGCCAGGTGTTGATGTCATTGAACGTTTGCGTGGCATTGGCGCTGGTAACGTTCGGATTGGCGACTTCAGAAATTGAACCATGGAAAGTCGACCAGTCGTTTACTTGAACAATATTGCGCTGCGTTTTAGTCGGCTCGGCACGCAAGCCAGTATCTCCACGGCACCAGATATCGTCTCCGATAATCCAGGCTGGACCGACATTGCCAAACTGGGTCATGGGCATGCCAAGGCGTTCGGCCACCACTGCTTTCGGCAAAGGCGTGACCAGCCCTAGCTGGTTGTAATCCCGGCTAAACCGGTTCAGCCCAGGTTGCCGCACAGAAACGCGCTCACCCGTATAGGGATTATCGAATTCTTTCAGCAGTCGGCCAGATTTGATATCAGTGTAAAAGGTCGCTGACATCATCCTGGCCTGAAAACCATCTTTCGTATTTTCCGTAACGGCGAGGAATGCAGTATGGATATCCCACAACGGAGTGAAGGCACTGTTGACTAAGCCATAGCGCATCATCCGCAGGTACCAGTACACGAGCCGGTCATCGAAAGAGAATTGCAGCTTCCTGTGAATATTGTAGAGACCATCGACCGTATTCGGGTCCGGGTAACTGCCCGGGTTTACGTGGCTGTCGGCCGTGGCTGTACTGATTCCAGAAGCTGCCGCGCCACCGATGGCTCCACCGAGTAATGTCAGCGCGGTCCGCCGGTCGATAGTCTTCATTGCACAACCCCACTTTTTATTTGATGACCTGAATACGCAACACAAATAGTAATTTGCAGGCAACGCACAGTGCACGTCGTGTTGACCTGCGTATAGATCATTTGTCTTTCAGCACAAGCCAATAAGCAGAATAGACCACCTCTCTGACCTTACGAAACCTGACATCGTCCGCACCAGCGGCATGACAATTTCTGCGCGCATCGGCGCATACCTGGGCTCAGGTGATGCCGCGGATGGTGCCATCGACATTGTCGACGCAGGCCAACACAGCGAAGTATTCCACCCCAGGCACCGCACCGTAGAGCTGGAGCATGCGACGCGTCCAATCATCATTGAACCAGCGTCGCGCATCGTGCTCACTGCGCCACTCATAGACGCCTCCGCCACCTGCAGCGCCGCTGACGAAATACTTGCGCAAAAGTCCGTCAACACCTTGGTAAGGTCCTGCAGTGCGCGCGATCAGATCGCGCAAGGCCTGCGCGTCGCTGTTCGCGTCCGCTCCCGCCTTCATCCGCACTACGGTAATGCAACCCGCTGTGGTACCGCTAACACAATCAGACATTTGATCTCCCCCAGTTTGTGGAAAAACGGACAACAGCCGCGTCGAACGCCCGGCTGCCACGAATAAGGAGAGCGCCGCGCTACCGATAGACGTCGCAGTCAATACCTGCCCACGATCAGGAAATTTCAATGCAAGGCGCTCGCCAGACTCCAGGGCACCTTCCAGACCTCATTCCATAATGGCGCTGCGCTCACCACAGCGCGATACGCATGGCTTGCTGAGGTGTGCAGCCCACGCACCGGCAAATTGTTTTCGCCGGTGCGCAGGCTTCGCACATTAAGGAATCAACCGCGCCTCACGCTTGAAATAATTCCAAAGAGACAGTTCAGTCTGGATTCAGCGGCCTCTGTTATTCATAGCTCGTAACGAACCGACAACAGCCACATACGGGGCGGTTCGTAGTAGCCCGATGCAAATCCAAGCGCCTTGCCGAAATCGAAGGAACCACCAAGTACCTTGGTGTCCTGAAGATTCGTTCCGCTCAGCGTCACCAGCCACTTGCCAGACTCGTCCTCCCAGCGCAGTTGTGCACTCAACATTTCATAGCCCAGGATACCGACGCCCTTGGTAGCGCAGACATTGTTGTAGTAATCGGCTTTGGCCGCGTAGTTGGCACCCGCAGAGACCACGCCGCGCTTACCCATGTCATATGAATAATTGGCACCGACCTGATATTGCCAATCCGGCGACTGCTTTAACGGCAAGTTGAGGTACTGTTCTGTCGTTGTGTAGCCCTGCGCAGCGCAGGTCGCCGGTGACGCCACCCACTTTGTGTACTCGGAACTCATTAAGCCAAGCCCGCCGGTCAATTCAAGGCCTTCAACCGGCACAGCGGTGACCTCGAATTCCGCACCTTCAATCCTGACATTACCGG
>Ga0138256_10008137_pt1 | contig 11041 bp, 12 predicted proteins | sample KNB2016incub_MG_FD_105486 | JGI IMG/M metagenome (GOLD analysis project Ga0138256, IMG submission 105486) | Active sludge microbial communities from wastewater in Klosterneuburg, Austria - KNB2014incub_MG | ecosystem: Engineered > WWTP > Activated sludge > Unclassified | place: Austria...
CGCAGGGCTGCGCCCCGGCGACATCGACCTCATCGTGCTCGCGACCTCCACGCCGGACATGGTCTTCCCGTCCAGCGCCTGCCTGCTGCAGAAGAAGCTCGGGATCCGCCACGGCGCGGCCTTCGACGTGCAGGCGGTGTGCACGGGCTTCGTCTACGCCCTGGCCACGGCCGACCAGTTCATCCGCTCCGGCATGCACAAGCGCGCCCTCGTCGTCGGCGCGGAGGTGTTCTCGCGCATCCTAGACTGGAAGGACCGCGGCACCTGCGTGCTCTTCGGCGACGGGGCGGGGGCCGTGGTACTGGAGGCCGCGCAGGAGCCCGGCGTCCTCTCGGCGCACCTGCACGCCGACGGGCACTACGCCGACATCCTCAACACGCCCGGCCACGTCTGCGGCGGCCAGGTCCGGGGCGATCCCACGCTCAAGATGGACGGGGGCGCCGTGTTCAAGCTCGCCGTGCGCGTGCTCGAGGAGAGCGCGCACGAGGCGCTCGCGGCCAACGGCCTGGCGGTCTCCGACCTGGACTGGTTCGTGGCGCACCAGGCCAACGTGCGCATCATCACGCACACGGCGAAGAAGCTGGGCATCCCGGCCGAAAAGTGCGTGCTGACGGTCGACCGCCACGCCAACACCTCGGCCGCCTCCATCCCGCTCGCCCTGGACGTCGCGGTGCGCGACGGGCGCATCAAGCGCGGCGACCTCGTCCTCATGGAGGGCGTGGGCGGCGGCTTCACGTGGGGTTCCGTTCTCGTTCGCTGGTGAGGAAATGAGGAAATTCGCGGTGGTCTTCCCGGGGCAGGGCTCGCAGTCGGTGGGCATGATGGGCGGCTTCGCCGATTCGCCCGTCGTGGAACGCACGTTCCGCGAGGCCTCCGCCATCCTCGGCGAGGACCTCTGGGCGCTGGCGGCGCAGGGCCCGGCCGAGGCGCTCGCGCGCACGGTGGTCACGCAGCCGCTCATGCTCACCGCGGGCGTGGCCTGCTGGCGCGCCTGGCAGGAGCGCGGCGGCCCGATGCCGGCGTTCTTCGCGGGGCACAGCCTGGGCGAGTACTCGGCGCTCGTCGCGGCCGGGGCGCTGCGCTTCGAGGACGCGCTGCCCCTCGTGCGCCTTCGCGCCCAGGCGATGCAGGAGGCGGTGCCCGAGGGCACGGGCGGCATCGCCGCCATCGTGGGGCTCACCGACGACCTTATCGCGCAGGTGTGCGCGGAGGCCGCCCAGGGCGAGGTGCTCGAGCCTGCCAACCTCAACTCGCCGGGCCAGGTCGTCATCGCCGGCCATCGCGCGGCCGTCGAGCGCGGCATGGCGGCGGCCAAGGCCCACGGGGCGAAGCTCGCCAGGATGCTGCCCATGAGCGCGCCGTCGCATTGCTCCCTCATGCGGCCCGCGGCCGAGCGCCTGCGCGAGCGCCTCGCCGGCCTGCCGGTCGCCGCGCCGAAGGTGCCCGTGGTGCAGAACGCGGACGTGGCAGCCTTCGACGACCCCGACCGCATCCGGCAGGCCCTCGTCGAGCAGTTCTTTCGCCCGGTCCGATGGGTCGAGACGATGCGCTTCCTGCACGCGCGCGGGGTGACGCGCATCGTGGAATGCGCGCCCGGCAAGGTGCTCGCCGGCCTCGTGAAGCGCACCGTGGACGGCGTGGAAGCCGTCGCCATCACCGATTCGGCGGCGCTCGCCGCCGCCATTGCCTGAGGTCGCCATGCTGAACGGACAAGTCGCCATCGTCACCGGGGCCTCGCGCGGGATCGGCGAGGCCGTCGCCCTCGCGCTCGCCCGGGCCGGGGCCGTCGTCGTCGGGACCTCCACCTCCGACAAGGGGGCGGAGCAGGTCTCGAGGTCGATCGCCGAGGCCGGCGGCAAGGGGGCCGGCCGCGTGCTCGACGTGCGCGACGCCGCGGCCTGCGCGGCCTTCGCCGACAAGGTGGCGGCCGAATTCGGGCCCGTGGCCATCCTCGTGAACAATGCCGGCGTCACCCGCGACAACCTGCTCGCGCGCATGAAGGACGAGGAGTGGGACGAGATACTGGCGACCAACCTGAAGAGCGTGTTCGTCCTGTCGCGCGCGGTCCTGCGCGGGATGATGAAGGCGAGGGGCGGGCGGATCGTGAACATCACCTCGGTGGTCGGGTTCACCGGCAACCCGGGCCAGGCCAACTACGCCGCCGCGAAGGCCGGGATCGTGGGCTTCTCCAAGAGCCTCGCCCGCGAGGTCGGCAGCCGCAACATCACCGTCAACTGCGTGGCGCCCGGCTTCATCGAGACGGACATGACGCGCGCGCTGGCCGAGGACCAGGTCAAGAAGCTCGTGGACAGCGTGCCCCTGGGACGGCTGGGGCGGGTCGAGGACATCGCCGCCGCTGTGGCCTTCCTGTGCTCCCCGGGGGCGGCCTACGTCACCGGCGCCACCCTGCACGTGAACGGCGGGATGTTCATGGACTGAAGGCGAGCGCGGGGCGTCCGCGCGGGGCCCCTATGGTAAAATGCACCGATTTTTCGCATCGCCCAGAATTCCCGAAAAACAGTGGAGGACCCGATGGAGAACATTGAAGCGCGCGTCAAGAAAATCGTCGCCGAGCAACTCGGCGTCGCAGAAGCCGACGTGAAGAACGAATCCTCGTTCGTCGAGGACCTTGGCGCGGACTCTCTCGACAACGTCGAGCTGGTGATGGCCCTGGAAGAGGAGTTCGAGTGCGAGATCCCCGACGAGGACGCCGAGAAGATCACGAGCGTCCAGCAGGCGATCGACTACGTGAAGGCGCACCTGAAGCAATAGGCCGAGGGGGCCCCGTCCCCAGCAGCTGACGGGGGCCGCTTCGCCGGCCCCCTTTTCACATCCACTCCCCGCCCACACTCCCCGCGACTCCATGAGCAAACGCCGCGTCGTCGTCACTGGCCTCGGAATCGTCTCCCCCGTCGGCATCGGCATCGCACAGGCGTGGGACAACCTCGTCAACGGCAGGAGCGGCGTCGGCCCGATCACGAGGTTCGACCCCGCGCTCCTCGCGACCCGGATCGCGGCCGAGGTGAAGGGGTTCGACGCCACGCAGTGGATGCCGCCCAAGGAGGCGCGCCGCTCCGACACCTTCGTCCACTTCGGCATCGCGGCCACGAAGCTGGCGCTGGACGACGCCGGCCTCGCGATCGACGAGTCCAACGCCGAGCGCACGGGCGTGGTGGTGGGCTCGGGGATCGGCGGGCTGCCCATGATCCAGGACAACATCCTCGAGATGGGCGCCAAGGGGCCGCGGCGCATCTCCCCGTTCTTCGTGCCCGGCTCGATCATCAACATGGTCGCCGGCATCATCTCCATCCAGTTCGGCGCCAAGGGGCCCAACGTGTCGATGGTGTCGGCCTGCACGACGAGCTCGCACTGCGTGGGCGAGGCCGGGCGCATGATCGAGTACGGCGACGCCGACGTCATGATCGCCGGCGGCACCGAGGCCACGATCTGCCTGTCGGGCATGGGCGGGTTCTGCTCCATGAAGGCCCTGTCCGAGCGCAACGACGACCCGGCCACGGCATCGCGCCCGTTCGAGCGCGACCGCGACGGCTTCGTGCTGGGCGAGGGCGCGGGCATCCTCATCCTCGAGGAGCTGGAGCACGCGAAAAAGCGCGGCGCGCGCATCTATGCCGAGCTCGCGGGCATGGGCATGAGCGGCGATGCGGGCCACATCACCGCCCCGAACATGGACGGCCCCCGCCGCGCCATGCTCGCGGCCCTCAGGAATTCCGGCATCAACGGCGACGAGGTCCAGTACCTCAATGCGCACGGCACCTCGACGCCCCTGGGCGACGCCAATGAGACCGCGGCGGTGAAGGCGGCATTCGGCGACCACGCGAAGCGACTGGCCGTGAACTCCACCAAGTCGATGCACGGCCATCTCCTCGGGGCGGCCGGCGGCGTGGAGGCCCTCATCACGGTGCTGGCCATCCACCACCAGGTCTCCCCCCCGACCATCAACCTGGCGAACCCCGATCCCGCCTGCGACCTCGACTACGTGCCCAACACGGCGCGCGACATGGCGATCGACGTCGGCCTCTCGAACTCCTTCGGGTTCGGGGGCACGAACGGGACGCTCGCGTTCCGGCGCCTGCGCTAGGCAACCCGGGGCGCGAACGGCGCGCGGCGGGAATGGCCTCCTTTCTCGTCAACGGGCAGCCCGCCCGGTCGATCGACGCCTCCGACCGCGGGCTCGCGTACGGCGACGGGGTCTTCCGCACCCTCGTGGCCCGCGCCGGCCGGCCGCTCAACTGGCCCGGCCACTACCGCCTGCTCTCCCGCGACTGCGCGCGCCTGGCGCTTGCATGCCCGCCCGAGCCGCTTCTCCTCGCGGAGATCGCCCGCGTCGCTCCGGACGAGGCGGTCGTGAAGGTGATCGTGACCCGCGGGACGACGGGACGGGGATACGCCTTCGGCGACGACGCCGAGCCCACGCGCATCGTGGCGGCGTGGCCCGGCGTGCCCTCGGCCCCGGAAGCCGCGCGCGAGGGCGTGCGCGTGCGCCGCTGCGAGCTCGCCCTCGCGATCCAGCCGCGGCTCGCGGGCGTGAAGTCCCTGAACCGCCTGGAGAACGTCCTCGCCCGGGCCGAGTGGCGCGACCCCGCGATCCGCGAGGGCCTGCTCGCCGATTGCGAGGGGCGGCTCGTGGAGGCCACCTCGAGCAACGTCTTCTTCGCCCGCGGCGGCACTCTCGTCACGCCGGCCCTCACGCGCTGCGGCGTGGAGGGCGCCCAGCGCGGGCGCATCCTCGCGCTCGCGGGCGCCGAGGGCATCGCCTGCGAGGTGCGCGACGCGGGGTTCGACGAGCTGGAGGGCGCCGACGAGGCCTTCCTCACCAACAGCGTGATCGGCCTCTGGCCGGTGGCCGCCCTGGGCGAGCGGCTCTGGGCGCCGGGCCCGCTCGCGCGCCGCTTCCAGCGCCTCATCGAGGAAGACGATGCGCGCGGCCCGTAGGCTCGCGCTCCTGGCCGCCGGCGCGCTCCTCGCCGCGGCCGCGTGGGGGGCGTGGTTCTGCCTGAGCCCGCTCGAGCCGCCGCGCGTGCCCTTCGACTTCACGGTGAAGAGCGGCGCCAGCCTGAAGGGCGTGGCCCGCGGCCTCGCCGACGAGGGCCTGCTGCCCGAGCCGCACGCGTTCTGGATCCTCGGGCGCCTCCTGGGCAAGGCCGGGTCGTTGCAGGCGGGTACCTACCGCGTGGCGGCGCCCCTCACGCCGCTCGAGCTCCTGGACAAGCTCGCCAGGGGAGACGTGCTTCCCGTGGAGATCGTCTTCGTGGAGGGCACGAACTTCCGGCAATGGATGGCGCAGATGAAGGCGCACCCGCACATCCGCGCGACTCTCGCCGGGAAGTCCGAGGCCGAGGTCCGCGAGGCGCTGGGGGCGGGCGGGGGCGCGCTGGAGGGGCGCTTCTTCCCCGATACCTATCGCTTCGTGGCGGGCACGACCGACGTCGAGATCCTCAAGCGCGCCCTCGCGGAGATGGACCGGCGGCTCGCGAAGGCGTGGGAAGGGCGCGATCCGGCGCTGCCGCTCGCGACCGCCTACGAGGCGCTCATCCTCGCCTCCATCATCGAGAAGGAAACCGGACGGGCCGGGGAGCGCCCGGCCATCGCCTCGGTGTTCGTGAACCGCCTCCGGAAGGGGATGCGCCTGCAGACCGATCCCACGGTGATCTACGGGCTGGGCGAAGGCTTCGACGGCAACCTGCGAAAGCGCGACCTGCAGGCCGACACGCCCTGGAACACGTATGTCCGCGACGGGCTGCCCCCCACGCCCATCGCCATGCCGGGCGCGGCCTCGATCGAGGCCGCGACGAATCCCGCCGCCACCGGGTTCCTCTATTTCGTCGGCAAGGGCGACGGCTCGCACCAGTTCTCGCGTACCCTCGAGGAGCACAACCGGGCGGTGGCAAAATACCAGCTGGGACGATCATGACCGCGGCGCGATTCATCACGGTGGAGGGCATCGACGGCGCGGGCAAGTCCTCGCACCTCGAGTTCCTCGCATCGAGCATCCGGGCGCGCGGCGTCGAGGCCGTGCTCACCCGCGAGCCGGGCGGCACTCCCCTGGGCGAGAAGCTGCGCGGCCTCGTCCTCCACGAGCCGATGGACGGGACCACGGAGGCGCTCGTCATGTTCGCGGCACGGCGCGAGCACCTCGTGCAGGTGATCGAGCCGGCGCTCAGGCGCGGCGCCTGGGTCGTGTCCGACCGGTTCAGCGACGCGACCTACGCGTACCAGTGCGGCGGCCGGGGCCTGGACCGCGCCGTCTTCCGGGCCCTCGAGTCGCTGGTGCACCCGGGGCGCCAGCCGGACGCGACCTTCCTCTTCGACCTCGCGCCCGAGATCGCATGGGAGCGCCAGCGGGCGCAGAGCCGCACGCCGGACAAGTTCGAGCGCGAGGAGGGCGATTTCTTCCGGCGCGTGCGCGACGCCTACCTCGAGCGCGCGCGCCAGGCGCCGGAGCGCTTCCGAGTGATCGACGCCTCGGGCAGCCTCGAGGAAGTGCGCGCGCGGCTCGCCGAGTCCTTCGCGGGGGCCTTCCCGTGATCGCCGCCCCCTGGCACCGCGAGGCCCTCGGTCGCCTCCTCGCCCGCCGCCCCCGGATGCCGCATGCGCTGCTCGTGTCCGGACGCACCGGCATCGGCAAGGTGGACTTCGCGCGCGAGCTCGCGCGGAGCCTGCTGTGCGAGTCGCCGATCGACCGCTTCGCCTGCGGCGAGTGCCCCTCGTGCCACTGGTTCAGCCAGTCGAACCACCCCGACTACCGCGAGATCGTCCCCGAGGCATCGGAGGAGGGCGAGGGCGACGCCGCGGACGCCGACGCGGGCAAGGATTCGAAGAAGAGCCTCGTCATCAAGATCGACCAGGTGCGCCGGATCCGCGACTTCGTGGCGCTCTCGACGCACCGCGCCGGCCATCGCGCCGTCGTGATCCACCCCGCCGAGGCCCTGCAGCCCGCGGCGGCCAACGCGCTGCTCAAGACGCTCGAGGAGCCGCCGCCGGCGACGGTGATCGTCATGGTGGCGGACCGGCCCGCGCGCCTCCTGGCCACCATCCGCAGCCGCTGCGAGTCCGTCGCGCTGCGCGCGCCGGCGCGGGACGAGGCCCTCGCGTGGCTCGCCTCCGGCGGGGCGCAGGATGCCGGGGCGGCCCTGGCGCTGGCGGGCGGGGCGCCGATGCTCGCCGCGCGCCTCGCGCAGCCCGAGGAGCGCGAGTGGCGCCGCAAGGTGGTGGCCGAGCTCTCGCGCCCCGACGGCGCCCATTCGCTTTCCTTTTCGGCCGGCATCGACCGCCCGCTCCTGGAGCGCACGATCTTCGTGATGCAGACCTGGGTGCACGACCTCCTGCGCCTGAAGAACGCCTCGGAGCCGCGCCACCATGTCGATTGCGTGCCCGCCCTGAAGGCGAAGGCGCGGCGCGCGCGGCTCGAGCGCCTGCTCGCCCTCGACCGGGAACTCCTGGAGGCGAGGCGGCTCGTCTCGCACCCGCTGAACGCGCGGCTCGCGGCCGAGCACTTGATGATGGCCTACAATCGCGCCACACTTGCGTGAGCCATGAGCGAAGCCGCCACCGACCCAGCCGTCGCGAGACCGGGAGTCTTCTCCCTCGTGATCCGCTCCAAGGCCGCGCTGTACGCGGCCTGGATTCCCCTGCTGCGCGGGGGCGGGATCTTCGTGCCGAGCACCCGCGACCACCGGCTCGGCGAGGAAGTCCTGGTCCTGCTGTCGCTTCTCGACGACGGCGTGAAGATCCCGATCCAGGGCCACGTGGCCTGGGTCAACCCGGCGCATGCGGCGAGCAACCGCCCGCAGGGCTTCGGCGTGCAGCTGCCGGACAACGAGACCGGCCGCGAGCTCAAGAAGCGCGTCGAGGGACTGCTCGCCGGGGCGCTCCAGTCCTCCCGGCCGACGCACACGCTGTAGAGGCCCGCGCCGCCCCGGGCGCGCGCCGGTAGAATGCGCGCCATGCTGGTCGATTCCCACTGCCACCTCGATTTCCCGGAGCTGCGCGCCGAGCTGCCGGCGCTGCTCTCGCGCATGGCCGCGAGCGGCGTCACGCACGCGCTCACCATTTCCACCACGCTCTCGGGCTTCCCGGGCGTGCTCGCCGTGGCGAAGTCGCAGCCCAACCTGTGGTGCACCGCCGGGGTCCACCCGGACGAGCGGCGCGACGGCCGCGAGGCGACCGTGGAGGAGCTCGTGGCGCTCGCCGCCGACCCGAAGGTCGTCGCCATCGGCGAGACGGGGCTGGACTACTTCCGCGTAGAGGGCGACACCGAATGGCAGCGCCAGCGCTTCCGCGTCCACGTGCGCGCCGCGCTCGCGTGCGGCAAGCCGCTGGTCATCCACACCCGGGAGGCGGCGGCCGACACGATCGCGATCCTGGAGGAGGAGGGCGCGTCCCGGGTGGGCGGCGTGATGCACTGCTTCACCGAGACGGCCGAGGTGGCCGAGGCCGCCATGCGGCTCGGCTTCCTCATCTCCTTCTCGGGGATCGTCACCTTCAGGAACGCGCAGGCGCTCAAGGAAGTCGCGCGGCGCGTGCCGCTCGAGCGCATGCTCGTGGAGACGGACGCGCCGTACCTCGCGCCCGTCCCGCACCGGGGCCGCACCAACGAGCCGTCCTTCGTGCGCCACGTGGCCGAGGAGATCGCCCGGCTGAGGGACGTGCCGCTGGAGGCGGTGGCCGAGGCGACCACCCGGAACTTCTTCTCCCTGTTCCGCGGCGCGCGCGCCGCGGCCTGAGGCCGCGGCCATGTCCCCGGGCCCGGCCAACCTGCTCGCCTATTGCCGGGCGGGCTTCGAGAAGGAATGCGCGCAGGAGCTCACGGCACTGGCCGCCGACTCCGGCGTCGGGGGCTTCGTGAAGGCGCGCCCGGACAGCGCCTTCGCGACCTTCCATCCCCACGACGCACCGTCCGCTGCCGCTCTTGCGCGCCGCGTCGACGCGGCGGCGCTGGTCTTTCCCCGCCAGGTGGTGCGCTGCGGCGCGATGCTCGCCGACCTGCCGGTGGGCGACCGGGTGTCGCCCATCGTGGCCGAGGCGGCGAGGCTGGGATCGTCCTTTCGCGAGCTCTTCATCGAGACGCCGGACACCAACGACGGCAAGGCCCTCGCGGCGCTCGCGCGCCCGCTCGAGCCGCACCTGCGGCGCGGCCTCCTGCGCGCCGGGGTGGCGCTGGACGTCGCCGCGGCGCCCGAGCGGCTGCACGTCTTCTTCGTCGGCGGCACGGCGTGCCACGTCGGCCTCTCGCGGGTGGCCTCCTCCTCCTCCTGGCCCATGGGAATCCCGCGGCTTCGCATGCCGGGCGGGGCGCCCTCGCGCTCCACGCTCAAGCTCGCCGAGGCGATCTCGGTCTTCGTGGGCGAGGAGGAGGCCGGCAAGCGGCTGCGCGCGGGCATGACCGCGGTCGATCTCGGCGCCTCGCCGGGAGGATGGACGTGGCAGCTCGTGCGCCGCGGGCTCATGGTGGCGGCGGTGGACAACGGGCCGATGGACCCGGCCCTCCTGGAGACGGGGCAGGTGAAGCACCGCCGCGAGGACGGCTTCCGCTTCCGCCCTCCCGAGCCCGTCGACTGGATGGTGTGCGACATGGTGGAAAGCCCGTCGCGGGTGTGCGCGCTCGCGGCGCGCTGGGTCGCCGAGGGCTGGTGCCGCGAGGCGATCTTCAACCTGAAGCTCCCCATGAAGAAGCGCTGGGAGGAAGTGGGCCGCGCGCGCGAGATCGTCGCGCAGGCCTTGGCGGGGCGGCCGCACCGCTTCCGCCTGAAGCACCTCTACCACGACCGCGAGGAAGTCACGGCGTGGCTCGCGTCCGGCGCGCGCTGAGCGCGTGCTAGACTCGGCGCGACCCCCGACGAACGAGAGGAACCGGACCGGCATGCCGCGAATCGTCATCTCCGAGAGCATGGACGCGCCCGCCGTGGCGCTTCTCGCGCGCGACTTCGACGTCGACTACCGCCCCGCGCTTTTCGAGGATGCGGCCGCGCTCGCCGCCGCGCTCGCCGGGGCCGATGCCTGGATCGTGCGCAACCGCACCCAGGTGCGCGGCGAGCCGCTTGCCGCCGCCGCGCGGCTGAAGGTGGTCGGGCGCCTCGGCGTGGGCCTGGACAACATCGACCTCGCGGCCTGCGCGGCGCGGGGCATCGAGGTCATCCCCGCGACCGGGGCCAACGCCGACTCGGTGGCCGAGTACGTGCTCGCGATGGCGATGATCCTGCTGCGCGGCGCCGCCTACCTGTCGACGTCCGCGGTGCTGGCGGGGCGCTGGCCGCGGCAGATGCTCTCGCAGGGTCGCGAGGTGGCCGGCAAGACCCTCGGGCTCGTGGGCTTCGGCAGCATCGGCCGCGTGACCGCGCGCAAGGCGGCCGCCATGGGCATGCGGGTCGTCGCCTTCGATCCCGCGGTGGCGGCAGGCTCGCCCACCTGGGCCGAGCACGGCGTCGCTCCCCTCGGCCTGGACGAGCTTCTCGCGCGCTCCGACGTCGTCTCGCTGCACCTGCCCCTCACGGACTCGACGCGGGGCCTGCTGGGCGAGGCGCGCCTGGCGCGCATGAAGCCCGGGGCGATCCTCGTCAATTCCGCCCGCGGCGGCATCGTCGACGAGGCGGCCCTCGCGAAGGCCCTCGCCGCGGGGCGGCTCGCCGGGGCGGCGCTCGACGTCTTCGACCGCGAGCCGCTTGCCGCCGGGAGCGTGCTGGCCGACGCCCCCAACCTCATCCTCACGCCGCACGTGGCCGGCGTCACCCTCGAGTCCAACGAGCGCGTGAGCGGGATCATCGCCGAGCGGGTTTCGGCCTTCCTGGGCGGGCCCGGCCCGGCGGGAAGCTAGCGGCGCCAGACCTGCAGGAGGTTGTTGTAGGCGTCCGTCCAGAGGCGCCAGTCGGGTTGCGGCGCCACGGGCTCGGTGGCCGCCACAATCTCCGGGCGGAGGATGAACGGCTTCCACCTCGTGAGCAGCACCCAGTCGCTCGTCGTCGAGCCGTCGTCGCTCGTCTCGTGGACGAAGGCGTACTCCAGCCCGTGGCGCTCGGCGATCGCG
>Ga0138256_10008139_pt1 | contig 11041 bp, 9 predicted proteins | sample KNB2016incub_MG_FD_105486 | JGI IMG/M metagenome (GOLD analysis project Ga0138256, IMG submission 105486) | Active sludge microbial communities from wastewater in Klosterneuburg, Austria - KNB2014incub_MG | ecosystem: Engineered > WWTP > Activated sludge > Unclassified | place: Austria...
CTTAGAACAAAAGAATGACACGATTGAATTCAGCGACTTGCGATTCGGCCAAATCGGAGGATGGTATTCTGCTGACGCACCTTTTGTGTTCAGATATTACTTGAATGAAAATCTAGATAACGATTTACTAATTCAGAGAGGGAGAATGGATGCTTCTTCTGGCGAAGGGCTTCGAACTCTTATTGAAAGAATAAAAGGGAATTAAATAAATTACAAATCATTTGCAGAAGCTATCAGCTCTGCAATATCCATGACCTTGACTTCTTCTTCTTTGTTGAAATGTTTCACTCCATCAGTCATCATTGTCATACAAAAGGGGCAGCCTACTGCAATCACATCGGGTTTTAGTGCCAATGCTTCTTCGGTCCTTTCAATGTTAACATCTTTGGAGCCCTGTTCCGGCTCCTTAAACATTTGAGCTCCTCCGGCCCCACAGCAAAATCCTTTTGCACGGGAACGCTTCATTTCAGCTAAAGCACTGTCAAGTTTTTCGATCACTTCGCGAGGAGCTTCATACACTGAGTTGCCTCGCCCTAGATAACAAGGGTCATGAAAAGTTATTTTCTTTCCTTCAAAACTTCCGCCCTTTACCTGCAACCTGCCATCATTGATCAGGCTCTGCAAAAGTTCAGAATGATGGAAAACCTGGTAGTTGCCACCGAGCTCAGGGTATTCATTCTTAAGTGTGTTAAAGCAATGTGGGCAAGCAGTTACGATTCTGGTTATTTCATAGCCATTCAGAATCTGGATATTTGTCATCGCCTGCATCTGGAATAAAAATTCATTCCCTGCACGCTTAGCCGGATCACCAGTGCATGACTCCTCAGTTCCAAGTACCGCAAAACGGACTCCGGAATGATGAAGGATCTTGGCTACTGCACGGGTAATCTTTTGCGCGCGCTCATCGAAACTTCCTGCACAACCAACCCAAAACAACACTTCAGGTTTTTCCCCGCGAGCTGCATAATCGGTCATCGTTTCAATTTTAAATTCCATGAGTCCAGGTATTATTGCTAAAACTTTTTAATATTTTATGAATTCTCATTAGCCCAATTAAATCGGTCAGCCTGAGCGAACTGCCAGGGTGCTCCATTATTCTCAATCTTATTAAACATACCGCCCAACTCTGCAGGTACTTTAGACTCCTCCATCACAAGGTAACGACGTATATCCACAATAATACTGAGTGGATCAATATTTACAGGGCATGCATCTGTGCAAGCATTGCAGCTTGTACAAGCCCATAATTCTTCTTCACTAATATATGATAACAGTGATTTGTCATCTCTGAAATCTTTTCCGTTTTTATCAATGGCTTTTCCTGCCTCTTCGAGCCTGTCCCTTGTATCCATCATTATTTTCCGGGGAGAAAGAAGTTTTCCGGTTTGATTGGCAGGACAAACTGAAGTACACCTTCCGCATTCAGTGCACGAATATGCATCCATTAATTGCTTCCAGTTAAGATCAAATACATCCTTGGCTCCAAATCTTTCCGGTGCTGCAGAAGAATCAGCCGGCGATGCAGCGGATGGGTCAAGCATTAATTTAACCTCTCGGGTGACACTTGCCATATTGGTAAAACTCCCCTTTGCTTTAAGGTTAGAGTAATAGGTATTTGGAAATGCCAGGAATATATGAAAGTGCTTGGAGTAAGGAACGTAATTCAAAAAAACAAGAATTCCGATAATATGAAACCACCAACAAATTCGTTCCAGCATAAAGAGACCTTCACTGGAGAGAGAAGAAAAAAGTCCGGTAAACATGGAGCTCACAGGGAAAGCTCCAGCTTGTGCAAAATGAGAAAAGTCTCTTGACTGCAAAATCTGATCAGCCGCATCCATGGTCAGGAAGGCTGTCATTAATAATATCTCGGTGATCAGAATCAGGTTTGCATCTGTTCTTGGCCAGGCGGTCATCTCTTTTGACCAAAACCTTTTCATCTTAAGTATATTCCTGCGTATCAGAAAAATCACACAAGCCAGAAGTACGAGCAAAGCGAGAATCTCAAAACTACCTATGAGGAAATCGTAAAGAGGTCCAAGGAAGGAAAACACCCGGTGCGTTCCGGTTATTCCATCAATAATTATTTCAAGTACTTCAATGTTGATGATGACAAATCCAACATAAACAAAGATGTGCAAGATGCCGGCAACCGGCCTCACAACCATTTTACTCTGACCCATAGCAACCATGAACATTGTTTTCCAACGCTGAGCTGCATTGTCAGTTCTGTCAATATCCCTGCCCAGTTTGATATTGCGTGAAATCCTCCGAACGTTTTTCGTGAATAAAAAAACGGCGACTATAAGCAATAAAATAAAAATGATCTGGCCAAACATAACTTATCAATTAGCTGAAGCTTTTTTACTTTTTTTCCCTGAACCAAAGGAAATCACAGAGAAACTGAGGTACTTTTTAGGGTTGAGCTGAATATCCTGCAATAACAAATCAAGATCGCGTGCTGATGTATTCAGATGTGTGTACAAACTGTCATCATTCACTAACATTCCCAAAGAACCTTCGCCTCTGTTAACCTTGGAAAAAATATTGGCAGTCTCTTCAAGTGTTTTTCTTGCATTCTCCACCGTACCTGCAAAATTTGATTTCACCAGAGTATCAGAAAGTGCATGGAAGTTGGTCAGTATTCCTTCAATCTTCTCATTATTATTCTTCAGATTCAAACTTATGGATTCAACATTCGACAATATGTTTTGCAACCTTCCTTTTGGTGAAAGAACAGTATCGAGATTCGATGCAATGTGCTCAATAGAAGATAGGGAATTAGAAATACTTTGAAAGGAATTCTTTAAATTCTGCTTGGTTGATTCATTGAAAACCGCCTGAACAATGGCTAAGACTGAATCCATGGAAGACAATAGACTTTCTGCCTTTTGTTTGAATGGTGCGACTTGAGAATTCACTTCTTCTGTTAGGCTCTTCTGAATATCGGCAATTAATGTATCTCCGTCTTGAAGATCCTCTTTACTGTCTCCGAAAATTATCCGAACTCCTTTTGACCCTAAAAGATCAGTCCCATAAATTTCTGCTTCCGAATTCTTTGGGATTTTTAAATCATTATTAATTTGCAGACTGACAAGAATTCGTCCTGAAAAATCCGGAAGCAATGTAAGCTTCCTGACCATTCCCACTTTCATCCCATTCACATACACAGCATTTGACTGTGCAAGTCCGTCAACCCGGTTGTAAACTGCAAAAACAAGAGTCCGACTGGTGAAAAAGTCTCTTCCTTTCAGATAATTTATTCCCCAATAGGCCAGCAGAACACCTGCGATGACAATAAAACCGATTCTTACTTCTTTTGAAACTTTCATACGTGCAATACCTGTCTTGGCTTAGGAGAACAACTGTTTGAGTCTGATAGATTTTTTTTAAAAGTAAATATTTTCCTTCAATTACTTTTGTCCAACAATTGCCTTGCTTCTTTCATACTGATTCTCTTCTTATTATGAAATGGAACGATAAAAGCATCTTTAAATCCTTTTTCTCGCATTTTTACCTGTAGATCAATTGCTTCATCTAAACTTGTAAAACGCTCAACAGTATACTTATATGATCCCCTGTCAAGCTCTTCATAGGCATTTTCAATCCCCTTCAGATCAAGATCCCCTTTCTTTAAAGGTTTGGCGGCTATAAGAATTTGAACACCGAACAGCAGCTCGTCAGAATTCTGAGATTTATTTTCTGTTTTAATTTCGGTTCTCGCTGCAGCTACTTCAACATTTTGCTTGTACGACTTAAATGCCGAATAAATTGCTTGCGCTGTTTCAGTTTGGCCTTTATCTGATGCGAGATATTTTTCCTCATCAGGATTGGATAGAAATCCGGTTTCAATCAAAATACTCGGCATAGTGGTTTTATACAAAACCAAAAAACCTGCCTGCTTGACGCCACGATTGTTTCGACCGTTCTTTGTAAACTCTTGCTGTATATGCGAGGCCATCTTCAGGCTTTGATCGAGAAATGCATTCTGATATAAGGAGAAAATAATATTTGCTTCAGGGCTATTGGGATCAAATCCATCATACTGTTTGGTATAATCCTTTTCAAGCAAAACGACCTCGTTCTCTCTCTTGGAAACCTCAAGATTCGCCTCAGACTTATTGAGACCCATTACCCAGGTCTCAGCACCATGAGTGATTTTATTGCAAAGTTCCTTTTTCTTCTTCTTATCAAAATAACAGGCAGAGTTTGCATGGATACAAATAAACAGATCTGCTTTTGCGTTATTGGCAATAGCCGCCCGTTCATGAAGCTCAACAAACACATCTTTATCCCTTGTATAAATTACTTTTACATCCGGAAAATTTTCCTCGATATACGCGCCCAGTTTCAGTGATATCTTCAAGGCAATATCTTTCTCTTTGGATTTACTTCCCAAACATCCTGAATCATGGCCTCCATGGCCTGCATCAATGACAACCCGACTGAGTGCATAATGAGATCTCACAGGTGGTGAAAATGAGGTACAAAGTATCATACAGCCAAGACATGCCAGTTTCAGCAGATGAAAAAATTGAGGACGATATTTTTTCCTTAGTTTTGGCGTCAAAACTCCTATTTTAAAGCTCCGTTTGTTGTCGCAAGTATCCAAAATATCAGCCCTGCTTTTAGTGATGTTCCTGCTTGTTTTTCAACAATTTGCTGTTGGTTCAAGACCATCACAAACTGTACAGGATACCCTCCGACCGCCAATGCCGGATAGTCTATCGACAAAGGACTCTTTGACGATTGCGGCTGATACACTCATATCTTCTGATAATACACTTAAGTCTAAGATCAAATACCATGCAAAGGACTCTATTGTAGCTGACCTGGCCAATGAAACAGTGCATTTATATGGACAAGCAATCGTCGACTATGAAGATCTCCATCTCGAAGCAAACTACATCAAGATCAACATGTCAGCGAAAGAACTCTTCGCTGAAGGCACTGTGGATAGTCTTGGTAAGCTCAGAGGCACACCGAAATATTCACAAGGCGCTCAGGAGTTTCGTTCCAATGCAATTCGCTACAATTTTGAAACGAAAAAAGGAAGGATTTCCTATGTTATAACACAGGAAGGCGATGGTTATATCCATGGCGAAGTGGTGAAGAAGGATCCCGCAAATAATTTTTTTATCAAACACGGACAATATACCACTTGCAACCTGGACACCCCTCACTACTCGATCTCTTCAAATAAGTTAAAAGTTATCTCCAACAATAAGATCGTAACCGGACCCGCATATCTCACCATAGAACAAGTTCCTACTCCATTGGTCATTCCTTTCGGATTTTTTCCCAATAAAAAAGGCCGTGCTTCCGGATTGATTTTCCCGGCTTTCGGTGAATCTGCTCAACGCGGTTTTTACTTTCAGCATCTCGGCTATTATTTTGGGTTCAACGATCATTTCAATCTAGCTCTCACCACAGATTTGTATACCAAGGGAAGCTATACGGCAGATGCCTCTTCGATCTACAAAAAACGTTATCGCTATTCAGGCAATGTCCGTCTCAGCTATGCCTATTCTATAAACAGTGAAAAAGAACTGCCGGATTACAATGCTCAAAAAGATTTTCACATCTACTGGACACACAGTCAGGATCCAAAGGCTAATCCGTATCGGTCCTTCAGTGCAAACATCAGTGCCGGATCCTCCAAGTATTATCAGAATACCATTTCTTCAGTAAATAATTTTCTGTCGAATACTTTTCAATCCTCCGTTGCTTACGCGAAATCATTCCCGGATAAGCCGATCAATCTGGGTATATCGGTAAATCACAGTCAGAATATTATCACTAATGATATCCGGATAACAGCGCCTGATGTGAGCTTCAACGTTTCTAGAATAAGTCCCTTCAAGCGCAAAAAAGTAATTGGTGCACAAAGGTGGTACGAAAAAATTGGAACAAGTTATTCGCTTCGTGCAACAAACTATATACAAACCAAAGATTCGCTTCTCTTCAAAAATGAAAGTCTGAAAGAATTTAAGAATGGCATTCAGCATAGCATTCCTTTATCTACCTCTTTCAAAGTTTTAAAATATTTTACACTTAGCCCTTCAGCAACATATACTGAACGATGGTATTTCAAAACAACACAGTACGAATGGAATTCTGAAAATCAAAAAATCGACACCATAATAGAAAACAAATTTAAAGCAGCCAGAGATTATCAGTTCAGTGCAGGTTTGTCAACGCGAGTCTATGGTATGTACCTGATGAAAAGAGGTCCTGTGTCTGCAGTACGGCATGTTTTAACGCCTTCAGCATCGTTCAACTATCGCCCTGATTTTAGCCAGTCAAAATTTGGGTATTACAAGACAATTCAGGCAGATACAACGGGAAGGACATTAACATACTCATTGTTTCAAAATTCAGTTTACAGCGGACCTTCGGGAGGAAAGTTTGGATCTCTTTCATTTGGGCTTGACAACAACCTTGAAATGAAAGTTCGTACCAGATCAGATACCGGCGCAACAGAGAAGAAAATAAAATTACTTGAGAGTCTTCGATTTGGTACAAACTATAACCTGATAGCTGATTCAATGAAATGGAGTCCTTTGTCCGTAAGCGGCAGGACAACCTTGTTCAACAGAATCGGAATTAATTTTGGAGGAACATTTAACCCCTATGCTTTCGATGAGAATAATCGTGATTACGATCGCTTCCTTTATGATGAAACCGGCCAACTCTTTCGCCTGACGAATGCTAATTTGTCTATGAGTTTTTCTTTAGCCAAACAAAAAAAGAAGACGAGCACAAAATACAGCCGTCAGGAACTTGACTATATCTACAATCACCCTGAAGATTACGTTGATTTCGACATCCCTTATAATCTGAGTGTAAGCTATAGTTATTCTTTTTCCAGACAGGGAAATTTATCCTCTCAAACAAATCAGTCGGCTAGTATAAACGGCGACTTAAGTTTGACACCTCAATGGAAAGTCGGATTCAACAGTTGGTATGATCTGGTCGACGGACGCTTCACTAATTTCGGCGTGAATATTTTCAGGGATTTACATTGTTGGGAGATGCGACTGAACTGGATACCATTCGGATTCCAGGAAAGTTATAACTTTCAAATCAACGTCAAGTCCCCCATCCTACAAGACTTAAAGCTCATCAAGAGAAAAGATTTTTACGATAATTAAGTTTTCGGAGTAGGACTCAAAGTTTTAGTTTCATCAGGAAATCCTGATCTTCGGCATCGCCCAGCTTAAACATTTTTGTTCCGAAAGTTATAAAGCCATATCTTTTATAGAAAGCAATGGCTTTCACATTATCAATATTGACACCAAGCCACATCCATTCGTAGTTATTTTTACGGGCAATGTTGAGACTTTCATCCATGAGAAGTTTACCCGGCGTTTTTCCCTGATATTCTTTCTTCACATAAATTCGCTCCATTTCAAGAGTCCTGTATCCATCTAGCTCAGGATAGCTCCGATCATTTCTTAATTTAGCGTATGCAATCGGGACATCCTCATCAAGTGCAAATAGAAAAATATTCACAGGATCATTCAGCAAATCTTCCTGAATTTTCTCTTCACTGAATGCTTCTTTAAGATACAGTTGCATATCAGCTTCAGTATTATAATGCTTCCAGGTTTCATAGAATGTATCTTTGCCCAATTCAGCCAAAACTTTATACTCCGAAGGTTCTACCCTTCTAACTATTATTGATTCCATAAAGCAAATTTAGTGGAAAATGATCAGGAAAATTTATGAAATCTTCATTTTAGGATTATTAAATTTGGGCACAAAAAATATTCGATATGTTGAAAACAATATTTCTGACGATCAGCGTCTTTCTTTTGTCACTCAAACTCCAGGCTCAGGAGAAGAACAACCAAAAGAGTTTAGCAGATACAACTTTCACCATAATTTCAAAAGCTCCTGATAAAAAGCATGTACTCATCAGGTCTTCAAATGGAAATATGGCAGAACAAGGAATGCTATTGGATAACAAGAAGGATGGAGTCTGGCGTTTCTATGATAAATCAAGTGGTAAACTTTCGAAGATGGAAGAATACAGAAATGGGGTGCTTAATGGAGCGTCACTAAGTTTCTCAGCACAGGGACAGATAACTATTGACGAAACTTTTCTTGATGGGCTTTTAGACGGTCAAAGAACCACTTACAGAAATACCAGTCATGTACAAAGCATAGAATTTTATAAAAAGGGATTGCTAAATGGAAAAAAGAATAGTTATTACGAAAATGATAAAATCCAGGAAGAAGCCTATTACGAGAACGGAAAAAGACAAGGTAAAAGTCAGTGGTACTTAAGCAATGGGAATGTCACTCTTGAATATAATTATGTACAAGGAAATTTAGAAGGATTGTCAATTGAGTATGACGAAAACGGTAAAATTAAAAAGGAAGGAAATTATAAAAACAATGAACAGGACGGCGAATGGAAGGAATACGAAAATGCTGTTCTTAAGAAAAAGATAATTTATCAGGATGGGAAGCTGTTAAAAGAAATTCCTGTTAAGTAAAATATCGTTTAATGAATGAGCTCTTCTAATTTGTAGAACATTTCTATTTTGGTTAATGGGTTGGGAAATTAATTGGAATGATTTTTTGCCGCGAATGCACGAATATTCTCTTTTCTAAATACGACTTTCATTGACAAATAAATAATCTCCGCCAAAATTGAGATGCCGAGTAAGAATTTCGCCAGATTTTATTCGAGCATTCGTGGCAAAAAAAGGTCGATCACAAATTGCAGATCTTTTAAATAGTCGCAACCATTTATCAAAGACCTATCATGCTTCAATATTATTAAACCTCCAATAAAGCCTTATGCCAACTATTCTTTAATGGACCTTCCCATTTTGTATCCAAATCAATTTTACTTTGGACGAGGTTGTTGAAGACGATGGTATCCTCATTTATCTCACCCTTCTCCATTCGTTTTTCAAATTCATCCTTAGATACCAGTTTCAAAATTCCATCTGCCCAATAGGCTAGTGTAAGTCTGTCAAAGAATGACAAATTCATTTCTTTCTCGAGTGCTTTAACAAAATGAACAGACGAATCAATCGAACAACCGCTTGCCATAGCTTGCTTTTCGTCGATCAATAAAAGCAGAAACTGATTGTATCGCACTTCGAAACTGGCTCTCAGAGCTGCCTTATGTGCAGTCCATGTATCGACAAAGGTTTGTGTTTTGACGTTGATTTGCTCAACTTCTGCATCAGTTAAGGGGCGATTAGCCTGATAAACCCATACTCTCGAGTGTGAAGGCATTTCTTTCGATGAAATATACATATCGGAAAATTTATATTCAAATCTACAAAAAAAATAAATCAAATTGAAGATTTCTTAGCCGCATTTTCGGTTTCCTTCTCTATTTCATCAAGAGAAAGTCTTCGCAACCCTGGCATCCAGAGGGCAGTACCGCCAACTGCAAGCAAAGCAACTCCACCGCCAAAAATTACTGATGGAATCAAGCCCATTAACTTTGCGGCAAAACCGGATTCAAAGGCGCCGATTTCATTCGAAGAACTGATAAACATGGTGCTTACTGCAGAAACACGACCGCGCATCTCATCCGGAGTTAAAAGTTGAATAATTGTTGAACGGATAACCACGCTGACATTATCAAAACCGCCACTCAAGGCAAGAATGAACAAGGACAAGAAAAAATTCTTGCTCAGAGCAAATACAATCATACAAATTGCGAAACCGGCAACACATAACATCAGCTTTCTTCCGGAATTATGCAATGGAGGATAACGTGTCATGTAAAGAGCCATCACGACAGATCCCGCAAATGGTGCTGCTCTTAAAAATCCATAGCCCTTCTCTCCTACTTCCAAAATATCACTCGCGAAAATTGGCAACATAGCCATAGCTCCACCAAATAAAACTGCTATCAAATCCAATAACAATGCCCCAACAATAGCCTGATTGTTAAAAACAAAACGTATCCCTTCCCTTATGCTTTTTCGAACACCTTCATTTAATACGCTTGCCTGAACGGGTTGTGGAGGAATGCGAACCATTTGAACAAAGGCGGCAATAATTAGAACTATAACACTTGAATAGGTAAATGTTTTACCTAAAAAGCCAAGCATGAGTCCTCCGGCCGAGGATCCAACAACTACAGCGATGTGCCAAACTGTACTACTCCAGGCGGATGAGTTTGCATAGGCTGAACGGGGAATCAGCTGTGTCATCAAAGGCAATTGGGCAGGGCTGTAAAAAGCGCGTATAATTCCAATAACGAACATGATCACATAAAATGGAACCGCCGATTGAGATTCCAACGGAAGATTATTGTAGTACAGCGTAACTCCAAGCAATACAATAGAACATAGCAGCATGCAGAATTGAACTGTTGCCATAATTTTCCGTCTGTCATTACGATCTGCAACGTGCCCTCCAAACAAAGCAAGTGAAACGGCAGGTATAGCTTCGGCTAATCCTATTAGTCCGAGCGACAAGGGATCCTTTGTGATTTCATAAACGTGCCAGCTTAGCACGACAAATTGAATCTGAAGTGCAAGAGAAAATAAAAATTTAGAAAAAATAAACCTTCTGAAATTCAGGTATTGAAAAACCTGAAAAGCTTCCCGGTTTCTAAGAATTGCTTTTATCATGAATGGATAATTGGACTAAAGCCTCTCTAAAGAACGTCATGTTCAAGTCTCATTCGCTACGTATTTCCGGAATTTATCCACAATAATTTGCTCAACCTGCCATCTCGGATAGTTCGAGCCAACGCATTGATTTTTCGTCTATCGAACTGATTACTTCATTCATTCGTTCAGCCCAATTACGCAGATCATCATGGTTAGCTTCCCCATTGCTCATCTGTTTTGCCAAGTTAATTTTCTCTGCTTCTAAGGCAGCGAGTTCTTTTTCCAGTGTTTCAAACTCAAGCTTTTCTTTGTAAGTAAATTTTTTCTTCTCCGGGATTGCAAGTTCAACAAGCTTCTCCTTCTCTTTGGCCGACTTTGATTCAAGTGATTTCAGCTTTGCTTCCTCGCGGGCTTTAAGCTCCTTCTCCTTATGATAATCCGAATAC
>Ga0138256_10008141_pt1 | contig 11038 bp, 8 predicted proteins | sample KNB2016incub_MG_FD_105486 | JGI IMG/M metagenome (GOLD analysis project Ga0138256, IMG submission 105486) | Active sludge microbial communities from wastewater in Klosterneuburg, Austria - KNB2014incub_MG | ecosystem: Engineered > WWTP > Activated sludge > Unclassified | place: Austria...
AACTGTTGCGAGGCTCACCGGTTTTAAGCGGCGAGGGCGTACGAAGTATCGTTCGCAGTTACTTTGTTTCCAGTGGATTTACGAGCGAACTGGTGCTCGGCATGCCCCGCGCCGACTCCGTACCCACGTCGAAGCCTGGTCGGTCCCATGTATCGGAGTTTAGGCCAGATCGAGCGATCTCAAGAGGTCGCCCGGTTCCTCGAGCACAAGATCGGCACCCCACTCGTGGATCGGGGCGTCCACACCCAGGTAGCCCCAGGCGGCGGCCAGCGCGCCCATGGCGGCGGCGCGGCCGGCGTGCATGTCGCGCAGGTCGTCGCCCACGTAGACACAGGTCCGTGGCGGCAGACCCAGCCGGCGCGCCGCCTCCAGCAGCGGCGCCGGGTGCGGCTTGGTATGCGCCGTGCTGTCGCCCCCCACCAGTGCGGCGGCACGCGACAGCAGGCCGAGCGAGCGCGAAAGCGGTTCGGCAAAACGCAGCGCCTTATTGGTGACGATGCCCCAGGGCAGGCCATGGCGCTCCAGCGCGTCTAGCAGCGGCGCGACGGCGTCGAACAACCGAGTCTCCTGCAGCAGGCGTTGCTCGTAACGATCATGGAACTCGTCCCGCAACTGGTCGTAGCCGGGATGCCCCGGATGAGCCTGCAGCGAAGCGGCGAGCATGCCTCGCGCCCCCGACCCGGCCCAGGCGCGCAACACGCCGTACGGCAAGGGCGGCAGGCCGCGGGCCTGGCGCATCTCGTTCGCGGCGCCGGCCAGGTCGGGTGCGCTGTCGACCAGCGTGCCGTCCAGGTCGAACAGCACCGCGCTCACGCGCAACTTCACCACGGGCTCAGCCGGGCTTGCGGCAGCCGAACATGTAATTCACGCTGGTATCGCCGGAAAGCCAGTAGCGGCGCGTCAAGGGGTTGTAGCCCAGGCCGCGGCTGGCCTCCAGTGCCAGGCCGCTATCGCGACACCAGCGCGCCAGCTCGCTGGGGCGGATGAAGCGCGCATATTCGTGCGTGCCGCGCGGCAGCAGGCGCAGCACGTACTCGGCACCGACGATGGCGAACAGAAACGACTTCGGATTGCGGTTCAGGGTGGAGAAGAAAAGCCACCCGCCCGGCTTGGCCAGCGTGGCGCAGGCCTGCACCACGGCCGCGGGGTCGGGCACGTGCTCGAGCATCTCCATGCAGGTCACCACGTCGAAGGTGCCGGGCCTTTCCTGCGCCAGCGCCTCGGTGGCGATCTCGCGGTAGTCCAGGTTCTCCACGCCGGCTTCCAGCGCATGCAGCCGCGCCACGCCCAGCGGGCGCGCGGCCAGGTCGATGCCCGTCACGTGGCCGGCGCGGCGCGCCATGGCCTCGGCCAGGATGCCGCCGCCGCAACCCACGTCGAGCACGGTCTTGCCGCGCAGACTGGCGAGCTGGTCGATCCACTCCAGCCGCAGCGGGTTGATCTGGTGCAGCGGGCGGAACTCGCTTTCCGGATCCCACCAGCGGTGGGCCAGTTCGCTGAATTTGGCCAATTCCTGCGCGTCGACGTTTTGCATGACCCGATGGTAACCACTGGACGTAAAAAACCCCGCCGAAGCGGGGTTTGTGGCGAGAGCGGCGGTGCAGCCGCCCGGTGTCAGCGCTTGCGCGTGCCCACCACCTCGACTTCCACGCGGCGGTTCTTCGCGCGGCCTTCGCGGGTCTTGTTGTCGGCCACCGGCTGGGTGGAACCCTTGCCTTCGGTGTAGATGCGGTTCTTCTCGACACCCTTCTCGACGAGGAAGTTCTTCACCGAGTCGGCACGACGAACAGACAGCTTCTGGTTGTGCGAATCCGGACCCGTCGAGTCGGTGTGGCCGACCGCGATGATCACTTCGACGTTGACGCCCTTGGTCTTCTCGACCAGGTCGGTGAGCTTGGCCTGCGACTCGGGCCTGAGAACGGCCTTGTCGAAGTCGAAGAAGGTATCGGTCGCGAAAGTGACCTTCTCTGCCGCCGGAGCAGGTGCAGCAGCCGGGGGCCGCGCCGGAGCGGGAGCCGGCGGAGCGGCCGGCGGCGGGGGCGGCGCAACACGCGGAGCCGGAGGCGGCGGCGGCGGCGGCTTGAGCGCGCCATCGCAATTGGGGTGCGCCGTGGCCGGGGTCCAGGTGGAGTCGCGCCAGCACAGTTCGTTCGTGCCGTTGCGCCACGGCTCGCCACTGGAGTCGCGCCATTGGTCGGCGCCGCTCGCATATTTGAACTGCTCGGCAGTCGGGGTCTGCGCCTGCGCGATGAGCGGGGCGGCAAGTGCAGCAGATGCAAAGAGCACCGCTACCTTGTTCAATTTCTTCATGATTCTCCTCTCGAGGAAGGCCGCAATGGCCTACGAAACGTCCAAAACAACAGGCATCGTTACCGGGCAAATCCCCACGCATGCGGGTAATCACCACCGACGAATCATTGTGCCATAGGGCGTCGGCCGAACCGCATTTTGAGCCCTGCGGCGCGGCTCGCTGCTTCGCTTGTTGCGCATCCGCGACACGCCTGCCCCCGTAGAATGCGCTCGACCATGCCGCTGCGATCTCCGCTGCGCGGCCTTTTCCCGACTCCCGACCGCGCATGACCTCCTTCGCCAAGGAAACCCTGCCCATCAGCCTCGAAGAGGAGATGCGGCGCTCGTACCTCGACTACGCCATGAGCGTGATCGTCGGCCGCGCCCTGCCCGACGCGCGTGATGGATTGAAGCCGGTGCACCGGCGCGTGCTGTACGCCATGCACGAGCTCAGCAACCACTGGAACCGGCCGTACAAGAAGAGCGCACGCATCGTCGGCGACGTCATCGGCAAATACCACCCGCACGGCGACACCGCGGTCTACGACACCATCGTGCGCATGGCGCAGGACTTTTCCCTGCGCCACATGCTGGTCGACGGCCAGGGCAACTTCGGCAGCGTCGACGGTGACAACGCCGCGGCGATGCGCTACACGGAAATTCGCCTGGCCAAGATCGCGCACGAGATGCTCGAGGACCTGGACAAGGAGACCGTCGACTTCGCGCCCAACTACGACGGCTCCGAGAAGGAGCCCACGGTGCTGCCGACGCGGCTGCCCAACCTGCTGGTCAACGGGTCCGCCGGCATCGCGGTGGGCATGGCCACCAATATTCCGCCGCACAACCTGAACGAGGTCGTCGACGCCTGCCTGCACCTGCTGAAGAACCCGCAGGCCACGCTCGAAGAGCTGATGGAGATCGTGCCGGCCCCCGACTTCCCCACCGCCGGCATCATCTACGGATTGAGCGGGGTGCGCGAGGGTTACCGCACCGGCCGCGGCCGCGTGGTGATGCGCGCCAAGTGCCATTTCGAGGACATCGACCGCGGCCAGCGGCAGGCGATCATCGTCGACGAGATCCCCTACCAGGTGAACAAGAAGACGCTGCTCGAGCGCATCGCCGAACTCGTGCACGAGAAGAAGCTCGAGGGCATCAGCCACATCCAGGACGAGAGCGACAAGTCCGGCATGCGCGTGGTGATCGAGCTCAAGCGCGGCGAAGTGCCCGAGGTGGTGCTGAACAACCTGTACAAGCAGACGCAACTGCAGGACACCTTCGGCATCAACATGGTGGCGCTGATCGACGGCCAGCCCAGGCTGTGCAACCTGCACCAGCTGATCGAGATCTTCCTCGAGCATCGGCGCGAGGTCGTCACCCGGCGCACCGTATTCGAGCTGAAGAAGGCGCGCGAGCGAGGCCACGTGCTCGAGGGCCTGGCGGTGGCGCTGGCCAATATCGACGAGTTCATCGAGACCATCAAGACCAGCCCCACGCCGCCGGTGGCCAAGGCCGCGCTGATGGCCAGGAGCTGGGATTCTTCGATGGTGCGCGAGATGCTCACGCGCGCCGAGGGCGAAACGCCGGGCGGCCGCGCCGCCTATCGCCCCGAGGGCCTGCCCGCCAGCGTCGGGCTGCAGGCCGACGGCCTGTACCGGCTGAGCGACGACCAGGCACAGGAAATCCTGCAGATGCGCCTGCAAAGGCTCACCGGGCTGGAGCAGGACAAGATCATCGGCGAGTACCGCGAAGTCATGGCGCAGATCGCCGACCTGCTCGACATCCTGGCCAAGCCGGAACGCGTCACGGCCATCATCGCCGCCGAGCTGGCGGCGCTACGCCAGGAATTCGGGCAGACCAAGCTGGGCGCGCGCCGCAGCGTGATCGAGCGCAACGCGCTGGAGCTCGGCACCGAAGACCTGATCACGCCCACCGACATGGTGGTCACGCTCAGCCACACTGGCTACGTGAAGAGCCAGCCGCTGGTGGAATACCGCGCACAGCGCCGCGGCGGCCGCGGCAAGCAGGCCACGCAGACCAAGGAAGACGACTGGATCGACCAGCTCTTCATCGCCAATACGCACGACTGGATCCTGTGCTTCAGCGACCGCGGCCGCGTCTACTGGCTGAAGGTGTGGGAAGTGCCGCAGGGCTCGCGCAGTTCGCGCGGCCGGCCCATCGTCAACATGTTTCCGCTCAGCCCAAGCGAGAAGATCACCGTGGTGCTGCCGCTGACCGGCGAGTTCCGCAGCTTCCCGGCCGACCACTACGTCTTCATGGCCACTGCGCAGGGCGTGGTGAAGAAGACGCCGCTGGACGAATTCAGCAACCCGCGCAAGGCAGGCATCATCGCCGTGACGCTGGACGAGGGCGACGTGCTGATCGGCGCCGCGCTCACCGACGGCCGGCACGACGTGATGCTGTTCAGCGATGGCGGCAAGGCGGTGCGCTTCGACGAGGCCGACGTCACCGCCCACGGCCGCCAGGCGCGCGGCGTCAAGGGCATGACGCTGGACGACGGCCAGAGCGTGATCGCGCTGCTGGTCGCCGAGGACGAAACGCAGAGCGTGCTCACGGCCACCGAGAACGGCTACGGCAAGCGCACCTCGATCGTCGAATACACACGCCACGGGCGCGGAGGCAAGGGCATGATCGCCATCGTGCAGAGCGAGCGCAACGGCCGCGTCGTCGCAGCCACCCTGGTGCGCCCGGCTGACGAGATCATGCTCATCACCGACAAGGGCGTGCTCGTGCGCACGCGGGTGTCCGAGATCCGCGAGCTCGGCCGCGCCACGCAAGGCGTGACGCTGATCGCGCTGGACGAAGGCACGCAGCTCTCGGGGCTGCAGCGCATCGTGGAGAACGACGCACCGGCCGAAGGGGACGAGGGAATCGAAGGCGCCGCCGGCGCCGCAACCGAAGGAAACTGATCGATGTTCAAGGCTCTTCTGATCGCCGCTGCCCTGGCAGCCACCACACTGGCGCAGGCACAGGCGCCCGCGCCGGCACCGGCGCCCGCGCCGAAGCCGGCCCCGGCCGCCTCGAGCGCGGCCAAGAAGGAACTGGTGGCCAAGATCCTGCAGGCGCAAAAGCCCGGCTTCGAGATGACGGCACGGCGCGTGGTCGAGCAGCCCGCCATCCAGATGCTGCAGCAGGCCAGCCAGGTGATCCAGCAGCGCCTGCCCGCCGAAAAGCGCGAGCCGACCTTCAGGGAATTGCAGGCCGACGCGCGCAAATATGTCGATGACACCTTCCCGCAGGTGCGCGACCAGACGATCGCACTCTCGGTCAGCACCGTCGGCCCGCTGCTGGAGCAGCGCATGACCGAGAGCGAGCTGCGCCAGGTGCTGGCGGTCTACGAGTCCGCGGCCTTCCGGAAATACCAGGGCCTCGCGGGCGACATGGAAAAGGCGCTGATGGAGCAGTTGGCCCAGCAGGCCCGGCCGACGGTCGAAGCCAATGCCCGGGCCTTGCAGCAGACCATGGCCAAGCGGCTGGACGCGGCCACCGGTGCGGCTTCGGCGCCGGCGACGGTTCCGCTCACGGGCAAGTGACCGGCTCATGAGCCAGGCGTCGCCGCCGGCGACCACGCTGCAATCGCTGCGCGAGCGCATCGACGCGGCCGACGCGGAGTTACTGACGCTGCTGAACCGGCGCGCGCAACTCGCGCTCGAAGTCGGCGAACTGAAGAAGCGCGAGGGCTCGGTGGTGTTCCGCCCCGAGCGCGAAGCGCAGGTCATCGACGGCCTGAAGGCGCGCAATTCTGGGCCGCTGAAGACCGACAGTATCGCGCCGATCTGGCGCGAGATCATGTCGGCCTGCCGTGCGCTGGAAACGCCCACGCGTGTGGCCTACCTGGGCCCGGCGGGTACCTTCAGCGAATTGGCCGCGCTGGGCTATTTCGGCTCGTCGCTCACGCGCGTGCCCTGCGCCAGCATCGACGAGGTCTTTCGCACCACCACCGCCGGTGCGGCCGACTTCGGCGTCGTGCCGGTGGAGAACAGCACCGAGGGCGTGGTCGCGCGCTCGCTGGACCTGTTCCTGCACACGCCGCTGTTCATCATCGGCGAGACGAGCCTGTTCGTGCGCCACAACCTGCTGCGGCGCAGCGATTCGCTGGAAGGCATCAGCGCCATACTGGCGCACCCGCAGGCGCTGGCGCAATGCCACGGCTGGCTGGCCAACCACCTGCCCAACGCCGAGCGCCGGCCGGTGGCGAGCAATGCCGAGGGCGCGCGCCTGGCCGGGCTCGACCCCACGCTGGCGGCCATCGCCAGCGAGCGCGCGGCCAGCGAATACGGACTGCACGTGGTGGCCCCGGCGATCCAGGACGACCCGCACAACCGCACGCGTTTTGCCATCGTCACGCACCCGCAGCGGCACCCCGCGCCGCAGGCCTCGGGCCACGACTGCACCAGCCTGGTGGTCTCGGTGAGCAACCGACCGGGCGCCGTGCACGACATGCTGGTGCCGTTGAAGACGCATGGCGTCTCGATGAGCCGCTTCGAGTCGCGCCCGGCGCGTTCGGGGCAGTGGGAGTACTACTTCTACATCGACATCGAGGGCCACCCTGCCGAGCCGCACGTGGCCGCAGCGCTGGCCGAACTGCGCACCGTGTGCGCCTTCTTCAAGGTGCTGGGCACCTACCCGATCGACGTGCACTGATCATGTTCCAACAGCTCGGTCTGATCGGCTGCGGCCTCATCGGCGGCTCGTTTGCGCTGGCGCTCAAGCGCGCCGGCATGGTCAGGCGCGTCGTCGGCTACAGCAAGTCGCCTTCGACCACCGAAAGGGCCAGGAAGCTCGGTGTCATCGACGTCGCCGCCGAATCGGCACTGCGCGCCGTGGCCGGCTCCGACATCGTGCTCATCGCCGTGCCGGTGGCGGCCACCGAGACCACCTTCAAGGCCATCCGCGACCTGGTCGAGCCCGGCGTGCTGTTCATGGACGTGGGCAGCACCAAGCGCGACGTGGTCGACGCGGCGCGGCGCGTGCTGCGCGAGCGCATCCGATCCTTCGTGCCGGCGCACCCGATCGCCGGCAGGGAGGTCTCGGGTGTCGAGCATGCCGACGCGGCGCTGTTCAGCGGCCGCCAGGTGATCCTGACGCCACTGGCGCAGACCGCGCCCGAACTGGTGCAGAAGGCCACCGACGCCTGGAGCGCCGTGGGTGCGCAGGTGCTCAAGATGACGGCCGAGAACCACGACGCCGCCTTCGCCGCCGTGAGCCACCTGCCGCACCTGCTGGCTTTTGCCTATTTCAGCGGCGTCGTCAACCAGCCCGCCGGGCGCGACTACCTCTCGCTGGCCGGGCCGGGTTTCCGCGACTTCACGCGCATCGCCGCCAGCAGCCCGGAAACCTGGCGCGACATCCTGGTCGCCAACCGCGAAGAGGTGCTCAAGCAGTCGCAGCGCTTCCGCCATGCGCTGGACGCACTGGAACACGTCATGCGCTCGGGCAATGCCGAGGCGCTGGAAGACCTCATCCGCGGCCCGGCCGAGGGCCGCGCCCGCTGGACGATGGGCGCGCCGCGCGTTCCCGGCTCGGGCAAGAACTGACGCTTTCGCGCCGCGCCGCCGCGCCGCGCAACCCCTCCCTGGCGCGCCACACCATGTACGACATTCCGCACCTCGACCTGCCGCCGCTGCGCAGCGCGTCCGGCGCCGTCAGGCTGCCGGGCAGCAAGAGCATCTCCAACCGCGTGCTGCTGCTCGCCGGCCTGGCCGAAGGCACGACCGCCGTGCACGACCTGCTGGATTCGGACGACACACGCGTCATGCTCGACGCGCTGGCGGCGCTGGGTTGCGGGCTGCGGCGCGAAGGCGCGGTGCTGCACGTCACGGGCCTGGGCGGCCGGCTGGCGGTGCACGAGGCACGGCTCTTCCTGGGCAATGCGGGTACCGCCATGCGGCCGCTGGCCGCCGCGCTGGCCATGCTGGCCGCCACGCAAGGCGGCCGCTTCGAGCTCAGCGGCGTGCCGCGCATGCACGAGCGGCCGATCGGCGACCTGGTCGACGCCTTGCGCCCGCTGGGCTGCACCATCGAGGACCTGGGCACGCCCGGCTACCCGCCGCTGCGCATCAGTGGCCAGGCCGGCGGCCGGCTGGCCACCGACAAGCCGATCCGCGTGCGCGGCGACGTCTCCAGCCAGTTCCTCACCGCGCTGCTGCTGGCGTTGCCGCTGGTGGCGCACGACAGCGACGTGGTCGTCGAGGTCGAAGGCGAGCTGATTTCCAAGCCTTACGTCGAGATCACGCTGGCGCTGCTGGCACGCTTCGGCATCGGCGTGCATCGTGAAGGCTGGCAGCGCTTCATCGTGCCTTGCTCGAAGCACGGCGGCCGCTACCGCACACCGGGCCGCATTCATGTCGAAGGCGATGCCTCGTCGGCCTCGTACTTCGTCGCCCTGGGCGCCATCGCCGCACGGGCCGAGGCGCCGCTGCGCATCGAGGGCGTGGGCAGCGATTCGATCCAGGGCGACATCCGCTTCGTGGCCGCGGCGCAGGCGATGGGCGCCGAGGTCAGCAGCGGGCCTGGCTGGCTGCAGGTGCGCCGCGGGCGCTGGCCGCTGGCCGGCATCACGCTGGACTGCAACCCCATCCCGGACGCGGCCATGACGCTGGCCGTGATGGCGCTGTATGCCGATGCACCGACCCGCCTGACGGGCATCGCCAGCTGGCGTGTCAAGGAAACGGACCGCATCGCCGCGATGGCCGCCGAATTGCGCAAGGTCGGTGCCACCGTCATTGAGGGCGCCGACTTCATCGAGGTGGCGCCGCCGACGCGCTGGCAGCCGGCGGTGATCCACACCTACGACGACCACCGCATGGCCATGTGCCTGTCGCTGGCGGCCTTCAACCCCGTGGCGGGCGGGCACGCGCCGCTGCGCATCCTGGACCCGCGCTGCGTGGCCAAGACCTTTCCCGACTATTTCGAAGCCTTGTTCAGCGTGGCGACCGCCGCGCCCGAAGACGTGCCGGTGATCACCATCGACGGCCCCACCGCCTCGGGCAAGGGCACGCTGGCCGCGGCCGTGGCGGCAGCTCTGGGCTGGCAGCTGCTCGACTCCGGCGCGCTGTACCGCGCCACCGGGCTGGCGGCGCAGTGGGACGGCCTCTCGCCCGACGACGAAGCCGCCGTGGCGCAGCTGGCCGCCAGGCTGGACCTGCGCTTCGAGGGCGGCCGCAGCTGGCTGCGCGGGCACGACGTGACAGAAGATTTGCGGCTGGAGAGCACCGGTCTGCTGGCTTCGCGCGTGTCGGCGCACCCGGCGGTGCGCAGCGCGCTGCACGGGCTGCAGCTGGCCTTTCGCCGTGCGCCGGGGCTGGTGGCCGACGGGCGCGACATGGGCACGGTCGTCTTTCCGGGCGCCCCGCTCAAGGTATTTCTCACCGCCAGCCCTGCCGAGCGTGCCGAAAGGCGGCATAAGCAGTTGATTTCAAAAGGTATTTCGGCTAGCATCGCAGGCCTTCGTGCAGACCTCGAGGCACGCGACGAGCGCGACAGAAGTCGCAGCGTCGCACCCTTGAAGCCGGCCGAAGACGCGCTGTTGCTCGACAACTCGCAGCTGGGCATCGACGAATCGGTGCAGCAGGTGCTGGCTTGGTGGCAGCAGCGCGGGCCGTTCCGGGCATAACTGCGCCCGAGGCGGTCGCAGGCGTCCCTCGCGCTCCTTCCAGCGGCCGGCAGGCCCCAGGCGCGGCGGATTTTTTCAACCTTCACCCGCGGCACCCGCCGCATGCATCGCTCGGCTCTGCACTCCACTCCTCCGGGCCCCAGGAAACCCATGTCTGTCCAAACTACCGTCACCTCCACCGGTGGCAGCGATTCGTTCGCCGCGCTCTTTGAAGAATCCCTGAAGAGCAACGACATGCGCGTCGGCGAGGTCATCTCCGCCGAGGTCGTGCGCATCGACTTCAACCACGTCGTGGTCAACGCCGGGCTCAAGAGCGAGTCCTACGTGCCGATCGAGGAATTCAAGAACGACCAGGGCGAACTCGAGGTCCAGGTCGGCGACTTCGTCTCGGTGGCCATCGACGCCGTCGAGAACGGCTACGGCGACACCATCCTCAGCCGAGACAAGGCCAAGCGCCTGGCGTCGTGGATGTCGCTGGAGAACTCCCTGGAGAGCGGCGAATTCGTCACCGGCACCGTCAACGGCAAGGTCAAGGGCGGCCTCACGGTGCTCGTGAACGGCATCCGCGCCTTCCTGCCCGGCAGCCTGCTCGACACGCGCCCGGTCAAGGACATGAGCCCGTTCGAGGGCAAGACCATGGAATTCAAGGTCATCAAGCTCGACCGCAAGCGCAACAACGTCGTGTTGTCGCGCCGCGCCGTGGTCGAGGCTTCGATGGGCGAGGAACGCGCCAAGCTGCTGGAAACGCTGAGCGAGGGCGCCATCGTGCACGGCGTGGTCAAGAACATCACCGAGTACGGCGCCTTCGTCGACCTCGGCGGCATCGACGGCCTGCTGCACATCACCGACATGGCCTGGCGCCGCGTGCGCCACCCGAGCGAGGTGGTGCAGGTCGGCCAGGAACTCGACGCCAAGGTACTCAAGTTCGACGCCGAGAAGAACCGCGTCTCGCTGGGCATCAAGCAGCTCGGCGACGACCCGTGGCACGGCGTCTCGCGCCGCTACCCGCAGGGCACGCGCCTGTTCGGCAAGGTCACCAACATCGCCGAGTACGGCGCCTTCGTCGAGATCGAGCCCGGCATCGAGGGCCTGGTCCACGTCTCCGAGATGGACTGG
>Ga0138256_10008142_pt1 | contig 11037 bp, 9 predicted proteins | sample KNB2016incub_MG_FD_105486 | JGI IMG/M metagenome (GOLD analysis project Ga0138256, IMG submission 105486) | Active sludge microbial communities from wastewater in Klosterneuburg, Austria - KNB2014incub_MG | ecosystem: Engineered > WWTP > Activated sludge > Unclassified | place: Austria...
CCCTGTTTGTCGTTCCCGTTCTGTTCTGCTGGTACATGGAATCCCGCATGAACCTCGGGCTGGCCGAGGGACGCATCGTGACGATGGCGGGAGACGGAATCAATGATGCGCCCGCATGCAGTGCGTCGGAATCGCTGCGATCGATCGTGTGAATCCGCCTTTGCTGTGCTGACGTTCTCTCTGTTTCAATTTGCCGAAAAGCGACTCAACGAACGGTCGATCACTTCCTGGCATTGATTCCAGAGAGCTACTTCGTTTCCATCACAGAGAAGGTACACCGGCGCTCCGATTTGCCGGGCAAGCTTAAGATAAGCGCCCATGCGTAAGTTTTGGGGCATAACAATGGATTGTGAAAGCGCAGTATCCGGAGACTGACGTCTCGCGGCTCGCCGGGTTCCCTGGCGAGCGGGGGACGTCAGTCCCCTGATTATGAATCCTGTGATTATGCAATTTAACTTATGCACGGGTGCTTACTCTCGCTCGACGTCTTCTTTCTGGTTTGGCCATGATTTCAGTTGAAATTCGTTTCTTAATCTTGTCCACCGATCCGCACGAGGCGGATGGGGTTGAAGGGTACTTTGTTTGTGTCGGTCGTTAGCTCTCCATCTCGGCTCACCAATCCGGGCAGGCCGATGGGGTCGCACAAAATGCTTAAATGCACGCCCTGGGGCTGTATGCCAGTAGAACAGAGGATTGACATATGTTTAATGATTAATTCGAAGTCAACTCAAATGGAAATTCATTCTCTTCCCCTGAAGTGACATTCGCAGTCGGCGCTATCGTCTCGTTGTAGTTTGCTGGAATCGATTCCAGAATCTAAAAGACAGAAATCTACATCCGTTCAGCGGTCACAGTCCGATTTTCAGTGGCTTCTTGAGTGACATCGAGCATTGCTCGGAGTTGTACTCGGATCATAGCGCGAGCCCGCTCGATATCACGATCACGAATCGCATCAAGCAACTCGCGATGCTCCCAACAGATACGTTCGGCGGTTGCCGTGGACGGCTTCGACTTTGGCATCACCTGAAAGACCTGAACCAATACCTGCTGCATTCCCGCGATCATGCGAGAACCCGTCATCTCCAGAATCAGGCCATGAAACTGAACATCAAGTTCAATCGTTTTCGCCGATGTCGAATCTCCCATGACGGCTTGTTCCAGATCCGTTTCAATCTGACCAAGCCGTTCGATTTGCTCGTCAGTGGCCGCGCGAACCGCCAGTTCGATGGCTCCGACTTCCAGTGCGTAACGAAGTTGAGCCAAGTCGCGCCAATCGTCGGGCGACGTCATTAGCGACGGCAAGCTGTTTTGAAACAGACGCAGCGGGTCAGGACAGCGAACGATCAGCCCTTTTCGTTTGCGTCCTTCCAGAAGTCCCAGCGCCTGCAGGCGACTGACCGCTTCGCGCGTGACGGTTCTTGACGCACCGTATTCGGCGGCGAGCTGAGCTTCGGTCATAAAAAATGAACCATCGGTCATTTGCGCGGACTGAATTCGCTGCCGAATTCTGCGAGCCAACTCACGAACCTGTGTCTCAGGACGTCGATTAAGGACGGAATTGTCCATTTAATTAGGTTCCTCCTCGCGTGAATGATAATATTACCACAGTCGAATAGTCAATAAGTAGTGCATATTTGTTACTTTTGTCAGAGACGTGCATGCCTTATGCTAACAAATCGCCGGTCCCCATGAGTTGACCCTATTTTATTTTGCCTCATCAGCGATGCAGTACAGCCTGGTTCGAGTCCAGTGTTTGAAAGTCCCTTCTCCCCCGAGATCCAATGCTATGGCGTAGACTTAAGCATTCGCTGCGACCCCATCCGCCTCGTGCGGATCGGTGGATAAAGATCAAGAAATGTGTTTCACTGGAAATCATGGCCAAAGCAAACGATCTTCTTCACCATCCGCGTAAAGCGGATGGGGTCATGCTGCACAAATTTGTAGCTTTTCTAGCTCACCATCTTGTCCACCGATCCAGACGAGCTGGATGGGGGGAGGGCGATTGTTTTTCGCTTTAGTCCACGCTGTGAGGCTCGTGCAACACTTCAGGAGGATTCAGGGAACCGAATGCTGACTTCGTCCAGCGTAACGTATCCCTCAGGAAGCTTGGCCCGCCAGACCGGGTAGTCCTTTTCAGGTCTGAGCAGATGCCGGTCGCCATTGATCGGCCCCATCGGAACAATATCGAGCGGATACAGCACCAACAGAATATTAACGTTCACGTCGCTTAAGACCGTTTTCAGCGGTGTGCGGCCGTAGAATTCGCTGCGATCATGGCGGCTCCCGAGACAAGTCCACGCCGACTCATCCGTGACTGCGGTGATCCGTTGCTCCGACCAATCCGGGGTGACTTTGATTGGCTGATCAGTCAGAATCCAGCCCGTGCAGACTCCATTGTGGACGCCCTGCACCAGCAGATAAAGCTGGGTGTCGAGGGCTCGCAGTTCGCCCTTCAGACGCAACGTCAGTTCAGAATTCGTGAAGTCGGTGCCAAAGCCGCCCTTCGTGAAGTGATTCTCGCCACTGACTTCGCGCTGATTCTCGCCGGGATGACCGCTGGTAAGGAGCATGAACAGCAAGTGCATGTAGCCCGCGCCTGGAAGAGCGTGGTTGTAATCGATCCACCACGGGCTGCGCGAGGTGACTGTACTCTCGCCTCGCTCCAGCGGTTTCGGACCACGGGCGTTGTCGATCCAGCCGAACCAACCGCCTGGCCCATCGTCGAATGTCTCTATGTAAGTCTTCACGATGTTCTGTTCTCCAACTAAGGATCGCTCGATAAATAACTGGCGCATTTGGTGGCGTAGGACAGGCTTCCAGCCTGTCTGTTTGCTGAAGACAGGCTGGAAGCCTGTCCTACTTATTTCTCGAACGATCCTAAAACTAAGATGTGACTTTCACGAGGGCGAAGTTGGGCCACTGGTGGCCGACGCGATCCGCCAAACTCCGCGAGAGTTGGGAGCGGTTCCATCGCAGGCCTCGTCCTTTGACCACAGCACACCCGGATCTGCATCGGCCGTCTGCACCAAAGGCGAGGCCGCCGAACATTTCGAAAGATCGATCATTCCTGTTCATCCTCAGGTCTTCAGGCCCATCGCACTATGCTGCTCACGTGCCGTTTCAGAATATCGCGTGAAGGCCGCTTCATCGCGCCGGCACGAGACCCCTGTAAAGACCATCGCGAATGAACGTCGATGGCGAGTCTGCGACAGGTTCGCATCCGCCCGGTGAATCGTCATTCCGTGATGCACGACCACGTCGCCCGGCTGCAGGACCGCGGCCACTTCGCGATTGAAGTCATCCGTCGTGAAGTCGTTGATCCCCTGCGAAAATCCCAGGATCTGTGACTTGGCGTGCTTCCGGTAGCCGCGCATATGCGATCCATCGACATAGCGCAGACAGCCGTTCTCCGCATCGACCGGATCGAGTGCCATCCAAATGGTCAGCACATTCTCGGGCTCCAGACAGAAGTAGTAGTTGTCCTGATGCGGCGGTGTTACGTGATGAGTGCCCGGCGGCTTATTGAACCACTCCGGCTGGTCAGTCGTTGTTGGCTCGCCGATCAGAGCTTCAGCCAGAGCCTTCCACGTGGGATGTTTTACGTACTCGCGAAAGTAGGCGTCGCCTCCCATTCGCTGCATCTGCTTGAGCGTCTCCGGGCGGGACCGATCCTGATAAAAGGCGTCAGCGTCCGGCAGCGTCGGCACAACGTCGCGGATGTAGCGGTCGAGATTCTCCGTCAGTTCCGCGAAGTCCTGGTTTCCCACTAACTGTCGCACGATGACAAATCCATGTTGGTCGAAGTGTTGCTTTTCAAGTTCGAAGGTCATTTGGAGTTCCTTTCCTGGGAGACTGTACTGTCTTGGAAAAAACAAAGATCTCAATTCGCTATTAGCCCGCTCGGAATCCACTCCGGCAAGCGTTCGGTAAGCTGGCGATGGAATGCTCGATATTCGTCGTCGCTCGTCCCGACGTAAGGTGGGAGCAGACGGAGCGGAAAGTCGGGATCGTACATCCTGGCGAACAGCTTGTCGTACGCTCCGTCGATGCGACCGGCGGGAATGGCTTCGAACAGCGTCTGGAGCACGATGTCCAGTTCCCGTTGAAGCGACGACAGCGCGGCTCGATCGCCTGATTTCCCTGCGGCGAAGAGTGCCCGCAGCTTCGGCCAATTCATGACGAACGAAACAAGGATGCCGCATTCGCCGAACTGCGAGCCGTAGACGTAGCCGGCCTCGGAAAGGAAATGCTGCAACTGCGGGGCGTCGTCGAGCAGGCTGCGAATATGGGACAACGAATCGCCCGTATTCTTCGTCGCAACGAGATTCGGATGAGCGTCCGCCAGGCGTCCATATTCCTTGCCCGTCACGAGCCGTTTGACGCGCGGCAGGTTGTAGTGCATGAACCGGCAGTCGGGGAAAGGGCTGCAGACCCGCTCGAAGAAATCGAACAATTCGTGGTCGTTCAACGCGCCCCAACTTGGCAAGGAAATCTGAAACTGCCGGACACCCAGATCGATGCCACGGCGAATCCGTTCGAGGATCGTGCCGAGCGACAGATGGATCACGCCGACCATCGGCTCGGCCCCCGCCTGCCGCATTTCGTCAGCAAACGCCGCGACGATCTCATCGAACTGCCGGTCGGTGACGGCATAGCCTTCGCCCGCAGTGCCGAAGACATACAAGTGCGGCGTCCCTTGCAGCGCCTGCCGGACTGCTCGACGAAACATGGGCTCGTCGAATCGATCCTGTTCGGTCCAGGGGACGCAGCAGGTCGCCATGATGCACCGGGGATAACGCTTCATGAGTGGGTATCACTTTCTCGTTGAGGGCCATCAAACGCCATCATTTCAATTCGTCCTGCTGCGCGGTCCAGCAGCAGGGTCGCCGTGTCGAGGTCCGCCACTGATCGGCCAATTCGTTGATCAGAAATTGTCATGATGTCTGCCTCCTGTTCCGTCTGTTGCGCGTTGATAAGCACCCGACTACAAGTTTTTGTACACAACTGGTTGAGTCGCATTTTTGTAACCCGAAGCTTAAGTTTTGAAGTTGCGCAAACAGTCCTGATATTAACCCGCAGCGCCAGCGAGGCAAACAAGTTACGTCTGCCCTTCCGCGTGAAGTGTTTGCCTCGCTGGCGCTTCGGGTTAGTGTTTTTTGCGGTGGTTTCGTTGCCGGTGACGACCGTAGGTCAAAAATGCGCAACTTCAAAAAGCGTCAGCGAGGGATTTTCCGGTAATTCCCTCGCTTATGCGTCGAGTTACCATAGTCTTGGTTTCACCAAGAAACTTGGGGCCGGGTGGTTACTCCGGCCATGGCGACTTCTCCGTGGCAAGGGAATACAGAATCGCCTTGGAGTTCGTGAATTCGTGGACCGCTTCGTCGAATCCCAACTCTGCACCGATACCGCTCAGCTTGTAGCCGAAGACAGGGACGTTTGGTCTTAGAGCCCCGCCTCCGTTGATGGCGATTCGTCCGGCCCGCAACCGCCTCGCGACCCGCAGGGCTCGAGTGCCATCGGACGTCCAGAGATTGGCCATAAGACCGAAATCGCAGTCGTTCGCGATTCGCACGGCCTCGTCTTCATCTCGGTAAGTCAGCACGCTCAGCACCGGGCCGAAGACTTCTTCGCGGGCGATGGTCATGGGAGGTGTCACGTGATCGAAGATCGTCGGCGGATAAAAGCAATTCTGCTCGCCAGCCGGAAGCGGTGCTGTCAACACACAGCGTGCCCCTTCCTCTTGAGCCTGCTCCACATAGCGGCGCACGGTCGCGCAGTGTTGCGGCGTGGCAAGGCAGCCAAGATGATTGTTCGAGTCCGTGGGGTCGCCTTGCCGGAGCGTCTTCACCTTGGCCACAATCCGATCCATAAGTTCGTCATGCTGGCTTTCATGAACCAGCAGCCGGGAGCCGGCGACGCAGACTTGCCCCAGGTTATAGTAGATTCCCGTGATGATTCCGTTCACCACGTGGTCCAGCGGTGCGTCCGGGAAAACCAAGCTCGCCGTTTTTCCACCCAATTCCAGCAACACGCCTTTCATTCCAACTTTGGCGGCTTCCAGCATCTGCATGCCGGTTTGATGACGGCCGGTGAACGTGATTTTGTCAACGCCTGGATGTCGTACAAGGGCCGTCCCTGTTTCCGCTCCTGTTCCATGCACGACGTTGATGACCCCCGGCGGGAAACCGATCTCGTGAGCCAATTCTGCCAGCAGCAGCGCAGACAACGGCGAGACTTCGGACGGTTTCAGAACGACCGTATTGCCGCACGCCAGAACAGGTGCCAGCTTGATGGCGACATTTGTAAGCGGAAAGTTCCACGGCACGATGGCCGCGATCACGCCCATCGGCTCCCGAAACTGCATCGTGACATTGTCCGGAAGCGTGCCATAACACTTGCCCGCGATCTTGTCCGGTAGCCCTGCATAGCTTTCAAACAGATCGGCGGCACACGGCACATCGAAGCCTCGCGTATCGCGAATCGGCTTGCCGACGTTGAGCGTATCGATCATCGCAAAATCTTCGAGCCGTACACGAATCTGTTGGGCAAGTTGTTGCAGCATTCGACCGCGAGCCAATGGATCAAGTCGTGGCCACGGACCGTCATCAAATGCCCGGCGCGCCGCAAGAACGGCGCGGTCAACGTCCTCTGCGGAAGCAACGGCGACATCCTCCAAATGCTCGCCCGTTGCAGGATTGGTCACAGCCCAAGTCCGATGACCAGTTCCGTCGGTCCAGACGCCATTGATATAAAGTTGTTTCATTGACTTGACTCCAAACGGGGTCGTCCAGTGAGTCCACTGGCGACAGATCCCATCGTGATGGACTGGATGGCGTCGGTCACGACCACCGCCTTGAGGCCACCAGTTGATGAATAGAGAGCCGTGATCACGCCCAGTATGATGCAAAGCCACGGAGTCCAATGCAGGTCGAGTCCCAGCAACGGAACCAGGACCACGCTGCTGGTCGCGAATAGAATGGTCGCCATCCAACCCAAACGCAGCAGTAAGAACACGCCCGCGCCAGCCAACCGAATGCTCATTCCCAACCGTGTTTCGAGCAGTTCGTAGGCACTCGTTACCGGCTGACGCATGAGCAGTGGAATGAGGCCGTATCCGATAATCACGAAGATCAGAGGATGCGCGGCCGACTGCATCATCATCATCGGACCATGGGAGATCATCTCGCCCGGGTTGCCAAGGTACGTCAAGCTGCTGACGAGCGTGGCGAACAACGACAAGCCCAAAACAATCGGCGAAATCCTTTGCCCACCCAGCAGATAGTCGTCCGCCGTCTTGTTCTGCCGTGAGTAAGACGCCCCAACCCCCAACATCATCGCGGCGTAAACCGCGATCACCAGCCAATCGAGGATTTTCACGGCGGTGCTTCCTGAAGGGAGAAAACTGGCAGCGGTCACTTGGAATGCTAAAAAAATAGTATTATACGTCTTAGTGTATTGCAACACATACGTAGACTCGGACGCCAAATCGAGATTCAATGTCGTAAAAAGGGGTTTGTGGTAGCCACGAGCCGATGCTCGCGTCCGTCCTTAACACTGTACGCGGTCAAGACTGATGCCTTCACCGGGAATGGTTGACATGTCCCTTCTCCCCCGAGATCGGGGGAGAAGGTGGCCGGAGGCCAGATGAGGGGGTTGACCGGTTTGTTGTCAAACGAAGTTGAAGAATAAACGTGAAATCCCCCCTCACCCTAGCCCTCATCCCCCGAGGAACAGTTGTGAAATTGGAAGATTGAATGCGGGGGAGAGGGGACAGTCGCAAGACCATCGACTACCTCTTTCCTGACCGCGCGAAGTATAACTCATTCAAGTTCACAGGAGATTGAACCATGTTCCGATGTTGCGTATTAACCGCTGCAATGGCCTCGATCCTGTTCGGCGGGCTCGTTCCCGCATTCGCTGATGAGCCTATTTCCCTCGGCACGCGCCGCGAGCTGTTTGTCGATCATTTCCTGATTGAAAAGCTGGACGGCGTTTCTCTGCAGCTCCAGCACCCGCAACCGGCGGGCATCGCGTTGAAATTCGATCAGCTGTGGGAAGGCCAGGTCAGCGGGTACGTCACCGTCATTCACGACGGCGAACTGTTTCGCATGTACTATCGCGGTCGCCCGTTGACTGGTTATGGAGACAGCGATCCTCGCGCGAAGGAAGTCACTTGTTACGCCGAAAGCCATGACGGCATCAACTTCACGCGGCCGAAACTCGGCCTGATCTCGTTCGGGGGCAACAAAGACAACAACGCGATCCTCGCCGATGTTGGCCCGGTCACTCACAACTTCGCGCCGTTCCTCGACACGCGCCCCGGCTCGCCGAAAGCGGAACGTTTCAAAGCCGTGGGGGGCAGCAGCGAATCAGGCCTCATCGCCTACGTTTCCGAAGACGGCATCCATTTTCGCAAGCTGCAGGACAAGCCGATCATTACCGGAGGTGCCTTCGATTCGCAAAACAACATCCTCTGGTCCGATCACGAACAGTGCTATGTCTGTTTTTTCCGCACGTTTAAGAACGGCGTTCGCTGGATCACTCGCACCACCTCGACCGACTTCCTCCATTGGACGCCTGCAGTCGATATGACCTTCGGCGACGCCCCAAACGAGCATCTCTATACCAATCAGACGTTGGCCTATTTTCGGGCACCGCACATTTACGTCGGCACAGCGGCTCGCTTCTGGCCCGGCCGTCGCTCGCTCACTGACGAGCAGGTTGCCGCGCTACAACTCGACGCCCCGGAGAATTACGGCGGACTGAAGCTGGAATCCTCCGACGCCGTGCTGCTGACCAGTCGCGGAGGCGATTGCTACGACCGGACTTTTCTCGAATCACTAGTACGGCCTGGGACCGATCTGAAGAACTGGACGGCTCGGTCGAATTACCCGGCTCGCGGCCTTGTACCCACGGGTCCGACGGAAATGTCGATGTATGTGCAACGGGCTTACGGGCAGCCGACGAATCATCTTCAGCGATTGACGTTCCGGACCGATGGCCTTGTTGCCGTGCATGCTGGTTATCAGCCGGGCGAACTCACTACGAAGCCGTTTACGTTCGAAGGCCAAAGGCTCACTCTGAACCTGTCCGCCAGTGCTGCAGGGGGCGTGTTTGTGGAAATCCAGGACGCCGCCGGCCAGCCGATTCCGGGTTTCACGCTCGCCGACTGTCGCGAACTCAATACAGACGACTTGGCCCGCGTGGTTTCCTGGAAAAACGGTTCCGACGTGAGTTCGCTGGCTGGCAAACCAATCCGCCTGCGTTTCCGCCTGAAGGATGCGGATCTGTTCGCATTGCAATTCGTGAAGTGACTCCCCGCCTGGACAACCCGACACCCCCCACCTTCTTCTGAGGAGATCGACATGCGAGTCTGGATGTTTTTTTTGTTTGCCGTCACGGCATTCGGTCAGGTTCCGGCGTTGCTCGTCGCAGACGAGCTGGTCGTTGACCTTCAGGCTCAGGATGCATCAAAGGACTGGTTGTTCATTGACAAGACGGTTGCTATTAAGGACGGCGAGCTGGTCTTTGATGGACGCCAAAAGATTTCCCGCGCCATATATTTGGCACAGGAGTGGAGTGATGTGACGTTGCGGGCAAAGTTTCTGGTCGAGCCTCAGGCAGAGGGGGTTCTGGCATGTGGGTTTATCATCCGCGCCGTCGATGGAAGCAGCTACTACTACGTTCATTTCGATCGCACGTCAGCAATTCTCGTTCGGCACAGTCAGGGAAATGAATGGAACGAAATCAAGCGAGTGAGTATTTCAGACCGACCGACCGGTCAGTGGCACGAGGCGCAAGTCGAGTGTCACGGGAAAACAATACGGGTCTCACTCAATGGAAAAGTATTGTACGAAGTTACGGATGAGACGCTGGCCGCGGGACGCATTGGCTTCTATGGGAGTCAGGGGATTGTCCGAGTGAAGGATATCCGAGTCACAGGGACCGCGCAGAAACCAGTCGGAGACTTCGTCATTCCTCCGCCCGTTTTTGTGCATGTCTGTGAAGACGCCGGAGCCGGCGGCTATGAGGCTTTTCCTGATGTCTGTCGGCTGAACGACGGCAGGCTGATGTGCGTGTTCTATGCCGGGTACGGCCACATCGCGCTGCCGAACACTCAATTGCCGAAGGGCGGACGCATTGCGTACTGCCTGTCGAGCGACGAAGGTCAGACTTGGTCCGCCGCTCAGACTCTGTACGACGGACCCGACGATGATCGTGATCCGTCGATCGTTCAATTGAAGAACGGTCGGATGATTTGCAATTTTTTCTCGTTGCGAGGGAAGACGAGCGGCCCGGGTTACGAAGGACTTGGTTCGTGGATGATCGCTTGTGATGATGCGGGGAAAACCTGGTCCGAGCCGCAGCAGATCTCCAAGACCCATTATTGCAGCTCGCCAATCCGGGAGCTTTCCAGCGGTCGCTTGATCCTGGGACTGTACACTGAGGGCGGGAAGAATTCGCAAGGCTCCGTCACGTTCAGCGATGACGGCGGCAAGACCTGGCAGGCGGAAGTGCTGATCGACAATGGCGGCGTCCAGCTCGACGCGGAGACCGACATCATCGAATTGAAAGACGGCACGCTGTACGCCGCACAACGCCCGCAGATGGCCTTCTCCACATCAAAAGATCACGGCACGACGTGGACTGTCTCGAAGCCGATGGGTTTCCCCGGCCACTGCCCGTACTTCCTCCGCACAAAAGATGACGTAATCCTGCTGGCATTCCGGCTGCCCAACACCAGCCTGCGTTTCAGCCGCGATGAATGCAAAACCTGGAGCGACAACGTACTGATTGACGAAGTCATCGGCGCTTATCCTTCAATGGTGGAACTCAAAGACGGCAGCGTGCTTGTCGTCTATTACGAAGAAGGAGGGGGCTCAAGCATTCGAGCCAAGCGGTTTCGAGTGACGGCCACAGGCATCGAATGGATACCTCCGTCAAACCCCTGATTCGCACTGCCCCGCTTCCGGGCTATACTTCACGCGGTGCGGATTGATGTCCTTGTTCCGAGGCTCCTGCCTCGGAACACACTGC
>Ga0138256_10008143_pt1 | contig 11034 bp, 6 predicted proteins | sample KNB2016incub_MG_FD_105486 | JGI IMG/M metagenome (GOLD analysis project Ga0138256, IMG submission 105486) | Active sludge microbial communities from wastewater in Klosterneuburg, Austria - KNB2014incub_MG | ecosystem: Engineered > WWTP > Activated sludge > Unclassified | place: Austria...
GCAGGTCGATCGGGAAAGATCGTCAACATCGCGTCGGTGCTCTCCTTCCAGGGCGGCATAAGGGTTCCGTCCTACACCGCGTCAAAACATGGCGTACTGGGCATCACCCGGCTGCTGGCCTGCGAATGGGCGGCCAAGGGCATCAATGTCAATGCCGTGGCGCCGGGCTACGTCGTCACCAACAACACCGCCGCCCTGCGGGCCGATGGGGAACGCAGTGCCGCCATCATGTCGCGCATCCCCGCCGGGCGATGGGGCGAAGCATCCGACATCGGGGGCGCCGTCGTGTTCCTGCTCGCACCCGCCTCGGCCTATATGCACGGCGCCGTCATCCCGGTCGATGGCGGCTGGCTGGCAAGATGAAAATGGGAGGGCTACGAACTGTTGCAGCTATGCAAGTATAAATGGCTGGGGCGGGAGGGATCGAACCTCCGTATGGCGGAATCAAAATCCGCTGCCTTACCGCTTGGCGACGCCCCAAACGCTGCCCCCTATAGCTGAGCCACCCTGCCCCCGCAACAACTTGCGCTCGGAATTCCCGGTGACTATAAGCTGTGCCAAATTGTCGGAGTGTAGCGCAGTCTGGTAGCGCACCTGCTTCGGGAGCAGAACGCCCAACTGGCCTTTATCTCTGATATTTTCCAATCATTTCAATTCACTGCTTTCTTACCATTTACCACCGACAAGCCGCGTTCCGGTACCATTCCGGTAGTCATGCCCTCCATGCCGCGGGCAATGTCATCGCCGAGAACATGGGCATACCGGAGCGTCGATTTGATATCGCTGTGGGCCAGTGCATCCTTGACCAAGGCTAGATTGCTCGTGCGCCGGAGCAACTTCGAAGCGAAATCATGCCTGAGATCGTGTATCTTGAAGTCGGTTATCCCCGACTGCCGGAAAGCGGTGTTGATGGCCCCGCGCAGCCCGGAATAGGTCACGGGGAACCGCTTACCCTTGTCTTTCCCTTTCTGCTTCACATAGGTCCAGATGAACGGCGAATTTGGGCACAGCTTCATAGCGGCAAGGATCAAATCGCACTGGTCCTTGGCCAAGCGCATCTTGGTCATGCCCACGCCCTTCTTCCAGACGTTCGCCGTGCCATTCTTGAGATCCACGTCAAATTTTTTCATGCCGATGGCAGAACGCGCCCGGAAGCCTCTGCCCGCCAAAAACAGGATCACGGGGTGGTAGTCCCGGCGCAACGTGGCCCAGAAGGTGTCGCTCTCCTCCGGAGTGAATTCCCGGTTGCGCCCCTCCGGCTCTTTCATCTTGAGGTCTTTCCAGGGAATACGGTCGGGTTCGCAGCTCATGTTCCAGACGCTTCTGGCGCGCCGCATCAGGCGCATCATGGGCTCGACGATTTGGCGGTTCACCGTGGCCGGCGTGACGAGCTTGGGGTTCTTGGCGCCATAGGTTTCAGCGCTGCGCTTCCGGACGGCCGTTGCTATATCCTCGGCAGTGAGATTGATCAGGATGCGCGCGCCGCCAATCAGGCGGCAGCAATGTGCGTAGGCCGTTGTGATGTCATCGGAGCTAGCCCGGTGGCGCCCGATTTCCTCTTCGAAACGGAAGCATGCGGCGGCAAGGGTCATGTTATCGAGCGGTCTTTCGGCTTTAACGCGCGTTTTCTCTTTTTTCTCGTGAAGCCTTGCTGCTCCCTCCTTTGTTTCACCAGTGCTGCCGTGAACTCGACGACGTTCTCCATTGACCTTGAGGACGAAATCAAATTGGTAGTACGGGCTTTTGAGCGATCCGTCTTTTCGCTTGGCGAGGTAGACTGACATGAAATCCTCCTGATAAACGCTTCGACGTCTTCCCGGGCATAACAGCGCCAAGACGTACCTTTGAGACGGTAGACGATTTTCCCAGAATTGCCTAGCTCGCGAAGTGTCTTTGTGGAGATATCAAGCAAGTCGCAGACGGATGAATGGCTGACCAACGCGTGATTGTTGAACAACCTATCCATCGCGGATGATAGTGTGGCAGGAATAGTGGTTGTCATACTACTTGTCGCTTTTCCCGGTCGCAGTCTCTCGCTTGATCTCCATTTTCGATTTCACTCAGATCATGGCGTGCTGAACATGATCGAGGTTTCTCGCGCCGCAAGTGGAGTCCAGCTTTTTGCCACATATTCGCTGCTGCGTGGCGCCCGTGCAATTAGGAATGGCGTGAAATGGCGGGAACATGCGCATCACTGCGTCGGGAGGAAAGGCGTTAGCGAGAGCCCGTTACCGCCGTTCCCCCCGACCGGATGAGCCGTTATTCTCATTGTAATTGACGGATGCACAGAAAATCGCAGTTAAGCCTGAAAACCGTGTTGCAGTGGGTCAATATCGCCCATGAACTATCTTTCTGAATTCGAGTTGGCGCACCGAATGCCCAAAACAGACACTAGGATGATGACAACTCCGACCCATTGCCAGCCAGTAAGTACTTCACCCAGCAATAGAAACGCAGATGTCAAACCAAAAATCGGTGTCAGTATGAGAAAGCTGCTAGCAAATCCTGCCGGCAGATAGGGTAAAGCAGCAAGAAATAGTCCCATTGCAACGAGGAATGTCAGGACACCCGACAGCGCACAAATCAGCCAAATGTCAATTGACATAGCGTTGAGGTCACCAAGCCGCTCGGCACTCCAATGAAAAGGGAACATTGCTAGGCATACAAGCAAACCGATTGTCTGCTGGCCGGCTACGAGCAGTAGCGGCTCCGTGGCCGAATCTTTTGAACTTTGTCGGGAGAAAACTGCGTACAGGGCACAACTAGCAACGGCGATTAATACAAGGAAAGCTCCATAGAGGCTTTCATCCAAATCTCTCATTTGATCGCCATTCATAGTGGTGAAAAACACCCCACCCACAGACACAATGGCCAAGACAATTTGAATAGCTCTGAGTTTTTCAGCCAGCACCATTGAAGCCAACACCATTGTCATGGCAGCTTCGAGAGCCCAGATGGTTGAAGAGATTGATGCATCCAAGTGAGCAAGCCCGACGATGCCGAGTGTGGTAGAGAGCCCTGGGTGAAGAACTCCAAGTGCAGAAGCCACAAGAAACTTCCCGCTAATCTCCACTTCTTCAAACTTGATGGTAACGATGATCCAGGAAATCAATAAGCTGGAACTCAACTGAATGAGTACGACGATCATTGGTGCAGTGGCACCCAGCAGGTACTTGCTCAACACGCCTGTCAGTCCCCACGTACCCGCTGCCGCAATGACAAACAGGACGGCCGTAGTTTCTTTTGATAAGATCAACGGGTGATGCCCTTCAAGGTTAGCCGTCCATCTGTAATTAAGAGATATTTCGATGCAGGTGGAAGCTTTGCGAATCTCAATGTTGGCTCAGATCAGTTACTCAGCGGTCTGCTAATGAATTGGCGGGGAACAATTACTTCAGCGCGATGGTCATCAACTGATACTTGTCACGGCACGAAAATCCCGATTGCACATAGAGAGATTTAGCGCGTTCATTCAGTTGATCCACCTCTAGTTGAATGGCCACCACATCGTGAGAACGCATGTGCTCTTTCAATCTCCCAAGAATTTCAGCTCCTATCCCTTTACCGCGTGCAAGAGCCTCGATGTAGAATTCATCGATAAAAGCCTCGCGCCCACCAAGTTCAATAGAATAGCTAAAGCACACGACAACATAACCGATCAAATGATCAGATTTCTTAATCAACCAAACTTCACCCAACGTTCCATCGCTCAATAGCCTCTCAATGGATTTCTCACGAATATCTGCTGATAATGAAATCGCCTCAAAGAGATGATAGGCAGTAACAAGCGGCAATAGATCGCCGAGCTGAGGCGGTCCCGCCATTTCCAAACTGATGTCATTCTGTTTTGTCACTCCAGAATTGTGTGGCGTCGGCTGGTCCAAGTTAATCGAGTGCATTTCACTTTTTATCATGTCGCTCGAACGTCGTTGGTGGCAGTGGGCAATTCCTCAGACACACATCAGCTATCGCATCTCACAACCGACTTACTCAATTGGGAAAGCCGTGAAAAAACGTGCAGTACCCTACTGGTGATGCCGGCATTTAAGCAGCCTTGAAATTCTTTTGGTGAGTTAGATAGAATTCAAACTGTTAGCCAGGGGCTCAGAGCAACTTCGATTGCTGGATCGTCGGCAAGGTGAGCGTATCTGGCAGTCGTTTGAGCCTGGGATTGTTCCGGCAGTTTTCCAATGATGGGAAGCCCCTGCCCTCCGAGGGCAGAGGTCAAAGATTCGAATTCTGTCGGGTGCGCCAATGACTTCAAAGACTTAGATGCTATTTTTGTACTGCCAAAGGTGCCCCCTCCGGAGTATGTCCGGAGAATTTGTTCGCGTGAAGTTCCGTGAATTTGAAAGCGCAGCCGACGCATACAGATAAAACTCAAGAACTGGACACGTTATGGGGCGAACACTCAACTACTCCCTGGCCACAACGGTGTCGTAGAGGCCATAGTGGGTCAGCCCCTCATGGCTCTCTAAGCCTGTGTATTTGAGTGACGCATCCTCGTAGCGGCGGAAGGCAAAAACAGCCTGATTCATCTGCTCGGTGTTGAACACCCTGAGGCTCACAAGCAGGTTGAAATCCTTCACTGTCAACCCTGTAACCGTCCTGAACAAGCCGGCTTCGATTTTGGTGATGACATCCTTCAGCGTATTTTCCCGGAAGTCAGTCAGATACATGAAGGCGGGAATGCGCGTCGCAAACTTGATCAGCTTTTCCTGAACCTCTTTCCGTTTGGATTTGTACTCCCGTTCTTCGTCCGAAAGCTGCTTCTTCTGCTTTGCTGTCAGTTCTTTTTCCTTGGCCTTATTTTTCAGTTCCTTGACCTTGTCGCTTTTGTTGATGATCATCTCAATGATATTGTCGCCCAGCGCGCGCCAGCCCTCAATGCTTTCCACTGCTTTCATGGCTTCGGGATTGTCGAGAATGCGGCGCAGCGTGTCATTGTCGACATTCACCAGCAGAGCGCTTTCCCATTTCCGCGCGAGAAGGGTGGCAGATGTTCCAGCCATAGCGATATCGAGAATGCCACCCGCGTCTACCTGCGTCATGTTGGAGCCGTCATAGGCAAGCACGGGGAGGAACGAGACAAGGTCTTTCACCGCGTTTTCGGGATTGCGCTCGTTGGGCGAGAGGCCGATCCCATATTCCGAAAGCTGCCGCAGGGCCCGCGTCGGCGCGAAGTCGAAAACGAAGCAGATTGGCTTCAGAACCTCTTCTTCGTTCGGGTTGTCGCCATTGGGGTTCCTGATGGACCATGGCGACTGCACCCGGAACGCGGCCTGGAAATAGGTCTCCGGCGACTTGAGGTTGCGCAGCATGAGGATCGAGGACCATTGTGCTATGGTCACGCCAGTCGTGAGCTTGCCGCAGGAAAGTGTGATGGTCTTGCTGTCGAAGCCGCTGCCAATAGCTTCGCGCACGGGCGGCAAGGCTTGGAGCCCTATCCCCGCCAAAGCCCCCGCCGCGACGATGACCGTGTAGCCACGCCAGAAAACATTGTGCTTTTCGTGCAGCAGGTTCGCCATGGCTTGACAGGCGGCCACATTGGGCAGGAACCAAAAAGAATGCTGGAGATAGGGCAGCAGCCGCACATCCGAATAAGGAAAGGGCGGACGTGTGCCGGTTTTCAGACTCTCCACCGCCATGGACGCATGTTGCCCGCGAATGATGTCGAGCCACTTCTGCACATCGCTTGCATGGGTGAACTTCGCCTTTTTGCCCTCACCTGAAGCGTCGAAGAATTCATTGAGGTCGAACTCGTCGAATTCCCCGGCGCTGGCGATGGCCAGAAGCTCCTCCGGCATCTGGTAGGTTAAAAGGCGCATTTGCGGCAGCGCGCCATAGGGGTTACACTTTCCAGGGTTCTTGGCGGCGAATTCCTCCTTGGCCCGCTGTTCGTCCGTATAGGTCCAGTTGAAGATTTGCTCTTCGATGAATTCTCCAGTGGCCAAAGCCTTGAAGGGTGTACCCGACAGATACAGATAGGCCTTGGTCTGGATCGGCAGGAATTCTGTCTCCTGTACTGAAAGCACCGTGAGGTCTTCATTCACATTTTCCAGTTCCGCAGCATATTCGTGCTTGGTTTCCTTCTTCGCTACGGCCTCGTCCTCGCCCTCGAACAATTCCTTGGCGGTGTCACGCCAGGCGCCGAAGTGATATTCGTCAAACACCACAAGGTCCCACTTTTCCTTGTGAAGCCATGCGTTCCTGGACTTGATGTTTCCGGCGGCATCGCGCCCCAGGAGGTCCTGGAAGGAACCGAAAAAGACAACGGGAATCTTTTTATCGATTTTCGTCGGATCATCTTCCGGACTATTGCGCGAGAGATAGCGCCAATCGACAAAGTCAACATGGCTTTCGAGATCGGTTTGCCAGGCGTCCTCCACGGCGGGTTTGAATGTCAGCACCAGCACCCGTTTTGCATTCAGCTTTTTGGCGAGTTGATAGGAAGTGAAGGTTTTGCCAAAACGCATCTTGGCATTCCACAGGAAGCGCGGCACCGCCTTCTTGTCCTCCGCCCAGCGAGAGCGGAAATAGTCATGCGTCAATCTCACCGCCTCGGCCTGTTCGCGGCGCATGGGAAAGGTCTGGTCATGCGTACCGGTGAAGCGCTGGCCCGTGCGCAGTTCGGTGAGCACGGTAGCCACATCCTTCACCGTGCAGCGCATCCACTCCAGTTCAGTTTTCGCGAAACCCTTGTACCTCAGCGCGGTTCGCACCTCATGGTCGCTGAAAGTGGTGCCATCGTCGCGCTCGGCCAGTTCATCCAGTTCGATCTTGAAGTTCCGGATGGCAGCCGTTTTGAGCTGTTCGGCGATGCGCTGCTTCACAATGCGCGTAGTTTGGCCAATCTTGAGCAGGCCAGCATGAGCCGTGTCGTCACTGGCGTAGGCATAGATGCGAGGGCGCGCTTCAGGCTTCGGGGAAAGAATGTCGTCGATGGTCTTAGTCATCTGCACCGCCCATAGGGCGGATCATCGACTCCACAAAGGCTTGTTCGTCGCCAGTAATACCGTACTTCTTGTACAAATTGGCATCGGTCCAAGTTTGGTTCCATTGCTGAATCGTGACCCAACGATACATCCCGCGGAAAACGTGTTGGGCAGGTTTGCGAAGCGAAATAAGAAAACGCGCTAACCTAGTGTGCAAATATGATTGAACGCTTTGTGCCTCGACCTTCGACTTTAGGGGTCCTGCGACAAGGTAGGTCTGGGTGCAAACAGAGTCTGGCTCGCCTAGTATTGGCGGACCTAGCACTAAATCTACGCCACTTCTCTCTCGCTCGCGACCAGAACCGGCCACCGGCAGAAACAGCTTCCACACTTCAATCAACTGCGAATTCTTGGTGATTTTGTTTCTAGCCATGGCGCCACGGATTCTTGTTGTACCCACATTGGCATAAAGACGAATCTGTCCGGCTTTTGGGGCCGCATCCTGCTTGAAGTCCTTGAAATTTGTAGCCAAACCGAAAGGCGTATCGCCACTAACAAGCTCCTCGAAAGGCCGTTCTTTGGCCGCCAGCACTTTATGCAGAATATCTACGGAACGTTTGTCACGTACAAAAACATCAAATTCGTTCAGCGCGCGCTGAAATGGACCGATGACTGTGCCATTACGATTATAAATACACTCACATAGGCCTGAGCGCTGACTGTCCCACAGGAAATAACAAATCCCACCGCCAATCCCTACGGTAGGAAACACATCCTTCGCATTCTCAAAGTCAACTAACGTGCAAACGCGTTGGTCCCCGAGAAACTCCGCGCGGAATTCACCTAGTCCACGACCTCCAGCCATCCATCTTGACGGAATGACCATGCTAAGGAATCTAGGTTCCAATCGCATCGCCTGCTGGACGAACAGTTGGTAGATGGGTGAATCGTTTGTCCCTCCGCCACCACCCGTCATCTGATAGGGCGGATTTCCGATAACTACGTCGAACTGCATCTTGCCTCCAAACATCGCGGCAATCTTGCCCTTGATATTACCTGTATGAATGAACGCATAAGCGTGGGTTTCAAGGTCGCCACCGCGTTCAAAGGTTTCTTTGCCTGCCCCGCAATCGCTGCATTTTCCGCCCACCCATGTGTGCTTGATGCGCTTGAACCAGATATTGCCGTCATCGCTATCGAGACTTGTGGCGATTGAGTGTTCGCCCTGCGCGTGTTTCGAACAATAAAGGCTGCGCCGCGCCAGCAGGCTGGTGAGCTGCGTAATGCCAATGCCGAAGACCTGCTTGGCGAGAATGTGATCGACGCGCTTCTGAAGGTCTGGAATCTGCACTTCCAGTCCCTTCGTGAGGCGGCTAGTGATCTCCCGCAGGAACACGCCAGACTTGGTGCATGGATCGAGAAATGTCACTGTCTTATCGGCCCAGATATCTGCGCCGCCATGGCTCTTGGCCCACGCTTCGGCCAGCGTATCCAGCATCCGGTTTGCAAACTCCGGCGGCGTAAACACCTCGTCGTTGGAAAGATTGGCAATGCAGGTCAGCACATCGGGGTTGCGCCCATGCAGGGTGAAACTTGCCTGCGCGCTCATGCGGCCGCCATGGGCGAGCGCCCTTCATCGGCGGCAGCCAATTCGGTGACCGTCACTGGCGGATAGTCCATCACAGGCCTGAAGATTTCATGCGTGCCCAGATGGGCGAAGAGCGAACCCTCTTCCGCAAAGCCCGATGCGCCGGTGAGCACGTCGAGCCGGAAATCGCGACGCTGGAACTTGCCTTTGCCAAGATAGCCCCATTCGGCGAAAGTGATGGGTTGGCCTGCATAGTCCCGCATCGCCAGCGCATCGCCATGCACGAGGTTTTGTGAAATCACGTAGGATGCGGACCGATAAAGCTCATCCGCTTCGGTCAGGTTCAGATAGCCCGCGAATATTTCAAGCAGGTTGGCACGGCACTCAGTGATATTGTCTGCCAGCAATTCGATGCCGTAGATGCACATTACAGCAAGTAGCGCAAACTTCTGCTTCTCAAATTCAGATTTGCCATATTTGGCTTCAACGGCGGCGAGCTTGCGCTGGAGAACTTTGACCAGAAAGTTGCCACTGCCACAGGCAGGTTCCAGAAAGCGGGAGTCGATACGGGCAGTCTCGCCCTTGACCAGTTCAAGCATGGCCTCAACCATCCACGGCGGTGTAAATACCTCTCCATGGTCGGCGACGCGTTTTTTTGATTTTATCAAACTCATGGTCAAGTTCTCATATGTCGCCCGGTACGAAAATCGAAATGGTCTAGCCAGAATTGGGCACTTGAGAACGGTATGCAAAACACCGGTTTCCGATTTTCACTCTTCAAATTCATGTACAACGAATCCTCCTTTCCTTGAAAACACATCAAACATTGGCACAAATCGAGAAATAGTGCACTCTGGGATCAATGCAGGGCTGGAGGCACTAGCCCATGACCACAATACAATCTGCAACATGAGAAGATCTTCTCATGAGGCAATTGACTTGTCCGTGAAATAGAAGTCCTTGGTGAATGGCGAAATGAGTTGGCGATCTGCTCGATGCGTACGGTGTCTCCTATAAACGTTGCATGCTGAAGGGCTCATAACCTGAAGGTCGTCAGTTCAAATCTGGCTCCCGCAACCAAATAAAAGCCCGTTATCTCAATGAGATAGCGGGTTTCCCTTTTGTACCAAACGACCAGTAAAATCGCGCTGGGTAACACCTGGGTAACATTTGAAAAAGAAATTCCGGGTTATCCACAGTGAATTGATTAATCTTGGAACAAATCCAACCGACTACGCTGCAAATTCGGTGCGGTCGTCACAGATTGCCACCTTCATCGATGAGGTCAGTCTAAAACGAGCAAAAACCAACGCCCACCTGTTCAACTTCAGTTGCACTCCAGCAATCACAGATCAAGTCGCTCCTCTGCCAGTAGAAATTCGGACTGCCGATAGCCCAGCGCCGCGTTTTTCTACGCGGACCTGTACCGCGATCCGTTCGATCATGGCGGCGACATGAGTGATGACGCCAACCTTTTGACCTCGACTATGTAAAGTTTCCAGTGCATCTATTGCCAAATCGAGCGTCTCGGCATCGAGCGATCCGAAGCCTTCGTCGATGAATAGAGTATCGACGAAGGACGACCGGCCTTCGAGACCTGACAGGGCCAGCGCAAGCGCCAGCGAGACTAGGAAACGTTCACCGCCTGAAAGGCTTTGGGTTCCGCGGACCTCGTCGCCCATATCACGATCGATGATATGCAGGGCAAGATCGGACTCGGGGCCCCGCGCGAGCCTATAGCGAGGGCTCAACGCACTGAGGTGATCATTCGCCAGTTGCACCATGTGATCGAGCGTGATGCCCTGCACAAAACGACGGAAGCGATCGCCACTGGCCGAGCCGACTGCATCGTCGACAGCCTGCCAAACAGCGAGCTCCGCTCTCACAGTGTCGATTTCCCCCGATAGGCTTGCGGCTGCACGGCGCGCGCCATCGTCTCGCATGAGCGTAGCGGAAAGCACCCCCGTCCGTTGCTGCAAGTCCCCGATTTCCGTTGCCAGCGCTGCAACGATGGCGGTCAACGCCTCAGCATCGGTGGTCTCGTCGAACCCTACCAGCGCCCGGCCTAAGTCTTTCTGGCGCGTAAGCACCGCGTTACCGGCATCGTTCACACTCCGCTCGATCTCTTGAATTCGGGTTCGCAGCGCTCTGCTCCCTGCCGGGTCAGTTGCAATCAGTGCAGCAACCTGATCCGACGAGCGAGCAACATCCCGGCAGGCCGTATTGAATGCCTCCTCGGCTGAAGTGTGACGGCCGTTCGCGGTCTCCAAACCCGCAGCAGCCTCCTCACATCGAGCACCAGCCGACTGGAACGCTGCGTCGGCTTCAGATTTCGCTTCGCGCGCATGAGCAAGCAATTCACGGGTGGTCTGGCAAGCCTCACTGATCCGTGTCCGGTGGATGGTCGTCTCTTCGCCACCGAGGAGTTCGGCCCGGGCACGCGCCTTCTCATCCTCGACCAAACGACGTTGGTCGAGAAGTGATACAGTCTTCGTCATCTGCGTCCGCGCA
>Ga0138256_10008144_pt1 | contig 11033 bp, 10 predicted proteins | sample KNB2016incub_MG_FD_105486 | JGI IMG/M metagenome (GOLD analysis project Ga0138256, IMG submission 105486) | Active sludge microbial communities from wastewater in Klosterneuburg, Austria - KNB2014incub_MG | ecosystem: Engineered > WWTP > Activated sludge > Unclassified | place: Austria...
ACATCAAGTTTATTCTTTTTATTTGTTTGATAAGATTTATACAGTTTTTGTGCACTTAAAATTATGCTCATAAATTTATTCCCATTTAATCGCTTGTAATGCATCAACTTTAGCAGCACGTTTAGCCGGAATGTATGATGCAATTAGTGAAAGAAATAGTGAAACTCCTGCAATGTAAACGAAATCAGATATTCTAATTTCTAATGGTAGTGAATCTATTTTGTACTGTGTTGGATCCAATGGATAAATGTTATACTGCAATTGAAGGAAGCAAATAAAATATCCAAGTATAACTCCAAGTAAAGTTCCAACAACACCAATCATTAAACCTTCGTACATAAATATCTTTAAGATTGATTTTTCCTGTGAGCCCATTGAACGCATAATCCCAATATCTCTTTTCTTTTCGATAACTGACATAGAAAGAGAGCCAAGTATATTAAAAGTTGCAACAGCAATGATTAAAGAAAGCAAAATGTAAGCAACCCAGCGTTCAATTTGCATAACCGAATAAAGTTCTTTGTGAAAATCATACCACGTGTTTACTTCAAATGTATTTGCATCAAGTTTTGATTCAAGAAAATCTTTTGCATTAAACGAATTATCAGAATTATTAAGTTTAATATCATAACCTTGGATATCAACATCATAACCAAGTAAATATTGTGCATCTTCAAGTGGAACAAACATTAAGCTTTCATCATACTCATTATTTTGAGAACTGAAAATTCCCCTCACAATAAATTTTACCGAGTTTGGCATTCCAAATTGTGAAACAACTCTTTCAATTCCTTCAGGAGAGATAACTGTAATTGTATCACCAACTAATGTTCGCAATTCATCAGCAAGTCTTAATCCAATTATAACTCCAGCCTGTCCATCTACTCCAACAAGATCATCATTTCCATAAATAATATTTTCTTTTATATTATATACTTTTTCTGTTGATGCTGTATCAATTCCTTTTAAGTTTATTACTTGAGTTTGTTGATTACTTACTACAAGAACTTTTCCACTAACAAATGGAGCATAAGATTTCAAATCAGGTAGTTGCTTGATAAGACTGTTTAATTCTTCTGCATTCTTAGCTTTTGTATCAATCTTATATTCAACTCTTAAATGAGGATCAAAATTCATCAGGAAAGAAGTAACAAGACTTCCAAATCCATTAAATACAGAAAGTACAACAATAAGTGCGGCTACTCCAATTGTAATCCCTGTGATAGAAATAAACGAGATTATACTTATAAAATTAATTTTATGTTTAGAAAGCAAATATCTTTTGGCTATAAATCGTTCGTAGCCCATTAATCAAACCTTAAAGCTGTTACAGGATTTATTTTAGTAGCAAAGTAACTTGGAATAATTGCAGACAGCATGGATAACACAAAAGTGATTCCAGAAATTATCATAAATATTTCTGATGTCATTTCAATTGGTACATGAGTAACAAAGTAAACACTTGATGGAACTTTAATTAAATCAAACTTTAGCTGGATCGACATTAACATCCAGGCGAGGAAATTCCCAGCAATAATTCCAATAAGTGTTAAATAGATTCCTTGATAGATAAATATTCTTACTATCTGGTTGGATTTTGCGCCGAGAGATTTTAAAACTCCAACAGCATTCGTCTTTTCAAGAACAAGCATTAACAAAGCACTAATGATATTGAAAACTGCAACAATGATTATCAATCCTAGTATAATTGGAATTGGTTTTTTTTGAAGTTCGATCCAGGTAAAAATATTTCTATGAGTTTCAAAAATTGTTCTAGCATAATATGGATATTTTAATTCTCTTCTAACAAGATTTGTAAGACTATCAATCTTCTCAACAGATTTTAGTTTTATATCAATTCCATTTATTTCATTTGGAATGGAAAAAAGATTTTGTGCGGCATTTAATGAACTAAACCCAATCATATTATCATACTCAGCCATTCCGCTTTCAAAAATTCCTGCAATGGTAAATCTCTTAATGTTTGGCAGATCAGTAGGTGAGGGAAGTTTATCATTATTTAAAGCAAATAAAGTTACTCTATCTCCAACTTTAATAAAAAGTTTTGTGGCTAATGTTTTGCCAATTATTAATGAACTATCATTATCAAAATTAAAATTGCCTGAAATGATGTTAGATTTTATTTTATCAATGGATTTAAGATCACTTAATCCCTTAATGTTAATTCCTTCTTTGTACTTTTTAGAACTAATGATTGCAAGTTTTGAAACACTTGGCGAAATAAAATCGATATGTTCTTCAAGACGGGACTCTATTTTTCTAATATAAAATTCATAGTTTGGTAGGACATCTTTATAAGATGAAATTTTAATGTGTGAATCAAAATCTGTAATTTTTTGCGTCAATGTCTTTTCAAATCCATTTAACACACTTAGGGCAATTATTAACGTTGCAACTCCTAAGGTTATCCCAATAATGGTTATAATTGAGACCAGATTAAGTAACCTGGAATCCTTATTTGAAAGAATATATCTGGAAGATATAAATAATGGGAATTTCATTAAAAAATTGATTTTATTGTTTTACAATTTAAGTATTCTAATTCTCTCAAAAAATTGTTTTTTAAGTGACAATCGTATATATTTTCACCTCGTTTTTTAAGAATTGTGGATTTCGGGGCGTAGCGTAGTCCGGTTATCGCGCCTGCTTTGGGAGCAGGAGGTCGCAGGTTCGAATCCTGCCGCCCCGACAAAAGAATTCCCAGATGTTCATATTATTGTTGATTTTGAGCGCCCGTAGCTCAATCGGATAGAGCATCAGCCTTCTAAGCTGAGGGTTAGTGGTTCGAGTCCACTCGGGCGTACGTTTGAAATTTTGTAGCTCGTTTGTTGGATAGAGCATCAGCGCCTTCTAAGCTAAGGGGTAGTGGGTTCTGGCAAGGCCATCCCTTTGGGAGAGTCCACTCGGGCGTACTAAAGATATTGTTCTTTAAATGGTGAGCGTAGCTCAGTTGGTTAGAGCACCAGGTTGTGGCCCTGGGGGTCGTGGGTTCAATTCCCATCGCTCACCCAAACATTTAAATTTGCTTTTATAGTTTTGTTCTTTTTCTTATTGGCCCCATCGTCTAGTGGTTAGGACATAGCCCTTTCACGGCTGTAACAGGGGTTCAAATCCCCTTGGGGTCACTTTAAAAAGTCCCGGTAAGTTTACTTATCGGGATTTTTTATTTTATCCTAGTTACAATAAAAAAAATACTATTTCTTTTTTTGAATTATATATTCGGCTGTAACAAGGGTTCTGGCATCGCCATCCCAATAGGGAAATCCCCTTGGGGTCACTTTAAAAAGTTCCGGTAATTTTACTTATCGGCACTTTTTATTTGTTAACTGTTAATTGATATTTTATTCCATTTTGTTTACGTTTACACAAAAAAAAGGTGATCAAAATGAAAAGGGTATCATTTATAAGCTTTTTATCGATTCTATTTCTAATGACTGCATTCAGCCAATCAAATTTTAATATAGATACGTATAAGCAATTTCTGCAGTCTCATCAAAATATGACAACCGATGAACTGTTACAGATGCATCCTGCTGGAGTATTTACAGGAGATCAGAATTTGTCTTTAACAGAAACAAGATATTTAGATTCAATTTCAATAAAATATGGATTAACCTCTCACGAATTAGAATTACTTTCGCAAAATGGATTTGTTGTTTCGGAAAGGATGAATAAGATTTCATTTGGTCAGGCATTCTTAGAAATATTCCATAAAGATTTACCGGTTTATATTTCAACGGATGCTATTCTTCATCCAATGCATATTTCATATGATCGAATACTAAAAGATGTAGAACTCGGAATAACTATTGAAAAACTAAAATCAATGCTTCAAAATATGCATGCTCAACTTCCAGTTCTTGCATCTAATTATGCAACTTATCCGGAAATGCAAACAATGTTAAAAGATGTTGATGTTTATTTTACTATTCCGCTTAAGTTATTAGGGATAAATACTAATCCATATTATCCTTCAAATCAATCATTGGTATCTCTAATTATGTCTGAAATTGAATCAGAAGAAGCAGATACTCTATCATTATTTTCAACAAATTGTAAATGGTTAGATTGGAGCCAATTTAAAATTCGTGGTCATTATACAGATGATCCTGAGTTAGGTAAATATTTTCAAGCTATGATTTGGCTTGGTAGAACAGAAATCTATTTATCTAAACCAAACGCAATGGCTGCTCCTCCTTGTGAAAATCAATCATTTCACGATATTCAAAGACAGATTATTGATGCATTTTTAATTTACGAACTGTTTGAGATCAGTAACTCAACCTCAGTCTATGAGGAAATTGAGGACATTATAAAGTTTTTTGTTGGAGAGCAGGACAATGTAACTATAGATAATCTTCAGTATTTAAAGAATGCAATTAACCTTACGAATCTTTCGGATTTACTTGATAGTATTAAAGTGGTCGAATTTCAGGATACTTTAGCAAATCAACCTTTTGCGAATCAATTAATTCTTTCTCAGATGCTATGGAGTAATCCTATGACTCCGGATAGTATTATCCCAGCCTCTGCCTTTATGTTATTTGGTCAACGATTTGTAATTGATTCATATGTTACTGCAACTGTGGTTTATGATAAAATCAAATATTTTGAACAGGAACCTTGCAGATTAATACCATCAACATTGGATGTATTATTTTCAATCGGTAATGATGCATCACTTCATTTATTGCAACCGGAATTGAATGCGTGGCATTATTCCACTAACCTTGCAGCATTAAGATATTTAATAGACACATATGATGGAAGTTTTTGGAATTCATCTTTATACAATATTTGGTTGAATTCTATAAGAGAATTAAATCCTATAGAAGATCGATCAACACTACCAACATATATGCAAACAGCAGCTTTTTGGCAGAAGATGATGAATACACAGCTTTCATCCTGGACAGAGTTAAGACACGATAATCTTCTTTATGCAAAACAATCTTATTCAGGTGGAACTGTTTGCTCATATCCATATGGCTATGTTGAACCGTTTCCTGAATTTTATAATGGATTGAAAAACTTTTCACAAATTGCATCAACTAAATTACAAACATTAAATTTTCCCGATCCGGGATATCAACAGGGGTTAGTTAATTATTTTAATCATTTGTATAAATGTGCTGATACCTTGATGAATATTTCTAATAAAGAGCTTAATAATATTTCGTTGAATCAACAAGAAATATTTTTCTTGCAAAAACTAATTTATCAAACAATGAATAGTGGGAATTCTCTTGATGGCTGGTATGTGAATCTTTATTACAATGATGCTTTCAGTTCAAATGATCCAAACGGTGGGGGTGGTTATGGAGGCTTAATGGAAAGTGATCATCTTGTTGCTGATATCCATTCTGCCCCTTTTGATTGTGGCGGCGGAATGCCTGGGTATGTTGTACATGTTGGAACTGGTTCAATAAATTTAGGTGTGTTTGTTGCAAATGCTTACGATAGCATTTCGACTGCATATATCGGTCCTGTTATGAGTTATTACGAATATATTACTGAAGATTTTCTAAGATTGACGGATGAAGAATGGGATAATGAATATTTACAATCAGCATTAAGACCTGAATGGGTGAATATTTATTTAGCAGATTCAACAGGTAATTCAAGAGGTAATGGTCCCACACTAATTACTTCTGTTGATGAAAATCCAAATAGTAATATTATTCCACAATCTGAGTTGTTGATTTCAAACTATCCAAATCCATTTAACTCAACAACACTAATTGTATTTACAATTCCTCACGATCTAACAAATGAAAATACCGAATTAAAAATATTTGATGTTCAGGGAAGTTTGGTTGCTACTTTGGTTAATCAACAACTTGCTGCAGGAAATTATATTGTAAAGTGGGAAGGGAAGAATCAAAGCAATCAGAGTGTATCAAGCGGAGTTTATTTCTATAACATTAAAGTTGGAGAAAAAATAAAATCAGGTAAGATGAATTTATTAAAATAGTTTTGTCGAGTGTGTTAATAGTTTTATCTTTCGGCAAAAAAATTAAATATGCTTAATTACATCCTTGTATCTGCAGGCGCTGCAATTGGCGGCGCGCTTCGTTACGGAATTTCAAGTTATATCCAAAGAAACATTTCTGTAGTATTTCCATACGGTACTTTAGTTGTAAATGTTGTTGGAACATTTATTCTCGGGATTATCATGTTTTATCTCAACGAAAAAGAATTAATCGGAAGCGAATTTAGATTATTTCTTACCGTTGGATTTTGCGGCGGCTTTACAACTTTCTCAACATTTTCATACGAAACTTTAGCTTTATTCCGAGATTCAGAATTTGGTCTTGCAATTTATAATGTTCTGTTAAATGTGGTTTTATGTTTAGTTGGAATTTATCTGGCGTACTTAATTTCAAAACTTATAGGTTGATTTATGCAAACAGATAGTGAAGCAAAACTTTTTAGAATATTTATTGGTGAAAGTGATAAATATAATGGAAGACCTGTTTATGAAGAGATTGTTTTGAAAGCAAGAGAAGCAAATTTAGCGGGTGCAACAGTTATAAAAGGAATTATGGGATTTGGTGCTAACAGCAAAATTCATACTTCAAAACTTCTTACACTTTCTGAAGATATGCCGTTAATTATAGAAATAGTTGATACACTTGAAAAAATTGAAAACTTCATCACAACGATAAACAGCATTTTTGAAACTGCTAATATTGGTGGATTAATTACAATAGAAAAGGTCCAGATAATAAAATATATATCTACAAAAAAGTAAAAGTACTGATTAAAATCTTAGATGATAATTGACTTTATTTTTCTAATAAAGTTGTTTTGCACACCGATCATTTAGTCAACTTGTCCTTCTAATTCTTTAATATGATGAGTCATCGAGTTTATAATTTTATCCATATTTATTTCGTTTCTTTTGTCTGTTGGTATCGCAATAATTTCATTGAATAATGCTTTAACTTCATTTGAACCAATTAAAGATACTTTTGCGTATACATCTCCATAAGTTGCTCTGTCAGGATGGCCGTCTCTTTTCATATTGAAAAGTACATTAAGTGAAAATGAATAAACCGAAATTACATCATCAATATGTTTTCGTGAACTATTTCTTTTGAAGGACTTAGATTCATGTTTGAAAGTCGCCCAAGTTGAAATCAATGTCCCAATAACGCCAATTAATCCACCTATTATTGCTCCTAGTAATGCAGCGGTCGTTGAGTCTATTGTCATAATTGTCCTTTATAAAATTATTTGTCTGAGTATTTATTAAAGATATTATTCTTTAAATAATATGTATAACTTAGACTAATATTTTAGATACGTGAAATGAATTATTATTTGAACAAAATTAAATAAGTTTGAATTAAAGTTAAAGGTTAGTTAAACTAATATATATCTAGAGATTATCAATAACCCATTATATGATTTAGAAGTTCCAAAAATTAATTTTCTTCGTTTTTAACTTTTCTAAAACTTCTAAAAGCAAAAATAGTTTGAGAAATATAATGAGCAGGGAAGAATGTCTTCAATCCATATTCATCTGCTTTATTTTCAGGTAAGTAAGCTGTTCCAAACATCCAATCCCAAAATGCAAATTTAGTTGCAAAGTTTCTGTTTCTTCCTTTGCCAGTGGAGTGATGCCAGCGATGCATTTCTGGTCCGTTAATTATTTTTTGCAGCCAGCCGGATTGAATATCAACATTACAATGAATGTACATTCCCCACACTGCGCTTATCAAGCCTTTGTATGCAATAACCTCAATCGGAGCTCCAAGTAAAATTATTGGCGCAAACTCAATTGTTTGATTTAAAATAATTTCTAATGGATGTGAACGTGAACCCGATAACCAATCAACTTTTTTTGGCGAGTGATGCGCTTCGTGTAATCTCCATAACCATTTATTCTTGTGCATCCAGCGATGCATCCAGTAAATATAAAGATCGTGAGTAACTACAAAGAAAATTAACTGTGCCCAGATTGGTATTTTAGCAAATAATTGTAACCTCGAGATTCCTGTTGAGTTATCAATAAAATTAATAATCACACCAAAAATCAAAATGCTTAAAATATAATTTTGAGCAATCGTGTACATTGCAAAATCGTCAAAGAAACCTTCACGCAAAATCTTTTGGTTTTTTGTGTAGGGAAATAATCGTTCAAGTATAACAAATGCTATTGCCGCAAGAATAATTAACGATGTTGAAATTATTTCTGCGGATGACAAACTATTTACGTAATTGTAAATAACATTAAATATTTCTGATAAGATGTTTGCTTTCATAATCTATTTTATTGTCATTGCGAACGAGTCTTCGAGTGAAGCAATCTTTTTTATTTTGCAGATTGCTTCGTTCCTCGCAATGACGTACCTGAATTATTTAACACGTCTTAATTTTTTAATTTGTCCAAGTTCACTATCGTAAACTTTTTTAATTCCATCGCCTAAAGATTTTTCTATATCACGAATATTCCCAATTAATCTTTCCATTCCGCCAACCTCTACAGAAGCGGCTTGATCCGTTCCCCACATAGCACGATCTAAAGTAATGTGTCTTTCTACAAAGCAAGCACCAAGAGCGACTGCAGCCCACGTTGGAGCTAATCCAACTTCGTGTCCACTATAACCAATAGGAATCTCAGGATACTTTTGCTTAAGCGTTTCAATCATCTTAAGATTTAGTTCTTCATTCTTGCAAGGGTACGCTGATGTTGCGTGCGCGATCATTAATTTATTTTTATCCATAAATGAAATTGCATTATCAATCTGTTCCATTGTGGACATTCCAGTTGACATCATAATCGGTTTGTTCAGCATTTTATGTTTTTCCAATAATCCAAAATCTGTTAATGCAGCTGAAGCCGTTTTGTAAAGCGGGGGATTAAATTGTTCAATAAAATCAACTGCTTCTTCATCCCAGCAAGATGAAAACCAAATCATTCCCATTTCTTTACAATATTTATCTATAGCTGAATACTCTTTTTCACCAAACTCAACTTTGTGTCTGTAATCGATATAAGTCATTCTGCCCCAGGGTGTATCGCGTTCAATATTCCACTGATCTTTCGGTGTGCAAATTTCCGGAGTGCGTTTTTGAAATTTAACTGCATCGCAACCGGCGTGTTTTGCGCCGGCAATTATTTTTTTTGCAATCTCAACATCACCATTATGATTTATCCCAATTTCACCAACTACAAAAACAGGATGATCATCCCCAATAAAACGAGCACCAACTTTAATTTCTCTTTTGCTCATAAATTTCTTTCAAAATATTATTAAGAGTTATTCTTAAATGCTAAAATTAATTCTGCAAACTCGCGAAATGCACCGTAACCAGCTTTAGTTTCACAAACATAATCGGCAATCTCTTTTATAAAACTCATTCCATCATTTGGAGTTGCAGTAAATCCGCAAAGCTGCATAACATCGTAATCATTTGAATCATCACCTATGTAAGCAATGTTTTCTTTTTCAAAGCCGTTTTTCTTTTTTATGATTTCTAATACTTCTTCTTTTTTGTTTACCCCGAGATAAAATTCCTGCATCTTAAGTTTTTCTGCACGAGATTTTACGGTTCTAGAATTTTCACCGGTGATGATTATAGTTTCTATTCCGGCATACTTTCGTAATCTTTCAACTCCCATTCCATCACGAATTGAAAATCTCTTTAATGCTTCACCATCAGGACCATAATAAATCCCTGTGTCAGTTAGAACTCCGTCAACATCTGTTAAAATAACTTTTATCTTTTCTGCTTTATCTCTTAAGTGAAGATTTTTCTCTTTTAATTTATTATCAATTACCATGCAGTCCATCCTCCATCAACAATTAAATTTGCTCCAGTCATATAAGATGAAGCATCGCTTGCTAAAAATATTATTGCACCTTTGTAATCGGTTGGAAAAGCCATTCTGCCTAAAGGTGTTTTAGCAGAATAATTATTTACAAAATATTCATCCTGATTATTTTCAACTCCACCGGGAGTTAAAGTATTAACGCGAACTCCTTTACTTCCCCAATAAGTTGCAAGAAATCTTGTAAAGTTTACAATTGCTCCTTTTGTAGCAGGATATGCGGGTGATTTATAAAATGATTGTGAGCCATCAGGTTTTTTATAGATAGATTGATCAGGTCCAACTAATCCATAAGTTGAAGCAACATTGATTATACTACCTTTACCAGTCTTAGCCATTTCACTTCCAATAATTTGAGAACAAAGAAATGTGCCTGTAACATTTACATCCAAAGATTTCTGCCACATTTCCAACGGGTAGTTTTCAAACATAGATTGTTCTGCAGCTGCTTGCGGATTTTCAAACATATCATTTATTGCAGCATTGTTTACAAGTATATCTATTTTGCCAAATCCTTTTAAAGTTTTATCTCTTAGATTTTCTACAGATGATTTATTTGTGATATCAACACTAATCCCAATTGATTTAGTTGAAAGAGAAGAAGCAAATTCTTTACATCTGTTTTCATCAAGATCACAAACGACTACATTTGCACCAGCTTCTGAAAGCGCAATACAATGATTTTTACCGATCAGACCAAGTGCACCAGTTACGATTGCAACTTTGTTTTTTAGTGAGAATAGTTCTAATGAGTTTGTTTCCATAATAGTTTTTATTTAATGATAGTCATTTCGAAGGAGTCTTCGACTGAGAAATCTTGATATCAGAAGAACCAGATTTCTCCCTTCGGTCGAAATGACATTCTAATAATTATTTTTTCTTTGGTTTCATATTAAAGTTACTAACTTTTCTAAAAACAGGACCAACAGCTTCTCCGCGTAAATAACCTTTTACATTATTTTCTTCAATAGCTTTTTTTAGAATTGGAAGCACTTCTCTATAAGCTTTTAATGTGTATTCAATATCGGAATCAGAATGTGAGAAAGACATATTGTGAAATCCTCCCCAAAGAATTCCACGTTTAATCATTTCCTGTTGAACTAATGATTTCATCTCAAGTGGATTTCCTGCTGAACCATCAAATGTCATAATTGTTCTGCAATCAAAACCT
>Ga0138256_10008146_pt1 | contig 11031 bp, 10 predicted proteins | sample KNB2016incub_MG_FD_105486 | JGI IMG/M metagenome (GOLD analysis project Ga0138256, IMG submission 105486) | Active sludge microbial communities from wastewater in Klosterneuburg, Austria - KNB2014incub_MG | ecosystem: Engineered > WWTP > Activated sludge > Unclassified | place: Austria...
CCACCACGGCGAGCGACTGCGTCGAAACGATGTTCGTAACGACACGGTATTTTCCCCCGGCGGATTTTTCTATGCTGCCCGATATAATGTAATCACTCTGCACCGACTTTTCGAGCGTGAGGTCTTTGCCCTGTAGCACTCCTTTCTGCGAGAGTTCCTTTTCTTTGAGCACCCCGCTCAGCTGCTCGCGGTCATGCACGCGGTGCCCCGAATTCGTTAAGTGCGACACCACTTTGCTCTTAAGACTCGCGCCAAAGGGATCGGCCGCCTTTTCTCCGGTTGCATTGCGGTATTGCCCAACGCCAAAACTGCTCTGCTTGCTGCCTGCGGGCAAAAGTTTCTCGATGGCATGTGCGAACTCTTCCAGCCCGCGCGGAGCAATGCCCACGACTCCGCGTTCGTTGCATCTCTTACCCTGAATCATACAATCCCGGATATTGGCCCGATAAAAAAGCTTACGCCCTTCACTGGTGTGCAGGCTGATTTGGTTGTAATCTTCGCTCTCCACAATGCCGAAAGTTTTTTCCCTGTCTTGCGTGATGACAAAATCGCCGCGTTCCGTAATATACTGGTAATACGTTTCAAAGGCCCTGTGGTCGGCCATGGTGAGCGGCAAATCAGAATAGTAACCGTTGTCGGTTGCGATACGAAAAATTCTCTGCCGGTCGATTTCGGCCCGCTGAAAAGAGCCCGAGCCTTCGAAGGCATCGATCAGGCTGACGTTTTCGCGATATAACAATACAACTTTTTCTTTATCTACCTTTTCGATCTTCGCATTGCCAATGACTGTATCATTGCGCAACCGAATGCTGACCTCAACGCCTTTAGGAACCGAATCGAGCGGAAAATCGGATTTTTTGGCATCGGCGGCAAGCTCGTGTATGAAAAACAAGCCGAATGACAGCATGAGGGCGCGCGCAAAGCGGTGATCGAAATACATATAAGGCAGATAAAGTGTCCCAACTCAAATCGTCGACAAGAACTTTCTGATCAATTCGCGGCAGTGCGCCGAATCGACACCGTCAAGAATCTCTCCTTCAGCGCGCTGAATCCATTCTATGGGCAAGATAAAGTCTGAATGCGCCCGTGCTGCAAGTTCACGCCGGGTAATAAACCCAGACTGCAAATCGTAGGCAGCATATTCAAAATCGCCGTCGGGTGAGCCCGCCAGTCCCAGAAAATGCAGCAGTTGCCAGTAGTGCTGATCGACTGCAGCTTCCAGGCCCGCGGCATCGGCGGGCAAAGACTTGATGGCACCCTCGAGCAATTGAAAGTACTCTGCATTGTCAGGTGAGGCTTTCAAAAACTCTGCTGCGCGCACTAGTTCTGACACGGCGTTGAGCAGCCGATAGTCCTGCGTTTCGCTGAAAGGAGAAAACAGGAGCTCGGCGCTGCGCGGAATCACGCGCACATCACCTGCGGCATGAAAAATAACCTTATACAAAGCGCCCGGATAATAATGAAAAGAAGAACGCTTGTTGGATTTCAACACGCCGGGAATGCGGAACGACTGGAACTGGCCGTTTTCGAGCAGGGTCGTGAGTGCCAGCGAGTCTTCTCCCGCTGCGCTGCGCCGCAGAATGATCGCGCGTAAACTGCTGAAACCTTCGCTCAAGCTGAACGGCCGGACAGATCGATGACTACGCTCTTCACCTGGCGGTGTTTGAATTTTAGCAGCGTGAAGCGCGCGTTACCATAGGCAAAACTGGCCTTCTCCCTGAGATCGCCGGCCAGCGAATGCAGCATAAAGCCGGCGACCGAGTGGAATTTTTCTTCGGGTAAATTCAGTGCGAGTTCGTCGTTCAGGTCAGACAGTGACATGCGCGCGTCGACGCGGTAAACCTTGGGTTCGAGCTGCACCACCTGCTTGCTTTCACTGTCATATTCGTCCTGAATTTCGCCCACGATCTCTTCGAGAATGTCTTCGAGCGTGATCATGCCCGTTACATCGCCGTGTTCGTTGACGGTGAGTGCCAGATGGTATCGGTTGAGACGCATCTCGCGCAATAGCGACAGAATGCTCTGCGCTTCGGGCACCACCAGCGGTTTACGCAGATGCGTGCGCAGCTCGAATTTTTTGCGCTGTGCGGCTGTCAGACTGACAAGGTCTTTAATAAAGAGCACCCCCGGATAATGCCGTAATCCTTCTTTATCTTCGTACACAGGCAATCGTGAATGGCCGGTTTTTTTGAAGATGGCCTCGATATCTTTGAGCGAGGCCGTGACAGGCACGCTCGTCAGATTGACTTCAGCCGTTTTGATGTCGGCGGCGCGCTTTTCATGCAATTCAAGTATTTCGAGCACCATCTGCATCTGTTCGTTGCGTGCGGTAATCTTATTCGCCTTGAAAAAATGGATCAATTTCTCACGCAGCGACTTGCGACGCCGGAACATTTTGCGGATCGCGCTGGTCAGTTTACGACGCTGAGCCATCAGCCTTTGGCCGTCCGTGTTGAAGTGCGAGGGCTGGCAGACATCTGCCTGTAGCGACCCGTTAATCCGCCCGCAACCCCCGCGGCCACAAGAGCTCGCACCTCGGCCTTGTGCATCGCGGTATTTTCCCCCGGCGAACGCTCATGGTCGTAACCCATCACATGCAGGGCGCCATGCACTGCGAGTACGCAGAGTTCGTCGGTTAAAGTTAAATTATTTTCGCGCGCCTGCGCGGCAGCCTTGCGGTGCGAAATGTAGATTTCACCCACCGGTTCATGCGGAAAAAGCGGCCCTCCGGATTCAAGGTACGAGAAGGAGAGTACATCCGTCGTCGCAGGGATATCGCGGTATTGTGTATTCATCTTCACCATGACGCGATCTGTGATAATCTGTATGCCAATATGTGCAGTTCCCGGGATTTTTTTCTTTTGAGCCGGGGGCAACCGCCAGGCCAGAGCCGAAAGCGCATTGGAAATCTTGTTCAGGCGCTTTTTGAGAGAGTTCACTGCGATTTGTATATCTGCGGGATATTTACCCGCCGCAAGCACCAGTTTAATCAATTGCGGAAATTATCCCGCGCCGCATCAAGGCTCGCGACTATCGCGAAGCGGCCGCTGAGGTCTGTCATGTCGAAGAGCTCTTGCACAAACTGCGTCGGTTTGGTCAGCAGCATTTTACCGCGGTTCTGCTCAACTGTGCGAGCAATCGTCAGCAACAAGGCAATTCCCGTGCTGTTGATATATTCGAGCTCCGAAATGTCGAGTATGCAATCGTACACGCCATTTTCAAAAATGGCTTTCACTTTTGAATTCAAATCAAAAATATTATCAGAGGTGATTTTCCCGCTGAAAATCAGAAAATTCACGGGGCGACCGTGGACTTTCTCCGTTTCTGTCCGCAATTGGAGCAGGTTTTTCAGGCTCACTGTCTCTTTTTACAGGTTGTGTCAGCGAATCAAGCTTTTTCGCTATCGGGTAGCCGAAATGGGAGCAAAGCTGTTTTTTTTTATCCAAAGTGAGAAAAAACCGGCCTTTTTCGGTATTTGATATATAGAGGGCCAAAATGAGATGCCGCAAACAGCCACGATTTCTGGAAGATAAGCCCGTGCAGATATCCCATCTATTGGAGGTGCGTTTGGCTCCGCTCCACTGGAACCGGATCAAGCTCTGCGCGTGGCGCCGGCGGCGAACCTACTCCACGATCACGCGCTACTGCGTGTTGAAACTGGCGCGCAAGTGCGGCCTGCGCTGGACGCCGAAAATGCAGGCGGCGACAGAGTCTGTGAGGGAAGGATTGAACATTGCGGAGGATATGCACCGGCATATGATGTGCCTGTATGGCGAGGATGAGAAACTCATTCGTCTTGCGGCCATCGATCTAGGTATGACCATGACGGCTTTTATCCGGTTGGCAATAGAGCTGTATCTACCGGCGCTGGCTATGGAAAAACGCAGCCGATGCCCAATCACGGACGCGGATTTGACCTGGGAAGGCATCCGTTTCACTGAAAGCGTGCAAATCTTCGCCATAAACGGCGGTCCATGGCCCATCGCACGCGACCTAAGCTGTCATCGCTTTGACACCGACAGCTACTGGTGAGTCTAATAACCACTGAGCCGCCCACAAACCCTTTCCTAATTGACGATCTGTGCAAAAGTACGACTTAGCCTGCATGGAAGCAACCCCTAAAAAGCGCCCTTTGATCGACAAACTGCTGATCTGGGGTGGAGCAAGCACATTTATCGTTCTCACAGTCATGCTGTCGCCGATGCTGTGGATGGCAACAATTCTGGCGTTGTTGCCGGTCATTGCGATGGTTCTCCTCATCACTCCGACTCTGCACCTCAACCTTGTGGAAAGACAGACCGAAGAAAACCGCCTGAAATAGCCTCTATATTTCTGCATGGGCAGCCGTTCATGCAGAAATATCAGCGCGCGCGGTATCCTTTACCGCGGGTGCTGCACCGATTGAATCCTCACAATAATGTTAACGCGACTCAGAAAACTACCCCTATTACGCAATAAATCCGCCGGCATCGTCGATGTCGAAACTGCGCTCGCCGCCTTTCGCGCCGGCAAAATGCTGATCGTCACCGATTCAGAAGACCGCGAGAATGAAGGCGACCTCGTGCTCGCGGCCGACGACACCACGCCTGAAGCCGTGAATTTCATGGCAAAATTCGGCCGCGGTCTCATCTGCGTGCCGGTGACGGCTGGGCGTGCAAAAGAACTCAACCTGCAGCCGATGGTGAAACGCAATGAGGATGTCAGGCGTACTGCATTCACTGTTTCTGTGGACGCAAAAGAGAAGACATCCACCGGCATCTCAGCGCATGACCGGCAAATCACCATCCAGAAACTGGCCGACCTGGCTTCGCGCGCGAAAGATTTTATGCGCCCTGGCCATATCTTTCCGCTCGTCGCACGCGATGGCGGCGTGCTGGTGCGCGCGGGCCACACCGAAGCAGCCGTCGATCTATGCCGCCTGACGGGCAAACGCCCGGTCGGTGTGATCTGCGAAATCATGAACAGCGACGGCACGATGGCGCGCATGCCCGACCTCATCAAATTTGCGCGCGAACACAAGTTACCGATTCTCACCATCGAGGCGCTGATTGAATACCGCCGCCGCAAAGAGCAGACCGTCACTTTTCTGCAGAAATCAAAACTCAAAACCAAGTGGGGCGATTTTTCGGCCTATTACTTTAGCTCGGCGACCGACGACAACGTGCACCTCGCGCTGACGGTGGGCAAAATCTCAGCCGCAAAGCCGGCGGTGGTGCGTGTGCACCGTGAGGATGTGCTCGCTGATGTGTTCCAGAGCCCTGCGCGCAAAAATTACCTTCCTGTTGATGAGGCCATGGCTGCGCTGTCGCGCGAAAAGTCCGGCGTGTTCATCTTCATCGGCCAGAAATCTTCGCAGGTGCTTCAGAACGATGGCACCGCCGATGACTCTTCTCTCAGACAGTATGGCATCGGCGCGCAGATTCTGAATTATCTCGGTGTGAAAAAGATCCGCCTGCTGACGCGTAACCCGCGCCGTGTGGTGGGCCTCGAAGCCTTTGGCCTCGAAATTGTCGGCACCACCCCCGGCAGTCGCGCTGAAACCCGTTCGAAATAAAGCATGAGGCGTTTGGACTAAGAGCAACCTCCTGTTGCGTCCAAACCACTCCCCCCGGTCTTCGTTCGATTTCTGCGCATGATCCGGTTTTCGCACACGTTGTTTGCGCTGCCGTTTGCGCTCGCGGCCACTGCCGTTATCGCGGCACGCTACAGCAGTGCCGTCAACGTGACTCCGCTTAAAATTGCGCTAATCGTTGTGGCGTTTACCGGTATGCGGAGTTTTGCGATGGCAGTCAACCGCCTCGCTGACAGCGAGATCGATGCGCGCAATACGCGCACTGCCAGTCGCGAGATTCCCTCAGGGTTGTTATCGGTACGTGCGGTGCAGTTTTTTGCCGTGCTGTCAATTCTGGCAACAATCGTCGCAGCGTATTTTCTTTCACCCGTGGCTGGCTACCTCGCGCTGCCGGCTGCAATCATCGTTGCCGGTTACAGCGCGGCGAAACGTTTCACCTGGCTCTGCCATTTCTGGCTGGGTGCGGCGATCGGCCTCGCACCGCCGGCAGTCTATATCGCGCTGCTGCAGCAAATTACCCCCGAAGCGCTGCTGATGCAGGCAGTACTGATGTTTTACATCGCTGGCTTCGATATTCTGTACGCTCTGCAGGATATCGAATTTGACAGGCGCGAAAAACTCTACTCAATTCCGGCGCGCTTCGGCGTGGCCGGCGCCATGTGGATTGCCCGCGCATCGCACGCTGTGGCCGCAATTGCCGCGGCAGCTCTGATCTGGTACTTAAAATTTCATCCGCTGGTGTGGATTTTCTACGCGGTGCTGGTCGGCCTGTTTGTTGCCGAACACTGGCTCGTGGGTTCAGTGAAAAATCCACGCTGGGAAAAAATTCCCGTGGCCTTCTTCAACGTCAACAGCGCCTTCAGCCTCGTCTTTCTCGCAACGATCGCCGCAGGCGCATTTATTTATTAAGGAAGTTCTGAAAAAGTCATGCGCAGCCACCCGCCGCGCGAGTGAATACGCGCAAACGAGGATATTTGCGCTCTTAATTTTAGCTTTTTCAGAACTTCCTTACCCCTGTTTCCGTGGCCGGGAACAGGGGTAATAGGTCTAAGGTGCTGCAGGCTTTTCCGCATTTGCGGGTTCTGCCGGTTTCTCCGCGGCGGGCTTCACTGCCTCGGCCGGCGCCGCTGCTTCAGGCTTGGCAGCTTCGGGGTTTGCCGCGGGCTTTTCAACCTCTGCCGCTGCGGCTGCAGCTTTGGCAGGCACCGACAGGTAGATTTCGCTGCGACGGTTCTTCTGCCGCTTTGCCGCGGTGTCGTCGTTCTTCACGCGCCGTTGCGCTTTGCCCGCACCCTTCGCGACAATGCGGTTCGCGGGAATACCTGCTGCGATGAGTTTTTTGCGCACGAACTCAGCGCGTAGTTTGGAGAGTTTGCGGTTATATTCTGCCGTACCGCGGCTGTCACCGTGGCCATAGACATAGATCTTGCGCTGCGGCAGTTTTTTCCAGCCGGCCTTCACCCGGCTGACGAGAGCACCGGTGTCGCCCAGCGCTTTGTCGTGCACGTTGTCAGCAAAATAGACGCGGCCAAAATATTTCAGCGTCGCGGTACCGGCAGAAGCTGAATCGTCTTTCTTTGCCTCGGCTTCTTCTTTGTCTTTATCAGTAATATCTTCTTTGTCAGCAACAACCGGTTTGGGCGCCACCGCCACACCACCCTTCGCCACCATAACAAACTTTGTGTCCATCACTTCAGGCAGTGTGTTCTTGTACTGATCCATGATTTCTGCGACATCGCGGTGTGTGCGCAGCGGTTCATGGCCTTTTTTGTCAGCACTGACCTGGATCACATAACCTTCGAGCGCGGTCAGCGCCTTCGCTTCATCGCCGCCGAACTCTTCGAGCGAGAGCAGCGGCACCGGCTTTTTACCGATAGCAGTGAATTTCTGTTTCTTCGGAACAATGCGGTATTTTGCTTTGACTGCCTTACCCGATGAATCTGCCACGAAAATTTTCAGCGCCAGACTTTTCGGCAGTTTCACATCCCGCACCAGATCAATATTCTTGACGATTTCTTTTTCGCTGTGCAGCGCGCGTGAATCAAATTCTTCGCTGTGCGTACGATAGCCGTCGGCCGCTACCGTGAACTTGTAGAGTTTCTGGTTCACCATTTTAAGCGCAAATGCACCTTTTTTGTCTGCACTGCTTTCGGTTTTTGCTTTAAGATTTCCCGCCGCCAGTTGCACTTTGGCAGACAAAGATCTTCTGCCACCACCCGCTGTCACGCGGCCTGACAGCGACAGATGAATGATCGGCCGCGCAAAGAGCGGCACCCGTGCGCGGTAGATATCAAACGCGCCAACGCCTTCTGAACGGTTTGACGTGAAATAGACGCGCTCGCCGTTACCGATCACCGTCGGGTATTCGTCGTCAAACTCAGAATTGAACGGTTTGCCGATATTCATGGGCTTCGACCAGCCTTTTGCCATAATGTCGGCTTCGTTCTCGTCCTCGAGGCGCGACAGAGATTGTGTGAAGTAAATATCATATCCGCCGACACCGCCCGATTGGTTGGATGAAAAATACAGTGTTGTGCCGTCGGCGTGGATTGCAGGCGTCACTTCAGAAGCCGACGTGTTAATATTGCCGGCATTCTTCGGCTCACCCCATTTACCCGTGTTGAGGTTGAATTCACTCACCCAGATATCGTCGCTGCCTTTACCGCCGAGGCGATCCGATGAGAAGAACAGGAAGCGACCATCCTGTGAAATGGACGGCATACGGTCGTGAAAATCCGAATTCACTTCGGCAACCGGTACGGGAACTGTCCATTTGTTCCCCTTCCACACCGTGTAATAGATGTTGGTCAGCGCCGGGCCAGGACGCGTTGCCGTCGCAAAGGAAGAAAAATACATTTCATAACCACCATCGACGAGGCGGCGCAAAGTGGGATGTCCGTCGAGAGTTTCGGAATTGATCGGCAAGCCGACATTCGCCGAAGATTCAAACAGCGGGTCACCCGGCTTGTCATAATTCTTATTGATTGCATACCACAGGTCAAAATCGCCCTCCGGCCCCACCGAAGGCGACCGATTGGACTGGAAAAACAGATATTTTTCATTCGGCGTGATATACGGTGTGTATTCGCTGTCGGGCGTATTCACCCCTTTGCCGAGGTTTTTCAAATCGGCTGCATCATTCGGCGTGATGGGCAGATCGCTTGCTGACAATGCAGCTGCAACAAACAGAAAGAGTGTTATTTTTTTCATAAAACTGAACATATGTTCCTTATTCTGCCGGTGTCAAAATCACTGACGTACTGCCGAGAAGAACTTGAGACAACGTTCACGAGCGAAGCGATGATCGATCATGGGTTCTAACACGGGAGTGCCAAAAAAATTCACATCGTTTCCCGACCAGCGCGCAACGTATTCGCCTTTGGGATCAAATTTCTTTTGTTGCTCCGCCGGATTAAATATTCTGAAGTAAGGCGCTGCGTCGGCACCGACTCCCGCGCACCACTGCCAGCCACCGACATTCGAAGCCAGTTCAAAATCGTACAGGTGGCGCGCAAAAAAACGCTCACCCCAGCGCCAATCACATAACAGGTGCTTGGTAAGAAACGAAGCTGCAACCATGCGCACCCGATTATGCATGAATCCCGTTTCGATGAGCTCGCGCACACCGGCATCGACCAATGGGTAGCCAGTCTCTGCGCGACACCACTTTTGGAAATCCGTCTCTGTTTTTGGATAAACCATGTTTTTATAAATCGCCTTGAATGGTTTTTCAACAGTATGCGGAAAATGCCACAAGATCATCTGGTAAAACTCACGCCAGATGAGCTCACCCAAATATTTGCGGTTGAGTTCGTACGCCGCGAGCGCCAATTTGCGTATCGAAACCGTTCCAAACCGCAGATGTACGCCCAGGCGCGAAGTTCCCGTCAGCGCGGGCCAGTCGCGGGTTGTGTCATAGTGTTCAATCACAGAAAGCGGAAAATCCGCCGGCGGATATGCACCACCATAGCGCACAAAGCCGAGCGACTCAGGCGTGGTGTCGCCTGCTACATCTGCGGCAACAAATTGCCCACGCCGTAATTCATCCGCAACAGTCGGCGGCAAGAGTTCAAAATTCGCGAGCCAGCGCCGCGAATAGGGAGTGAACACCTGGTAGGGCGAGCCGTCGTCTTTGAGAATTTCCGCCGGAGAAAAAATGACGTGATCTTTGACAGCAAAAAATCCGATGCCCGCCTGCTGGCATAGTTCTGCGACCTGCGCGTCGCGCTGCCGTGCATAAGGTTCATAATCTTCGTTGCAATACACCGCCGCTATATCCATTTCAGTTACCAGGTGTCGAAAGACGTCAACCGGCCTGCCCTGCAGAATGCGTAACGAGCCGCCGTGTTTTTGCAGCTGCTGGTTCAGCCGTGTCAACTGCTCGCAGATAAATGTGATGCGGCGATCGTCACGCTCGAGCCTGCTCAATATGTTTTCGTCGAAAATGAATATCGGCTGCACCCGCAGACCCGATTTGAGCGCCGCGGCGAGCGCCCGATTATCTTCGAGGCGCAGATCACGGCGAAACCAATGGATTGCGGAGTTTACCTGGTCGCGCGATGCCATTCTTTCTCGTAGTAATGTACGAGATTCTGTGTCACCAATGTTTGTAATTCAGTTTGGACAGGTCCCATGTCGGCAGGAAAATTCGCCATGCTGCGCAGCAGATCACCGGTCAGAAAGCGCAGGCCGCTAATCACTGTCAGCTTGTCTGGCATGGCGATCGGTGCGCGCGAAAATGCGACGAAGCCCCATTCGCCAAAACTCGGAACATACGTATGGTACGGCAGCGTATAAAACTTCTGCGACGCCACGGTGTTGCGAATACACCAGAACGCGGTGCGGGCAACAAAGGGGGATGTCGACTGTGTAACAGCCACTGCCCCATCTGCCATCACGCGCTTCAGCCGGTGGAAAAACACATCGGAATACAGTTTGCCCACTGCAAAATTGCCGGGATCGGGAAAATCGAGGATGACAACATCATAGAGCCTGTCGGGCTTTTGAATAAAGAGAAACGCGTCTTCATGGTGCACGCTCACGCGCGGATCAGAAAGCGCTGCGCCGTTCAAAGCCTTGAGCCAGACATGCTCGCGCGCGAGCTTCGTCATTGCGGGGTCAATATCGACGAGATCAACACTCTTGAGGTTTTTGTATTTGAGAAACTCGCGCACGGCGAGACCATCACCGCCGCCCATAATCAGCACCCGCAGCATCGGTACAGGCGGTGCTTTGCTGCCGGCCGCCGTCGAAGCAAGCATAGACGCCTGCGTGATGCCTTTTCCGTTGGCCCACATCTGCACCGGTACGTGCACCAATGCCTCATGGTAGCGGTATTCGTCGAAGCTGTTGAACTGCAGATTGTTGTTGAGAAACAGCGAAAAATGCTCATGCCACGAGGTCATCACAATCTTCTGGTAATGCGATTGCTCTGAGTACACGACCGGGTCGGTATGCAA
>Ga0138256_10008147_pt1 | contig 11031 bp, 6 predicted proteins | sample KNB2016incub_MG_FD_105486 | JGI IMG/M metagenome (GOLD analysis project Ga0138256, IMG submission 105486) | Active sludge microbial communities from wastewater in Klosterneuburg, Austria - KNB2014incub_MG | ecosystem: Engineered > WWTP > Activated sludge > Unclassified | place: Austria...
CATGTTTCATCTCATCGTGTGGGGCCTTGCACTGGTGCTGCTGCCGCTGTTTGGATTCGACTGGCTGGAATTTACACGGGAACCACCACCGCCGCTGGCAGCTTCACTTAGCGACAAAGAAGTTTTCGACAACCTGCCTCAATTGGAAATCGTCGGCAGCATCGACATTAGAACAGAGAAACCGAAAAGCAGTCTGCAGCAACTGGCTCAGCAAATGCAGCAATCCGATGCCGCATGGTTAAAATCGGCTAATGCAGAATTGTTCAATCCTGAGTCAGATGGCGCACAAGGCGCGGACGATGGCGGTGGCGTTCTACTGAAAGTCCCTGAGGGAGGTTTCGCGGTCACGAAAGGGAGTTTTACCGCGTTCACAATTCCCGCCACGCCGCAGCCGGGGAAACCTTACCGAATTGTGATTGAAGTCCGCTTGCCGGGCGACGTGAAAAAATATCGTGTCAACGACCTAAAGGGCGAGGTCATCGGGACCGACGGGTACAAACAGTCTCTGCCATACGATCGAAACGCACGATCTGCGTCGCGCGCTCCTATGGCGAATGGCAAAGAAGTCGTGATTGAATCATCGACCAGCATTGACGTGATCAACAACCGCGTCCAAATCATTATCGTCGTGCCGGGTGCTCAGAACCTCGTTAAGGACCGCATCAAGATCCATTCCCGCCGTCTGCGTGAAGATCAGGAACTGACGCTGACGTTCGGCCGACCACGAATTCCGGACGACGACAACCCGGACAAATAACAGAAACACCAGAAAGCGTGACGCCATGAAAAGAGTCGATTTCATTAGTCCTGCCGCTCGCCTGGAGGACGCTCTAAAGCAGTTGGAAATGGCGTGGATGGCAACGCGGGAACACTGGAATGATTCCATCAGCCAAAAAGTGGAGGATGAATTTCTGTTACCTATCCACGGTCAGGTTCGCACGATGCTGGATGCCACCAGCAAGATGTCGCTAAAGATGCGAAAAGCCGAACAGGATTGCCTGCATCCACGGGAACGCAGCGCATCTCTTTGAGGGCGACGGACATGCTCGCATTTCCTTAAAACTGCTTACCTGGAGCCCCAAATCGTTAAATATTCACACGTGTAATCCGGCTGGTGGTGAACAAGTGGCAATGGCCTGACGATGTCATGCGATTTGGTTTGACATGCCCGGTCGCAGGTGTACTGTTTAGCAGAACCGTTTTTTGGCATAATTCATGCCATCTCGGAGATGTTGTTCCCAGAACTGCAGAACGAGGCACACCCGTTACCCATGTCCGCCGATATCTTTATCTCTTATCGAGGAGCGGATCGCGTCCTCGCGCGCAAGCTTGAGAACCGATTGCGCAGCCGCTGGGGCAGCCGTGTGTTCCGAGACGAAACCGGTGTGACTTCGGGGCGCCATTGGGCAAAGGAACTCACGGATGCGATGCAGGAGGCGCGCGTCATCATTGCACTGATCGGGCCTGGGTGGCAAATCTCGTCCGATGAAAAGGACGATTGGGTTCGCCGGGAACTTGCCACGGCGGTGAATGGTGCGAAGCCGATTCTTCCTGTGCTGGTCGGTAAATCTGAAGAACTGCGACCGAAGCTTGCGAGCATGCCCGAGGCGTTTCAGCGGCAAGCGGTTGTTGTCGGTCCCGAGTTGGCTGGCTTCGACATTTACAGAATCGCCAAGGCTCTCGGTCAACTGGGCGCTTTTCGCACCGACGACGCCAGTACGCTTGCGTCTCGTCGCGATGAAATGGTTCCCAAATCCGCTTTGGAGGAGGCCGAACAGGCCATTGCTGCGGGACGATCATTGCTGATTGTTGGTTCGTCCGGTTCCGGTCGTAACGCGCTTGTCCATCGACTTGTCGATGACCAGGTGAAGCAGGGGAATCTCGTCGCGACATACGGTCTTGAATGCGGAGTTGGACTGCGACACACGCACGCCCTGATCTCGGGATGGATTAAGTCGCTCAGTGATGTGTTCACGGATCTCAATTCTCCGTATTCAGCGAAGAACGCCGGAAGATCGCTGGTTAAATCTGTTCTGGAGGCCGGTCCGGATTTATTGAGCCGCAGGGTTGTCAAGGCGAGCACGCTGCTTCCGCTGGGCGGGACCAGGCATGACCAAATGATTTTGGAAGCCGTTCGACGATCGACCGATCGATGGGCTCCGTTTCCACCGACACGTCTGCGGCACCAATCGCGAGCGGTGCTGGAGAGTTTGGTGGCATATCTTCGCGCGGGGCCGACAGATATCTCGATTCTGGGCGATAAAAAACTGATCCTGGTCGTCGATCACTTCGACAGCATCGACGGAATTTCTGGAGATCTGGTCCATGAACTGCTGACAATCCCGATTGCAAAGCAATGCAATCAGATCCAGTTCATCATTGCCGCTTACGACGCCGGTCTGAACGCACGGAGCGAGATCAGGAAATGGCTCTCGACGGAGTCCCTGATCACCAGGATCGACATCCAGGAAAGCACGGCTTGGGGCGACCATCTGCAGCCGTGGCTTGAGGCGCACAAAATCGACCTGGACGACTCTGTCAAAAAACTGATTGAAGACGAGTCAAATCCTTATCGCGCGCTGGCAAAGCTTTGGTATTTGGTCGATAACGGTCTCGTGAAGGAACCTCCGAGAACCCGTTCTGATCGCAAGTCTGCGATGCAAGACTCCGACGGAAGAGTCAAATGGCAGGTGACGGATGAAGGCGAAGACCCGCTGGCAGCGCAGGATCTGCTCAGTGATCACCGACTGCTTGACCACATGGTTGAGGAACATGTTCCCGTCGGCTTTCGAAGTCTTGTGGAGGCGGGCGCTTTGCTGGGAAGAACGTTTTCGTTCCACGCCGCCTATGCCGCGATACAACCACCCGCGCCGGACGACAAGGTCGAAGAACCACTCTCCAGCCGCGAACGCGATACCTGGGCTGAGAAAGCACGGGCTGTGTGGGAGGAATTGAAAACGATCGACCCTGAGCGGACTGTGTTGAGTTGTACTGAAAGTGATACTGGTGAACTGCTGGTATCGTTTGCACAGGCCGACCTTATTGGCCACCTTCGAAATGGCCTCAGCACACGAACTGCCCGCGATTATCATGAACGACTTGCTCGTTATCTGGTCGATCCGATCGAGCAACTTGATCATGAAGACTTTGGCGACCAATACTATCGGGCCGATCTTGCGGCAGAACACTGGAGCATGGCCGGTCGGCCACGAGACGCGGCTGATGCGCACCGGCATGCCGCACAACTGGCCGAAATTAGTCTTGACTACGTAGAATCGCGGAGACATTACGGAAGCGCCATTCGGCTGTACACGCAGCTGATTGCCGAGGGACGGGAGCCAGCACGCGACCACGAAGATCTCCTGATCCTGGCCAACTGTTTTTACCGTGTGGGACAGACAACGCGGCTCGAGGGCAACCCGTCCAGAGGAGATGAGGACTGGGGTGCCATAAACTATCTCGAACGTGCTCTGGACCGGTTGCGTGAGCTTAAGGACCTGCTGCTGGAAAATGACCCCGATCGCTGGCCCGAAGGGGTCACCGGACAGCGGACTCGCGGTATTCCCGGCCCCAACCTCGTCAGTCATCACCTGCGCGTTTATAACGCCGTCAGCGGACACGTGCATCTGGAGTTGGCGCAGTGCTACGAAACGGCTGTCGATGAATGCCGGTCCCACACCGGGGATGAGCTTCATTCCTGTTCGGAATGCAGGCATAATAACCGGCTTGTTCGTGACCGATTGTTCGATGCGCTTCGCCATGCGGAAGCGGCCCGGGGCGAAGCTGGCAGTCGGTGGCTCCTCGCGGCAGCATCCGCGCGACTTGCCGCTTTGCTGACCGACGAATCGCTGCGCACGGAGCTTGCTGACAAGAAACGATCCGACGAACTTTCCGTGGAAGCATTCTTCCATATTGAACGAATCATCGGATTGAGGCCCTGCACCAACGAGGAAGAACAGGAGTTCGCGGACCCGGTGTCTGTGGCCTGGAGATCGGCCGGGCGTTTGTTCCGACACCATGTCCGTGAAGGACGAATCGCCGAGTGGTGCTATCGCAAAATGAATGACCACGGCGCAAATGTCACCGCCACCGTTGATATGGTGACTGATCGCTGGCTGGGCGGATTTCTGCTGTCAGTCTGCACGCCAGGCGAGTCAGGACCGACAATTGATCAGGCCAGAGCGCTGCTCCTGCGGCATCGGAACTGGGTGATCGAAAGCGGAATCGTTGATGGACGGACGCGGGCGCATCTTCGCCTGTATTTGCTGGCGCTCGTTGAAAGCGGAGCAGATCCGGTCAATCATGAAGCACGTCGCGAGCATCTCAGAATCGCCGGCGAGGACGCATTGTCTGAACGCCACCGCCGGGAATGCAACCTGTTCGAGGCTCTGGAAGTACTAATCAGTGCAGAGGCTGATCAGTCCGGCTCGGATAAAGCCATTGCGCTGTTCAAAGAAGCCTTGCCCGAATGTGACGGCCTGCGCGATGATGACATCCTTCAAAAGGGCGTGTCAAGACTCGCCCAGATGCTGCTTCGCCGCTGCCCAAAACTTATCGGCCGAGTCAACGATATCCTGGGACCGCTGTTGGCCGTCGGGCGAGATGACATAGACGTATGGATTCAGCGGGCTGATGAATATGTGGAATCACTCAAGCCGAATCGGATTCTTAGTCCGTGCATTGATCGCGTCATTGATCGACTGGCGAAATCACGGCTGCTGCCGAATGTCTACAGGCAGGCAATTGAAACAAAAAAGGTGGCCCTGAAACTTCTTAAGATGCATCAAAAAATCTGTATCCATGAGGAAGGTGTCGACCTGAATGTCCTGATCTGCGACGTCGAGTACGCGGCCTTCCTGCATGACTGGTACAGCGGCACCGATCCGGCACGCTTGCTGGCCCTTGCATCGGAATGGAATCTAAAAGTCAGCGGCGAAGAATGGGCCAACCCCCGATTGCTGCAGGGTCGCCTTGCGTCGATGGTAATGAAAATTATGTACGGTGCGGAAACTGTGCTCGGCACGAGCCGCTATCAGCGAATCACGAATATGGTTGACAATTGTGTCGTTGGCCGCCCCGATGCAAGTGCCCTGGCAAAAGTGTTCTTCCTTGCCAACGCGATCTCGGAACACAGCAACGAGAAATCGAAAGAGAAATCGAGCGAGCCAAAATGGTTGAAGGCCGTCGAGAACGAAGAGATTGACGACGCGTATCGCATGGCGATCAAACGGAAGGAACAGGCACCGTGGGACTTGGGGTATGTCCACGGAGAAAACGCAATCGAGTTGCGAATGCCTGACGGCGATATCCCTCCGCTGGATGAAGAACTCGACCTAAATGTTGTCGTTGTCGCTTCACCAAAGTAACAGTCCCGATATAAGTTCCTGCCAGTGATTAGACCGCGAATTCACGCGAATGGCTGCAGTGATACAGTGTGGGATCGTTTCGAATGACTCTTCAACCGTTCCGGGCTCTAAAGTAAGGGCACGGGAACAACTGGCTTTCCCCGCTTTCCCGGATTTTTTGACTTTATTCGCGTTCATTTGCGTCCATTCGCGGTTCACATTTCTTTTCCATCGACGCTGCCAAAGTTGTAAACGTGCCGAACTGTACTGAGTACGTCTTCACCGAATAATTCCCTGGATTCCATGCCGCGCACTTCATTTGATCGAATCGCCGATCAGGGGCCTGAACGCGATCTACCAGTTTTCCTTCGGCCACAGACCAAATATCAAGGACGCCTCAAATTCGGAGGACGGCCGCAGTATTTGTGGATCCTGATACGCCAACAGCCATGACCCGGCATGCTGAACTCAGACAACCGAGTTTCATTCGATGCGTTCTCGGGGTAGAATCATCGCGAAATTGTGTCGCAGCCCGCATTGCCAGGGATCTATCATGTCCGTCACATCTCCAACAATTCCTTCATCGAACGGCGAGCCAGCTTGGGAAGCCGCTTACATGTTGCCCCTCCAGGGCAGCTGGAGCGAAGAGGATTTCCTGAAGTTTCATACCAACAGAATGGCCGAACTCGTTGACGGACGCCTGGAGATTTTGCCGATGCCGACGCTCAAACATCAACGAATTCTTCGATGGCTTCTCGGAATGTTCGAAGGGGCGGCTCCCGTTGGCTCAATAACTCTTTTCGCACCACTTCCAACTCGACTTTTCCCCGGCACGATTCGCGAACCCGACCTCCTTTACATCGCACCGGAAAATGCTCCGGGTCCGGATGTCGATTATCCGACTCACATCGACCTCGCACTGGAAATTGTCAGCCCCGGAAAAGACGCTCGGCAGCGTGACTATGAGGACAAACGCGCAGACTACGCCCGAGCCGGGACCTCCGAATACTGGATCGTCGATCCGCTTGAAAATCAGGTCACCGTACTGGTACTTCAGGACAGCATCTACATAGACCATGGCGTCTTTCGGATTGGCGACGTTGCCTCCGGCTTACTGCTGCCCGCACTGAGTATCGACGTGCGTGCGATGCTCAATGCGTAGTCATGGCATAATCGCAGGATTCACAATCAGAGGAGTGACGTCCACGGTCGCCGCAAACCCGGCGAGCGGAGCGGCGTAAGCCCTCCGAGTCAAATACGTGCAACTCGGTGGGCTGACACCCACCGCTCGCCAAGTTATGCCCCAGGACTTACGCATGGGTGCTTATGGCTGAGTTGAGTGTGAAATCCGCTTCATCAACTGTCGAAGAATCAATGGGGAAAGTCCGATCACAACAACGACCGCGAAGAGAGCCAACACAATCCAGCGTCGCAATTGCCACGCGCTGCGGAATGGGTCCGGGCCTGAAACCGGCGTGAATTGGAACGGATTTTCGGGCATTTATTGAGACTCTTGAGCCAGCAGCGATCCTGAGCAACTCGAACCAGCACCCGCAGTACAGCCGTAGCAATGCCGACCGATGGCAATCGGACGCGATTCCAGATCGGCAACATTGACGCTGCTGATATGGCGAGGCAGAGATTCCACTATTGGCAGTTCGAGCATCTGATTGAAGTCACAGTCGTATAGATTTCCCTTCCAGTCGATGGAAATCATGGACCGGCACATCAGCCCGTCCACTGCCTGAGGATTGAACGAATGGACCAGTAATTCCATGTACTCTTCGTAGTGTCCAGTCTGCAGCAGGTCGTCCAGAAATCGACTAATCGGCATATTGGTGATGGTGAAGAGCTGAGTGAACTCAATCCCAAACCGCTGCCGCAGCTGGTCCCGATAACTGGCCTCCAGCTTTTGCTGATTGGGCGGAAGTGTAGGCCCCACGGGGTTGTAGACCAGAGACAGTTTTCGCCTGGAATCAGGCTGACCGTAACCCAGTCCGTTGAGCAGCTTCAGGGCCGTGACAGATTTCTGAAAGACGCCGTCGCCGCGCTGCGCGTCGCAGTTTTCTTCCAGGTAGCACGGCAGTGACGCGATCACTTCGACGTCGTGATCTGCCAGAAATTGTGGCAAATGCGTGAAGCCGGGAGCCAGCAGAATCGTCAGGTTGCAACGATCAATCACATGCCGCCCCAGTTGACGGACCTCTTTGACGAACCACTCGAACAGTGGATTCATCTCGGGCGCGCCACCGGTGATGTCAACGGTATCAATCGTCGATTCCGCCAGCAGCCGCAGGCAATGCAGGAAGTTCTCCTTCGACATCAGCTCGCGGCGATCCGGTCCGGCATCGACATGACAATGGCGACAGGTCTGATTGCACAGCTTGCCGACATTGACTTGCAGCGTCCGCAGGTGCGTGCTTTGAAGGGACGTGATTCCGAGTTTGCCCAGCGTCTGGGAGAACATCGGGATTTTAGATGCGTCGTCTCCCTCAAGTACCTCTCGTTGACGCGCCGCGCTGGCCAGCGGGCTTCCCTGTCGCAGTAGTGTTAACGCGGACATTGTTGTTCCAATGAATAGAATTAATCAACAGCACGGCTCATCGCCGTCGCAGCACGAACCAGCCGTCGTGATGGTCGCATTGTAGCCCTGTCCCTTTGTCTCTTGCGGATCGCGAATCTTGAGCCGTCGGCAGTCATACGGCTCTGCGGCATCGTGCGGAATTTCCTGATGCGGTTGGATTGTTTCAAACATCCCGGCATAAGGAGGCTGCTGAACCAATCTCACCAGCTTATCGCAGACGGCCATCCGCTGACCGCGCACAAACATGTGCCCGTCATCGTCTTCAACCCGTCGAAACGGCCCCTTGTAGACGACGGCCTGATGACGCTCCAGGCACGGCCCCTCTTTGCCCTTCCACGCGATCACCGTCATCGATCGGAACTCGATCCCTTCGATCGTCTGCCACGGTTCCACCTGACGTTTGACGATCGTGATGCCGTGGAAACCAGCTTCGGCGAACGCTTCCAGAAACAAATCTTCACGAAACGCTCCGGACAAACATCCGGACCACAGCTGTCCGTCCTGCTGCATGTGCTCGGGCACTAATTCATCGCTGACGATGTCGCTGATGACCGCTCGCCCACCGCGTTTCAGCACGCGAAAGATTTCCGCAAACAACTGGCGGCGATCCTGCTGGCGGACGAGGTTGAGCACGCAGTTGGAAACGACACAGTCAACGGAATCGTTCGCAATCAGAGGTTCCTCACGGCGAAGCGTTTCCTCCCGCTGTCGTCCAGCAACCCAGTCAACGGAACTCTGAACCGGTCTGCTCGCCAGTTGAGTATTCAGCAGATCCAGATCAAGTTGCAGATCCTGAATCAGACCATAGCGAAATTCGATGTTGCTGTAACCAATTTTCCCGGCGACTTCTTCGCGGTACTTTCGAGACAGCGCCAACATTTCCGTGTTGTAATCGACGCCGATCACTTTTCCCTTCGGCCCGACAACCTGCGACATGATGTAGCAGAGCTTGCCCGCACCAGAACCCAGGTCCAGCACCGTGTCGCCCTCGTTGACCCACTCGCTCGGATCCCCACAGCCGTAGTCTTTTTCGATAATTTCCTGAGGCACGACTTTGAGATACTGCCCGGAATATTGCACCGGACAGCACAGCGTCGGCTCGACCTGCTTCGAAGCGGCTGCGTAGCGATCGTACACTGAGGCTTCTGAGGATACTGTTGGTTCCGTCAGAATATTGCGCGGACTATTCACTGCTGCGGTTTCCTTGAGTTGTATCTGTTTATCGTCCGAGTCACAGAGAGATCAAAGTGGGATAAGCTTCCAGCTTGTCGTCGTTTCGGAAACTTTCAGTCTGACAAGCTGGAAGCTTATCCCACGTGAACTCTACGCCAAAATATCCTGAATCACATCTCCCGCGACATCCGTCAGGCGAAAACGGCGACCGTTGTATTTGTACGTCAGCCGTTCGTGGTCCATTCCCAGCAAGTGCAGGATCGTGGCGTGCAGATCGTTGAGATGCACGCGATTCTCAGCGGACTTGTAGCCGATCTCATCTGAGTTTCCGTAGCTCACTCCGCCTTTCACGCCGCCGCCGGCCAGCCACGCGACGAAGTGGTGAGGATTATGGTCACGGCCCGGTTTGCCACCGGTCTGGGCGATTGGAAGACGACCGAATTCTCCGCACCAAATGACCAGTGTGTCGTCCAGCAATCCGCTTTCTGCCATGTCGGTCAGCAAACCGGCAACCGGCTTGTCAGTTTCTCCGGCGAACTGCCGATGATTGCCTTCGATGTCGCTGTGCCCATCCCAGGACCGCTGATTCTCCATGCCGCCTGAATAGATCTGCACGAAACGAACGCCGCGTTCGACGAGTCGGCGGGCCGTCAAACATTGACGAGCAAAATGGTCGCACTGTTCGTCACCAATGCCGTACAAGTCCTGAATGTGTTTTGGCTCGCGAGCCAGGTCCAGTGCTTCGGGTGCCGCAACCTGCATGCGATACGCCAATTCAAAACTCTCGATCCTCGCCGCAAGTTCGGTGTCGGCATGATGCTGCTGATGCAGACCGTTCAACTGCTTCAGCAGATCCAGTTCGTTGCGCTGGGCGGATTCAGAAAGCGACGCGGGGCGAATGAGATTGTCGATGGCGTCGCCCTGCGGTTTCAGATAAGTCCCCTGATAAACTCCCGGCAGATATCCGGCGCTCCAGTTTGCCGCGCTGCCTTTCGGCAGTCCGCGTCCTTTCGGATCGCTCATTACGACAAATCCGGGCAGGTTCGCACTCTCGCTGCCTAGTCCGTACGTCACCCACGAACCAACGCACGGAAACCCCATTCGCGCGAACCCGGTATTCATGGCGAACAGCGCTGGCGAGTGGTTGTTGGATTCCGTGAATCCGGATTGAATCACGGCCATCCGATCGACGTGTGTACCAAGATGCGGAAAAATCTCGGGAACCATCTTGCCGCATTCCCCGCGCGGCGTGAACTTGAACGGAGACTGCATCAAATTGCCAACTGCGTTCTTGAAGAACCCGGTCGTGTCTTTGAATTCCGGATCGAATTCACGGATCGACTTGCCGTTCCACTTTGTCAGTTCGGGCCGATAATTCCACGTATCGACAGGACTCGGGCCACCGTTGATAAAGATCCAGATGACCCGCTTCGCCTTCGCCTCAAAATGCCCCGGCTGCGGAGCCAGAGGATTGAGCGATCGATCGCCAAGATTGTCATCGGCGTGCGCTGTTTCAAGCAAGCCCTCGTCGCGGAGCAATGCCGCAAGCCCCAGCATGCCAAGACCACAGCCACTGCGTTGCAGCAAGTGGCGGCGGGAAAGTGATGTTGAATTCATGGGAGAACTTTCAGTTGAGCGACTCGTGATACTTTGTCAATGTGTTTGCGGTTTGGGCCATAGTCGTCGTTCGCTCCGCGAACGAGACGGACCGCGCAACAGGAGTCTCGTTTCGTTCGCGGAGCGAACGACGACTATTTCGGCCTAGGCTCTTCATTCTACATACACAAATTCATTCATGCTCATGAGCGTCTGGCAAAGATCAATCATCGCCTGTTGGTGCGCATCCGTCTGACCAGCGGCGGTGTGGGTTTTCGTTTGGCGAATCAGAAATTCCGCACTCGCGTGTGATTCTGCATCGGAAGGCACTCG
>Ga0138256_10008148_pt1 | contig 11031 bp, 9 predicted proteins | sample KNB2016incub_MG_FD_105486 | JGI IMG/M metagenome (GOLD analysis project Ga0138256, IMG submission 105486) | Active sludge microbial communities from wastewater in Klosterneuburg, Austria - KNB2014incub_MG | ecosystem: Engineered > WWTP > Activated sludge > Unclassified | place: Austria...
TTAGAAGCCCAGAGCCTAGCCAAAAGCTACTCTGGGTTTCTTCGTTTTAGCCCTTGTAGCTTGAAGGCCAAGCAATAGACTTTTAATCTATGGTCAAAGGTTCGATTCCTTTCAGGGGTACTACGCTTTTGTAGCTCAATTGGTAGAGCTCGCCCCTCTTAAGGGTGAGGTTTAGGGTTCGAGTCCCTACGGAAGCACTGGGATGTTTAGTTTGATAGTATGTTTTTAAGGAGGTAAAGTGGCTATAAGCATTACTTATTGAGTAAAAAGGATAAACTATCACATGCAGGATTAACTCAATTGGAAGAGTGTTTGTATTACAAGCAAAAAGTTGGGAGTTCGAGTCTCTCATCCTGTACCATTTGGCCCTTTAGTTAAACGGATATAACTACTGCCTTCTAAGCAGTTGTTTCCAGTTCGATTCTGGGAGGGGCTACAGGTCAGTTACCCTTCTGCGTGGAGTTAAAAAGGGAAGATTCACACGAAGCTTAAGTGGTATAAGCTACTGCCTGTTAAGCAGAAGATAGAGAGTTCGAGTCTCTCCGTGTGAGCAAAAGTTCTTTGAAAATAGAGGGTATTATAATTGGTAATTTAATTTTAGTTTTGTATGTTTGCAGTAGAAACACATACATACAATGATACCAAAATATGCTCATTCCTTAGGTGGTAAAGTAAATGGAGAAATCCAAAGGAAAAAAGCTCTAGAAAATTACTATAAAAATCCTAAATTTTGTAAGAATTGTAAAAATATTATAGAAATAAGAGAAAATCAAAAGGTAGCAGAAGTAAAACTAAAAAAATTCTGCAATAGAACTTGTGCTGGAACTTTTAACAATAAAGATAGAAAGAAAGTTAAAAAAGATAAAGTATTAAAAGAACCAAAGATACCTTTTAAATGGTTAATAAATAAAACAAAGATAGAAATTTTCACAAATCATAAAAATTGGCAATCAGCCAGAACATCTATTAGGAGGCATGCCAAATTTATATACGATAGTGAGGTAAGAGAAAAGATTTGTAAAAATTGTGGTTATAATAAACATATAGAAATATGTCATATAAAATCAGTTTCTTCATTTCAAGATGATATAAAAATTTCTGAAATTAATAGAAGAGAAAACTTAATAGCATTATGTCCAAATTGTCATTGGGAATTTGATAACGGAATATTAAAATTATAATGCGGGTTCAACCAGAGGTCAAGGTTAGATGTCTCATAAGCATCAGCAGAAATGCACGTTGAGTTCGATTCTCACACCCGCAACAATAAATTTAGAATGGAAAAGTATTTTCGGACAGAGGAAGGAAAGGTAGTGAATGTTGTAGAGCATACTTTAGAACAGTTAGAAAAGTGGCCAAACCTTAAGATATATGTAGCAACAGATAGTCAGGACTTTGGACAACAAACAAAGTATGCAACAGTTGTTGTATACAGATATGGTAAAAGAGGAGCCCACTATATTTACTCTAAAGAAGCTGTGCCAAGAAAGGATATGTTTACTCGTTTATATGATGAAGCAGTTCGTACTATAGAAACTGCACAACTAATAGACAGTGAGATACCTATATCGTTTGCAGCTCTTGAATTTGATTATAATACAATTCCAAGATGGGCTAGTAATAAACTAGTCTCCTCAATAAGAGGGTGGGTAAAGGGACTAAATTATAATGCAGTATTTAAGAATACATCAAATGAGATAATGATAGCTGCAAAAGCAGCAGACCATGTATGTAGAAGATAAGAGGTCCGAGGGAGTCCTTCAAGGTATAAATAACCTGTCCCTCTTCATGCAGTAGTAGCTCAACTGGCTAGAGCACCGTCCTTCCAAGTCGGGGGTTGAGAGTTCGAATCTCTTCTACTGCTCACTCGGAGAAATTAAACAAGAGTCTTACAGACTTTTATCCTAACTCAAGTAGGATTTCTCCTTCCAGCAGCTATAGCACAATGGCAGTGCATGACCTTGCCAAGGTCGGGATGACGTTTCGAATACGTCTAGCTGCTCTGGGGAATCCAAGATACAAGACTGGATTGAAATCGGGTTGAGAAGCTCGGACCGCTACCCCTGTTGCGTTAGGCAAATTGGTTAAGCCGTCACCCTTTCACGGTGAAGATTGTGGGTTCGAGCCCCATACGCAATACGATGATTAAGAATTTTATTTTAATGATTAAAGTTTTCATTTGTATCATAATAATGGTACCTATGGGAGTCATAGATATCTTTAGCAGAAAAGCTGCTGTAAAGTTCTTTAGATTCTTTGATAGAATATTTAGATTTCAAATATAAGGACTTATGGTTGAACGGTTACAATACCACCCTGTCACGGTGCGTGGTACGGGTTCGAATCCCGTTAGGTCCGCAAAAGGAAATGTGCCATTACTAGTTGGATACATAAGATTGGGTAACATATGAAATCCAGTCCCATTTCCTTAAAAGAGGCACGTCTCGTACGTCTGAGGCTGAGAGAAGCAATCCCCTCTTTATTGACTCTTAGCTCAGTTGGTCAGAGCGAATGACTCATAATCATTAGGTGCAGGGTTCGAAACCCTGAGAGTCAACATATGCTCATATAACTCAATTGGTAGAGTACTACTCTGATACAGTAGAAGTTATAGGTTCGAGACCTATTATGAGCACATGAAACCATTTAAAGAAGCACTAGAAGAAGCAACAATCTATGAAGACTTGGTTGCGGACTGGTTACAATCCAGAGGAAATAAGATACTTTTTCGTTCAAAAGAGAAGGAGTTTGATATACAATATCTAACAGCAGATAGTAAAACAAAGACTGCTGAAGTAAAATATGACAAGCTATCTTCTAAAACAGGTAACGTAGCAATTGAATTTAAAAGAAAAAACAAGAAATCTGAAGAATTTGAAGCAACTGGAATATCAGTTACAACTGCAAATTATTGGATACATATAGTAGATGAGTTCGATGTCTATATCATAGATAGGGAGATATTACTAATGCAGATTCAAAGTAATAGATATCCACAGGTATTTGGTGGAGATGATATGAGAACTAAAATGCATCTTATAGATAAGCAAGAGTTTGCAGAAATGTGCAAAGTACATAAGAATGCTTTATATGGGGGATTAGTATAGATGGCAAAAATACCTGCCTTGCACGCAGGAGTCTCCGGTTCGATGCCGGAATCCTCCACAAAAATAAATTTGGTTATTTCAAATTAATGTTGTATATTTGTATTCCAATGAAGAAATTTAATACATATTATTCCAGTCTATCATTACTCTTGAGTAAAACTCAGGCTGGGAAAGGTGTATAAGCATCTCTTTAGATAGTATCTGAAGACCGACCCCAGCAGAAATGTTGGGGTTTCTTTTTTATATGCCATCGTGATGGAACTGGAATACATATCAGTCTAAGAAGCTGAGTTTTGAGGGTTCGACTCCCTCCGATGGTACTAATGGCTCTGTAGCCCAACGGAAGAGGCAAATGCTTTAGGAGCATAAAAGTGTCAGTTCGAATCTGACTAGAGCTACAACTTAGACAACTTGTCTGAGATATATTTGTTTATTTCATATAATTTCCATATATTATATTATGGGAAAAATAAAATATACAAAAGAATCTTTACAAGAAGTTTGTAAAAATGAAATTTCAGTAAGAAAGGTTTTATTCAAACTTGGTTTAACTTCTGGCTCTAATAAAAGATTGTTTTCTTTAATAAAACAAATTCTAATAGAAAATAGAACTTATACAGGAAAGTCTAATAAAAAGAATAAACCTTTAAAAAGTGATGAAGAATTTTTTACTAATGGCAAAAGTAAGAGAACAACATGGTCTGTGAGAAATGCTCTTTTTAGCAGAAATATAAAAGAAAGAAAATGTGAATATTGTAAAAATACTGAATGGGAAGGAAAACCTATTCCGTTAGAAGTTCATCATAAAGATGGTAATAAATATAATAATGAATTATCAAACTTAGAAATTCTGTGTCCTAACTGCCATTACTTTACTGATACTTATAAAACGAAGAATATTAAAAATGCCGATGTGAGCTAATTGGAAACGCTGCAAAACTTAAAATTTTGTGTTTGAAGGTTCGAATCCATCCATCGGTACACAAGGAGGAATAAGTCCATAATTGGTATTGGCACGGTCTTGAAAACCGTTCGCCGTGATGAGCGGCGTGGTAAGGGTTCGAGTCCCCCTTCCTCCGCATCTTGGAGAGTTGCCAGAGAGGTCAATTGGAGTAGTTTGCTAAACTATGGTCGTTTATTCGGCCCATGAGTTCGAATCTCATACTCTCCGCATATTGGAGCGTTGGTGCTATGGCGTGTGCACTACCAGACTGTAAATCTGGTCCCTTAGGGGTTAACATTGTCGGTTCGACTCCGACCGCTCCAACATATAATATTGATTATCAATTAATAAGGGCTTTATAGCCCTTTTTTATTTCGCTATTAACATACTTTTAACTTGAATAACTTGGAAAACCATTCTTTATGATAGTATATTTGTGGTATCAATAACAATTAAAAATATAACATGAAGAGTCAAATTGAGAAACATTTAATTACAAATCCTTCATTCTTCAAATGGGGAGAAGCAAGACTTGCTAATAAATATAACTGCTCTATTAAAACAATTAGGAGTATTGTAAGAAAACTTGAGTCAGAAAGACAAAAGTACTTGCGAAGTCTATAATTGTCTTATTTTAAGAAGGGTAGGAATACTGCCCTTCTTTTTTATTAACAAAAATCAAGGTATGATAACAAGGTCTAAAGTAAAAGATTTTCTTCTTAGCAAGAAGGGCTATATTAAAAAATCTCCATTAAAGGTTGCTCAGGCATTATGGAAGTCTCAGCCAAAATATGTTTCGAAAACTCATGATGAGATTGCTAAAGAGCTAAAGATAATAATAGAGGTTCAATCTACACTAAGAGCTGCAGGAAACTACATTGCCTCAAAGAAAGAGCAGGATTTACTTGATATATATAATGAAATAGAGAAGGAGAAAGAACGCCCTAAGAAGAGATTATTCTTTGATATAGAAGTATCTCCTAATATAGTTCTATCTTGGAGAATAGGAAATAATCTTAATTTAGACCACAACTCAATTATACAGGAAAGAGCAATTATATGTATATGCTATAAATGGGAAGGTGAAGATAAAGTATCTTCTATTCAGTGGAATAACGGAGATGATACGGATTTGGTTGGGAAATTTACAAAGATAATAGACAGTGCAGATGAGGTAATTGCCCAGAATGGAGACTCATTTGATATTAAGTGGTTGAGAACCAGATGTATATATCATGGAATACCAATGAGCCCAAAATTGAATTCTATTGATACTCTAAAAATGGCAAGGAATAACTTCAAGTTTAATTCCAATAAACTTGATTATATGGGAAAATTCTTTGGATTAGGAAGCAAGATGAAAACTGACTTTGGATTATGGAAGGATATACTCCTTAAGAATGATAAAAAAGCAATGTCCACAATGATAGATTATTGTAAACAGGATGTAATACTACTTGAAGAGGTATATAAGCAACTTCAACAGTTTACACCAGTTAAAAAATTTAAATACAAACCTTGACAGTCTGACCTTGAAAGAAGCCCCTCAAAATGAGGGGTTTTTTAATTTATAAGGTTAATTTTTCTATAATATTAAAAATGCGTATATTGTAATAAGAATAGTTATATTGTCCAGAAAAATTAACTTATAAAGTGAAACCAGTATATAGCAATGATAGAAAGGCACCGAGGATGAGAAAGGCAGAGTTCTCTAAAATGGTGGTAACCAATGAGTTATTTAAGAAATTTAAGAAGGAATTTCCAGAGTATAAAAATTTAACTTGGAAAGAGTTCTACCAATATTGGCTGGACATTGCAAAGAAAATAAGATATGAAGCCATATATAATCCACTTGGGGTAAAATTAGGCAGCTATCTAGGTGAATTGAAAATGCAGTTTATTCCTTATAAGTTTAAGGCAGTTGATAGAGGTAAAAGTGATGAGGTAGGAGAGAAGATTCACCATCTGAATATTGAAACAAAGGGTAAGGTTCCTCGTATAAAATGGGAGAGAAGACATGCTGTAAAGTTTAATAAGATTCTTCAGTTTTATGCGTTTGATGAAACAAGAGATGTAAAGACGCTAGCTGCAGAATATATAAGGAATGATAATGTAGATAAAATACGAACTGCCCGTGTTACTATAAGTGGACATAGCGTATGGAGAAAAAAATTTAAAAAGCAATGAGTACAAAACGTCAAGTTATAGAATCTCTAAGAAATAAGCTAAGAGAGAGAAATGCTGATAGTAACTATAGTAATAAGTTTCTATACAATAGTTTAATGGAGCATGCAAAGTGGCTTATAAAAAGAGAAATTAGTGCTGGAAGAATATACAGAAATGTATCGTTTTTCCAAACACTAATGTGTCAGGACGTAATTGAAACATCTGTTATTGACCCTTGCTGTCCAATCAAAACTAATTGTAAGATATATAGGACTAAAAACCCGATACCTGAGACTTGGATAGATGAAAGTGGTCCTATTATGAGGGACATAACTTCTGTAGATTACTCTACTAGTTTTGATTTAGTTTCCTTTAGTAGTTGGTCAAATAAAAAAGGTGACCCATATGATAGAAAGTCTAAGTCAAAATATGCATTTTATGCAAATGGCTATATATGGTTTCCTGAGCACAATCCACATAAGGTTAATATTACAGGATTCTTTACAGATGATGTATCTGATAAGAATGACTGTGATGATAAAAAAGAATGTGTAAGATATCTTGATACAAGATTTCTTTTCCCTGACTGGATTGAAGCAGAGATGTTTTCAAAAACTGTAGAGTTGCTTGCTGGAGTAAGTAAGAGACTTCCAGAGGATGAACAGATAGACAAGAACCCAACAAGAAAAAGTTAAATAAATGGTAAACAATAAAACATTTGAGTTACGACCTGTTTCTGAACTTTTTTCTATCGTCAAGAATGATTTGAAAAAGCTTGATGATGAAGGTTTAATTGATACAGGAACTCTTATCAAAACAGTAATGCACTGCAATGATAGATTGGGGATACAAATAAGGGAAGTAAAGCAGGTGTGTATACCTGTAGTTGAGTTTAAAGCAAAATTACCATTAAACTTTGAGAAGTTATATTTTGCATCAGCTCTAACAGCAACTAACTCTATAATTCATAGTCAGCAGAATCCATTTTCAAATAATTTTGATAGAGATATTATATATGAAGCAGAGTTGGATAGAGGTACATTAGGAAATGTAGATAGCTATAGTGTTACTATAAAAAGGGAATCTAATACCACAATACATCATTATGGTAATTGGGTTACTTTATCTGTTAGTCCATCATCCGGAATATATTGTCATAGTGCATGCCCTAATATGAGAAATCCCGGAAAGTATCAGATATCAATAGATGGAGATGATATAAATACTCCATTTAGGTCTGGTGAGATATACTTGATGTATCTTGGAACAATGGAGGATGAAGAAGGTAATATATTATTTCCATTTCATCCATTAATTACTCCCTACTATGAGTGGGCAATTAGAGAAAAGGTAGTACTTGATGCAATATTTAACAGTGATGGAAACTATGGAGATATGTTAAAATTAGCACAATTAGAGAAAGCAAAGGCATGGTTAGATGCATTTGGTATAACTTCAGACAAAGGATATGGTGAATATGTACAGTCCCAAAGGAAAAAAGAGTTAGGTTGGTATAATCAGTACTTTAAATTCTTTCAATAATGTTTGATAAACTAATAGAATTTTTACTAAATATAATAGAGGATATATTACCTGTTTTCTTTGTTAAGCAATATGATAATGGTATTCTTTTGAGGATGGGCAAATTTAAGAAGATAGTTCATCCCGGTGTTGTTTTTAAGATACCTTTTCTTGATAAAGTAGAAACAACAACAATTGTTACTACTACTCTTTCAGTTGCTACACAATCTGTTGTAACAAAAGATGAGAAACAGCTGGTAGTCAAATCTGTTGTAAAATATAAGGTTTCAGATGTTGAGTTATTTATGCTTAATGTATATGATGCAACAGATGCAATAGCTGATATAACCCAAGCAATAATAAAGGAGCAGATATCACAACGTAACTTCAAAGAATGTGTAGAAAACGATTTTGACAATACCGTTACTAAAAAGTTAAGAGTTGAGGTGAGAAAATGGGGAATTGAGGTAGACAGAGTTACACTAACTGATATAGGACAAATTAAATCACTAAGGCTCTTTAACGAGGGCTCATTATTAGGATAATGGCAGATTTACAAAACACATCAGATATATCTACAAATATGACAGGTAAAGCTGGATTGGTCACTGACCTAAATCCAAGCTTTCTATCTCCTGAGCAATATAGTCATGCAAGGAATGCTGTAAGAAATAGCAAAGATGGAGACTTGGGTTCTATTGGAAATGAGCCATCTAATGCTCTTTGTTTTGATGCACCTTATAGTATTGTAGGTCATATTACTTTACCCTCTGATGAAGTTGTTATATTCTCTACAAATAATATAAGCTCTGAGATAGGTATAGGTAATACTGCAGAATGTTCATATAGAACGCTACTTAATAACGACTGTCTTGGGTTTAATCTTGATTATCCTATAACTGGTGTAGCAAAGCAGGATTTTCAAAAGGGCACGATTATTACATTTACAGATAGAAAGAATCCAGTTAGAAGAATAGAATTAAAGAATATAGATAAGATTACCTCATGTGATGATATTCTTCTATTTAGAAAAATAAAGCATCCATGTTTTAATATATCAAGAGGACAGACTGGCAATATGCCAAATGGGATGTACTCTATAGCTATAGCATATGTTATTGATAATCAGGTATTTACTGACTGGCTATCCATATCAAACAGAATTCCTCTCTACTCTCTATCAAATGGAAATTCTATTGAAGTAAAGATTACAGATATTGACCAAGAGTTCTCTCAATTTGCAGTTGTAGTTGTTGGAACATATATTGACCCTACCACTAAAGGTGTTACTAAGTTGGCAAAGCAAGTAGGTATATATTCTACAAAAGTAAGAAGTATATCTATATCTGACTTTGTTAATCCTACATATTTGGAAATTCCTTTAGGAAACTTAGTTGTGCAAAAGAAAAGTTGGCAAAAAGCTGGTATAATCTCCTCAAACTCAAACTATCTGATGTTAGGTGATTTAGTATCCCGTTCAGAGGAAAACTACCAACTAAAGGCTATGAAGATAGAAGCTGAGTATGTGGTAGAACAAGTATCAGCTGACTATTATGAAAATGAAGGAGAGGATGTTGGATATTACAGAGATGAGAACTATGATTTTTATATTCAGGGAGTATATAATACTGGTGAATTGACAGATAAGTATCATATTGCAGGTAGGAGAGCTGAGCCTTCAGATACATCTTCAGCATCAGGAGCTGATGTTTATGAGTTAGACAAACAGTTTGCAGATTGTGAAGAAACAGGTAAAGTTCCCAGATGGAAAGTTGAGAATACTGCTGGTAAAATGATTCCCTATAATAATGAATTTACTTGTGGAAGAAGAGTATTAGGGAGAGGTAAAATGGGATATTTTCAGTCAACTGAATTGTATCCAGACAATCCAGAGATGTTTGGAGATAGTGCTAATAAACCTATCAGATATCATAAGATGCCTGACGAATGTAAGGTTCCACGGTATTCTATTATAGATGGAAAGACTTATGTGAACATACTTGGTATTCGTTTTAAGAACATAGAGAAGTTTGATAATCCAGATATTATAGGATATAAGATTACACGTTCTGATAGAAAGGGAGGTAACGGAACAGTTATTGCTAGAGGATTAATGACTAATGTACGTTCCTATTTTGACGAGACATTTAAGCAAACAGTAATGTATGCTAATTATCCTGTAAATGATTTATCTTCTGACCAGTTCCTATCATCTACCCAAACGGTATATAAGAATGGTAAAGAAAACAACTTTACTCCTCTTAAGGATTACTATACAGATAAGTTTAATTTCTATTCTCCACATACATTATTTGAGCCAAGATACTCTCTTGGACAGGAAGTAAAGATTGAGAGTGAAGAGATAGCTACTATAACAGGAAAGTTTGAGAAGGTATATAATCATCCTCGTCAAAAGTTGATGAACCAGTTTGCTTTCTGGTTATCAGCGTCCGTTGGAATAATTGAAAGCTCAATAGTTTTATTGGGTTCTACAAATTCTAGTGCATCTATTGGTACTGAAATACCAACTCCTCCAGTTCCAACTTCTCCTCCGAAAATAATAACTTCTTCGACAACACACTTAGAAATAAAAACGGCTGCAGATTTATTAGCTCTTTCTCCCAGACAGCTTACAGAAATGGTAACAAAAGCTATAGCGGCTTTAGATGCTGGAGGAGTTGCTGCAGTTGTTCAACTAGTTTTACAATCATTGCAAGTACTTGTTGCTGCAGGATTAAAAGTTGCATATAGTGCACTTTCTGGATTAAGAGCATCTGAACAAACGATGGATACTATCAGAAACTTTACTGGTTATACAGATTATGTATATCAGTATAATGCTGAGGCAATATTCAACCAATCCAAGTGTGTAAGTGATGGTAATAAGAGAAGAAGATTGCTTAAAAATGCCACATACTTACCATCAACTGTAGTAAGCGTAGATAGTAGTGTATTTAACAATTTACATAGAGAAAAGTCTGTGTTATTTGAGTTAAATAAATCTATTGCAGCACCATCTACAAAGGATACATCCAGACAGACAATATCCGGATTTGGGCTATGTGAGAAAACAGATAATACTACACAATCTGTAGGTTCTGCATTTTATGCTACATCTAAGGCTATAAATCCTAATCAGTACGGAGCCTTGGGTTCATCTTCTCCTGTAGCAATACATAGTTGTCCATTGTCTTTCGGAGATGAATTGGTATCTATATCACCAATATTATATGGCGGAGATTGTATAATTGTTAGTTTCCAATTTCAAAAGAGAATGCAGTTCTTTTCTCAGAA
>Ga0138256_10008149_pt1 | contig 11030 bp, 4 predicted proteins | sample KNB2016incub_MG_FD_105486 | JGI IMG/M metagenome (GOLD analysis project Ga0138256, IMG submission 105486) | Active sludge microbial communities from wastewater in Klosterneuburg, Austria - KNB2014incub_MG | ecosystem: Engineered > WWTP > Activated sludge > Unclassified | place: Austria...
AAGCCGATAGATCTGCGGATATAGTACTGCAAGCCGTCGTACCCATTGCCCCCGTTGCAATAGGTGCGGCGTAGCCATCCACACTATAGTATAAGGCATAGTTCGCTGCTCCAGTTGCCGAGCGCGTATAATGGAAATTAAGTGACGTTAGATCAGCGGAAAAGCCACCTTGTACGGTAACTGAGAACTCATGATAGTGGTCTGCCAAAGCCAGCGCCGCAGTCGCAAGATTCCATGTATTATCCGTATAGGCATTGGTAGCACTTGGCGCGCAGCCACCTACCCAATTGGATGTGCCACCGTTCTTGTCTACATTCAGTAGTAAACTCGAAGCCGAGGTTATGTTAGCGTGCGTCGTATTGACTGTATTCACCTGAGTTTCAAAAGTCCACAGCGCAAGTGAATTGCCGGCAGGAATCACGCTTCCCGCCGCCGTCCCCGTAAACGTCGCATTGTTCGTCGTCAGTACCGCGCTGTCGCTGTTGCGCGTCACATTGCTCACGCACACCTTGTAGCTCACCGCCGATTGCGCCGCTGTGGTAAGCGTCACGACACTGCCTGCAAGGACGGCACCGCTGACGGTGATTGCTGCCGCGTCGGTGCATACCCCTGCACCCGCGACGATTTTGTAGTTCGTCGTGAGTTCTGCTCCCGTGGCTCCCGTGCCTGCCGTCGGTGCCGCGCTGTACGTTACGGTGGCAGTCGTGTTCGCAGTTGAAGCGGCTGAGTTGACGTTGAAAGCGTTATTGGGCGTCGCGGTGCCGGTGACACCAGCGCTGAGGTATGCTCCTGCATTGTGTCGCGTGCAAATTCTATATGAATAAGTTTGACCATCGGTTAAGCCTGTTTCATTCGTCGGCGAAGTACTGCCATTATAGACAGCTGTACCGGAATTACAGTCAGCGGGCGCTGCAGCTCCTGCTGCGCCTCGCATGATTTGTACTCCACCATTGCCATTGCCCACTGTAAAAGCAATCGTCACCTGACCACTGAGTGGCGTGGTGAATGTGATGCCACTGGGCTCGGTCAAAGCGCCCGTAGTGAACGTTGAACTGTACGCAGTTGCGAGCGCTGTGCCGGCGCTGCTCGTCGCACCTGTCGTGACGCAGTTTGCGTACACAGTCAACGGCTTCAGGTTTGCGAGAGTGTACGTGAAAGTTTTGTTTGCATTACTGGCCGTCGGTGTTCCCGTCGACACGGTTGCTCCGCTGCAGTCAGTCTCTTTGACCGCGTATGCTGTGTTAACGGAGCCTGTATTCATTGCTTTGTCAAATGTGACCGAGGCTGTCGGCGCGAAGGCGATGCCTGTCGCACCGGCCGCAGGTACTGGCGTCGCCACGGTCGGTGCTGAGAAATCAACAGGCACGCAGGAGTTATTCGCGCTATCGAGAAACTGAATTGCGTCGAAAGTCAGGTTGTAAGCCGCGGGGTTACCGAAACGTATGCGAAATGTATCCATCGAGCCGCCGTTCAAATTGTCGATGCGGCAAACGGCGACTCGCCACGCACCACCAGTATTAATATTCGTATTTGTGTACGCGGCACTACCTGGCTCGATTACCGACGCCGTGGCGATGCTCGTAGCTAGCTGGTCGTTGCCAATGCTGCAGTAGTTAGAGTTGGTGCCGCCAGCGCTATGCAGTTGTATCGCAATTGCTCTATCGGGTGTACCGTTGCTGGTGCCGCGAATCCAGACTGCTACCCGCGTGCAGGCTCCTGCCAGAGGGGTTCCGGTTGAGGCATACGATAAAACGTTTCCATTGCCAGTCGTCGCTGCCGTATTGATGTTGGCCCCGCGCGCGCCTTCAGTCGGCGTCGTGGTATCTTGCGTGATATTGCCAGAAGCAGACCCGGCCGCGCCTGAGCCACCACTCGGCGGTGTGCCATACACCCAGCCCGTTGGCTGGTTGGCTGTGTCCCACGCTTCAAATGTGGCAAAACTACTCGTCAGCGAAGATCCGCGCCAGCTCGCCGATGACGCTGAGGCCAAAGCAATGGAGGATGTATTCTGTACTGCGGTTGTGATGCAGGTGGTATACTGGTTTCCGTCGACCAGCTGGCCGCCTGTTAATGTAAGAGAGAATGTCTTTTGCCCATTGCTATTCGTAATGCCGCCTGTGGTTGCGAGGCCGGCGGCCGAGCAGTCGGTGCCCGACACGACTTTAAAGGACGTTCCCGTAATTGTGCCCGTCGACATAGCCTGATCGAAACCAACCGACACGACAGTCGAGCCGGTGTTGAATCCACCATTGGCAGCCGGGCTGAAAAAGCTGATAGTCGGTGCGGTCGTGTAGGTCAGCGCTTTTATTGCAAAACCATTTTCACCGCCACCGGCAGTGATACCGTCATAGTTAGTCGTGCCGCCTGCCCCCGTGCCATACATCCTCAGTTCCAGAGAATCGTTGTAGCGACCCATGACTGCCCTACCCGGTGTGAATTGCACACTGTTGGCAAGATTGGCGCTCACGAGGGCGGTCTTCGCGACGTTGATCGTAGAACTCGTGCCGAAGCTGGCCGGAAAAACGCTCGAATCCCCTGCTCCGGTAATCGTGGCGGTCGTCGTGAACACATACAAATGCCCATCGGCACCGTTCACGAAGTCGGTGCTGAAAGTAGTGTTGCCGCTGATGACAGTGCCAAGATTTGCAAGATAGCTCGCGTTCGCCGCGCCTTCTGTGAAATCGCCCGTCACGAATGGATCGGCGACATAACCGGTGGTTGATCCGTCGCAGACGCTACCGGCCGTTTTTTTCACCATCTGTAACTGGCGATTAAAAGAGGCCACGCAGAAGTTTGCCCAGGCACCACCGGCAAAGGTGATGCGGTCACCGGGCGTGAGGTTGAGCGTGGTCGTCGGGTTCACAGAACCCGTAAAAACAAAGATGCCCGCCCCGGTTTGTGTCTGCTGAATATAAAACCCCATATTTGAACCATCGCGGTGCACCGATGTCACAGTGACCTGTGGCAGAGTGCAATTGTTCAACAGATAGCGCGAGTTACTGGTTGTTGGCGTTGCCTGCGCTGTTTTGATGTCCTCAATTGTACCACAGGCAGGCGTACCCGAAGCATTTGCACCCGTGCCGCTATAATTCGGGATCGCGTCTCGTGTGAAAGCCTTGTAATAATATGTTGTCCCATTGGTGAGACCGGTATCTGTGCAGGTTGTCTGTGGCGCCGCAACTTCACCGCCGCAGGCAACAGTTGCGGTCGCATCATTGTAGGCGCCGATATCATTTGTTGTCTTGCGCAGAATGCGCACTGCAGCATAGTCTGCCGCACCCGGGTTAGTCCACGTCAGAATGAGTCGCGCGAGAGCAGGTTGCACTGCCAGGCCAGTGACATCACCGGGTGCTGTCACATCGGCAGTGGCAGTGGTGGTCCAGGTTGCCTGCGTCGCCACAAGGCTGTTGCCCGCAACGTCTTTGATTGCGCTCGTGAGGCAGGTAGAATACTGGGTACTGTTCGCAAGTGCGCTTGTCAGGGTAATTGTAAAAGTCTGATTTGAATTTGTGGCGACGACAGCGCTGGCACTCACTTCGGTGCCCGTACAGGTCCCACCGGATTTCACATGGAATGACGACGCGGTTACCGTCGCGGTATCAATCGCTTCATTGAATGTCACTGAAACCAAAGTGGTGTTCGGTGCTGGTGTGGAGCCATTCGCGGGCGTGTAGGTTGTTACACTCGGTGGCGTGGTGTCGCTGCTTGGCGTGGAGACGACACCAGCAGTACCGCTGATGCCACTGTCGGATGAATTGTTGCCAAGCGACCTTCCGCCGCAAGCAGTAATCAGTGCCGTCAGAGCGAACGCCATAAACCACTGCATCCTATTCAAGTTTTTCATAATGCCTCCGCCGACAAGTCCCCACATTGTATATTGCCCGAGGAGCAATGCCTGTGCCAACTATGGCTCTTCTGCTCACCCAAACAATTCGTCAATCGACTAAACATCAAAAGTCACTGATTTGCGCCACCCATTCAGGATGATCCACAAATGGATTACGGTTGCCCTGAATGCGGTGTATTAAATCATTGCGCGCGCGTTCGATATCATCAACCGGATCATTGTTGTGCCACGTGCGCAACATATCTTCCTGCCACTTCTTGATATTTGCTTTGTTCGCGGCGTCGACATTGTTCCAGCACGTATCTTCCTGGTAATACCGCGTGGCCATGTAGAAATAGATGCGCGCAATATCTCCTTTGATGGCATCGGGCGGTTCGAACACGGTCGTCGCGGTGCAAGGCACGCGCGTTTCGTCGCCGTTGAGGCAGGTGGGTGTAGAAGGAGTGATCGCCGCGATATCGGGCGCGCCCGCCTTTGAAGGTGAGCATGTCGCACCGCAGGTGCCCGCGCCATTCACGATACCATAAGGATTATTGCTGCGCTGCGTGTTGGCATCGCGATCGGCAGGAAAAACATGCACGATATCCGTATAGGCACGGTAATCCCAGTTGTTGCTGGCGAAGTCACTCGAGTCTGCATTGCCGTTGAAGCAATAGCTACCCGCCGCGGGATTATTCACCGCCGTCCCGCCTGCAGCAAACCAGCTCTTGGGCCAGCCGTGTTCGCGGTTGTACTTGTTTGCGCCGCTGCCGGGATCTTGGTCATCGGTGCCGCCGCTGTTCAGAAATAACTGCGGGGCTGCGTTTGAACCCGTACCTTGCGCCGGTACTTTGCGACAGGCCGATTTATACCAATCGGTAATTTCGCGCTGCCCGCAGGATGTGATTATCGGATTGATGCGCCTGAGCGCGTAAGAAATGTAAACATCCCAAAGGTCAAAGCGCGTCGGCACCGCCACTGTATAAGTGTTCAGGTAGAGCAGTTGATCGCCGATGTAGGTGAACGCATAACCGGTTGGTACAGTTGAAGAATTATCGGTGTACTGCAATACGCGATGCCCTTTGATCTTGTTGTGTAGCTCCAGCTTGAAAGCGTCGTTGGTTCTTGAAGTGTCTAAGCCATTATAGAAGGCCCGGTAGTCGCCGTTAATACTGCCGGATGTCACATTTGTCTTCAGCGTTGCAGGTTCTGCTTCTGCAATTTTTGCACAGCCAGACACGGCAAGGATCAAACTGCTCAAAGACAAATAAAAACATTTCATTTGAGTGTCTCCACTTGAACTTTCTGGTCGAGCATCAGCGCCAGTTCTGAATCGGCTCCACCAAATTTTGCGTTGAACACACTACCTGTTAATCTTACTTTGGAACCTGCTGCAATATTATAACTAAAAGAATTTCCGGTATCGAATCCCGATAGCGTCCCTGCCCCCAGATTGTAACTAAGTTGGAAATTCATCGGGGTTTTCGCACCGCTACAGGTTTGTGCATCAGCGTAGCTGGATGCACCGATGCAAATTGTCCCCCTGTAACCTTTCTGATAATTGAATTGAAACTCGCGGTCAGTGCCGCTACCGCACTCCACATGCGACGGAGAAACAGTCACGTAGCCCTCAAGCTGTCGCACGCGATAAAGATCGGTTGCTTTGGAAAAGGCCGCAGTCTGCGCTGAGTACGGCACCTGATTGCGAGACGAAACAATAACGCGCGAGGAAAAATCCGTTACCAGAGGCACTGTATTCGTCGGTGCGGCACCTGTAGTATTCCCATAACGGCGAACACGAGTCACTGTAATACGCATCCGGTCACCAAGAATTGCCATGTTTGGTGTTCGGGCGTTAGAAATGTACTTCATGCTGGCCGACTGTGCCGTATCAGAAATCGGCGGCTCAAGACCATACGCAACCAAAATACCAGCATTCGCATCCTGTAAGACAAACGACCTGGAGAAAATCTGATCGGCCTGAGTCGACCAAACTGCACCAGCACCCGTACAGGCTACACTTGTGGTATGCGTCCCATCGGAGCAGCCAGAACTACATCCCATTGGTTTCGCAACGGTGTCCGTCGTTGTTACGCCAAGACCAAAACCAAAGCTGGAAGGCAAGGTTACTATCCCCTCAATCGTTATGCTAACAGTCTGCTCCGAGGTGTTGCCAAAGGCATTGATCGTTGTATTGAGTGCTTGTATACCTCCATCAAAAGACAGTGGTGTCTTCGTAAAAATAGGATAATTCAATTGCGCGGCCTCATCAAAAATATCCTTGTTTCGCATGCTCTGGTCACTGCCAGAGGTGCAATAGCTGAACATGGAAGTTAGAATTATCAGGCGTTTCATGGCAGCGCACCCCAGCGCGAATTAATTTCACCGGGTGTTGCAATCGTTCGATCGCGGTAGTCCGGTTTAATATAAATGCCTTTGCCGCCGTTGCCACCGCTGGCAGTCATATTCTTGGTAGCGTGATCCCAGCTTGCAGTCGCAGTTCCATCGGCAAAGGTTGCCACGCGCTCCATTGAGACCATGTAAGGCGTGCTGGCGGCAGCTGTATTACAAATCAATTCTGCATTATTTTCCGTGGATCCACCGGTGCGAATGGGAAAATCGACACTGGAAATGCTGGGAAATGGATTTGTTGTCGTGACCATAGTCGTGCGTGTCCCGTCTGCTGTGTCTACCGCTCCCGTGGTGCCATAAGTACCCGTACCTACGAGGCCTGAGCCTGCTGTGTGAAAACCGCCTTTAAAATAGCGCACATCCGAATGCGTGGTTGGCCGGTCTGCAATGCTATTTGTCGGGCCGGCCGTGTAAGGAGTACCATTGTTGAGCCGGTTGCCTCCGACTATATCGACCAAATTGCCCCGGTTATCTCTGAGTTCTACCCAGAGCGAGGTAAGATGCGGATAACTGGTTTGGTTACCTGCATGCATGTGATATGGATTAAAATACCCTGACCCGCTGAAACGGGTTACATCGTTGCCCCAGGCTGGTCGACACCTGCCCCCTTCGTAGAATGCCGGATAGGCAAATGTTAACGCTCCGCTTGGATTTGTATATGTGATGCCTGAATACGGATCTGTATAGCCGGAACTTGCGTTGAAGCGCGCCGTGCTGCTGGTGCGCCGGTCAAACAGTGTGAAAAAGTCCGAGAGTCCATTGACAGGATTATAGAAGGTTAGCTTGTTGCCGAAGGTCGCGCTGTTGGCAGGGTCATAGAGCACCGATGCCGGGAACTCATAGCCATCCGCGGTCAAATCATTGCGCTGATCCGATTGCGTCACTACGAGAAATCCTTTGGATGGAATGATCGTGCCACCGGGCAAACCGACAACGCCGCGTTTGGCGAGCGATTCATTATCAGGCCAGCCGCTCGTATATATTCCAGGATCGGTATAACCGTCTATAACGGGAAAATAGAACGACCAGAATGAGATATCCAGCGCTTCATTGGTGGGATTATACAATTCGATGAACTCATTGCCATCGTACGCAAAATAATTATTCCCGATTTTGCGCGAAGTGCCCGCAAAATTCACCTCGGAGATGACGACTTTCTGGTAGTCGCCTGCCGGCCGGGTCTGATAAGTCACGATACCCTGCGCGAGTTCGGCATTGGTGGGATACCGCTTATTCATCGGAATGCCGTCGTTATAAATCTGTTGCCAGAACTGCAGATAACGATCGACGATCGCCGGCGAATGGATTACAATCAGGTTCTCATCGTTGTTGTTGTTGGCATTGGGCGACCAGTTGAAAGAGCCTAAAAGAAGTTTTGCATTGGGCGTGCCGGCGTCGATGACGATGGTTTTTGCGTGCAGACGACCGCCACCCGCCTGCCAGTCGCCGATGTAGTTGCTATTTTCGTTGCCGTCGATACGCAAATCAAACGGCGAATAACAACGCGTATTCGTCGCATTCGGCGTATTCCATGTGGCGGTGAACGGATTCACACTGCCACCGTTTGTAGCCCCACCACCGGCCTCAAAACCAAAGGTATGACCGCATGAAGTTGCGACCCGATAGACCTCAACATACTGGTTATGCGTCAGCTGCGAACGGTCCATGATACCGCTCACTTTGCGACTACCACCATCAGCAGTGTTCTGTGCGGTGAACTGTTTGTGTTTTTGTATAAACAGGCGCCCCAATTGATCGTGCGTGAATGCAAAAATCGCAAAATTGATACTTTGCTGCGCTTCTGCCACCGCCTGCAAAAAGCGGCTCATCGCATCTTCCTGCGGCGAAAAATACGTTTCGATTTTGACTCCGCCGACATTGAATACATTGTTATAATCGGCGCGGTCTTTGGCATGGCCAAAGCGCCCCGCCATCATCTGCTGGTGGTCATTGATGAAGTCTTCGGCCATCTCTTTTGACTCGATGATCATCCACACGTTGTAGTTGCGATCAATTTCTGAATCGGTGATGTTCCCGGTACCTGTCATGACGTAACGCCGGTCGATCACGCAGAACTTGTTGTGCTGAATCGATTGCGAGTTGCCCGCCACGAGCTTTGCGTTGGGGTAACGGCGCAGTAAGTCTTCAAACTGCACATAACCACTTTCGCCATAGGCATATGTACCCGCATCGCCTGCAAGCTGCACATCGAGGCCGCGTGTAACGGCCCGCAAGACCGAGTCGCGAATCGAAGCACGCGCAAAACCGTACATCGCCCAATAGACCTCTTTGCGCGCTCCATCGATCAACTGCGCAAGGCGGATGTCAAATTCCGGAGGTTTATGGCCGTTGGGTTTGATACCTGAATAGTTCACATACATTTCGAGCAGCCGCTGGTCGGCTGAGTTTTCGTCTTCGTTGGTCACAACCTTGCTGCAACTAAGCAGCGTAGTGGCGGCAATCAGGCAGAGCAGGTTTTTGCGAAAGATCATAAATTGCCTCCGGCGTTGATAAAAGTGGTCACCATTGTGTTGAAATCGTCGAAAATTTTCATGTCTGTCGCTGACCCGGCTGGTTCGATGACAATCACGAATGCATCGGTAATGTGATAGAAGTCGTTCCGCGTGCGCAAAGGTTCGGCATCCTGGCTGTTCGCATCGTCATAGTAAAAACGCTTGCGCAGGTCAGATGACATGATGATAATCCGTGGCTTGCGGCCGCCATAGTCGGTCATATATACGCCAAATGGCAAGATCGAAGGATGCTTGCGGATATTGATCGTGCCGGCATTGCCAATCGCATCGTGCAGGGTCTTCAGATCGCAGTGGATAGAGGTCGTATTAATGATGGTTTCTGTCTTTGGGCATGGATTCGTATCCCAAAAAGGCAGCCCGGTGTTATTTGCATTGATCGTCGGACAACTCCCCGAAATCAGATTATTATATGCCGCCGTTGTCGCAGCCACTGTTACTGGCGCACAGGTAGAAATCCCTGTCCGTGAAGGGACAAAGCTTTCGGTGGCAGTCACATCTGCCTCGGTACCAACCACTCCCTGCACCGAAAACGCCTGACCGTAAAGTTGTGGAATCCTCGCTTTGTATTGCAGCGCATTCAGTATGTTACTGCGGTTGGCGGTATGCGTTGCCGCATCGACAATGATATCCTGTGTAATCGCCCGCGTTGCGAATTTGATCGAAGATTCTGCCCGCAAGAGTTCTGTTACCACGGGCGTCAGCGGTTTTTCCTGCGGGGCGAAGTAGATATTGAAAATCAGGTCACCCAATCGGAAACGCGTATTTGGATCGTTTGCCGACTTGTTATTCCTGAATTTTCCAAACGAAGGTACGCCTTCGTCACCAAACAAGCCGCCATACGCCGGCTGCTGTGCTTCATTATAGAAATCGTTGCAGATATCGAATGAGTTGAATACAAACACGATCGAATATCCGGAAGAAAAGGTCGAACTGTTCGCTCCACCAGTAGATACCCAGCAGGTATATTTATCCGCCACAACAAAATTATATTCCACACGACCATCATAAGCATTGGCATTAAATTTCAGACTGCGATTCAGACGATTGAAATTCAGGCGCGTTGCCAGAATCTTGTTCTTCAAATTCTGGTTGGGTTCGGCATTGGCAGCAGCCGTTGCGGCATAATAGTCCAGAAATTTATTTGAGGAGCGCATTGCCTTCAAGGCGGCAAAACCAGCATTGTTTTCGTTGCGTCGGTCACCCCCGATTGCCACTTTTAAGCCCGCACTAGCTTTTTCTGCCAAAGCGGAGCTAATATCTGTATCAGAGAGATCGTTAAATACGCCGACCACTTCCGTTTTTGCACTGGCAATAACCTTCAACAGCTGCTCTTTGGCCTTCGCGTTGCCGCTGAGGCCAATATAATAATTCATGCCCTGCAAGCGCAGATCCGGATCGTTAGTCGTCGTAACACAGGCGCCACGCACGAAGAGTCCCGCGACGAGCAATGGCAGCCAGATACTTTTGTTATGCATTCTTCTCATTTGTAATCCGGTGTGTTGAGTTCGCCGGGCGTGGCGAAGGTTCTCAGGTTATAATCGCCGTGCACATACCTGCCGCTCGCCCCGGCCGTGACATTGCTGCAGCCGATGCCATAGAGTGTGGTTGCCTGCGAGGGGGATGTCTCATTGCAAGGGGTAGAAGCATGCCAGGTTGAAATCGACCCGCCCTCTTCTTCAAAGGCATCTTCGGTTCGCTCCATCGATCGTGTCACATAACCATCGAATGAACCAGAAAGCGGAAAGTTGCGGCTCGTGGCGTCGTCGGCCTCTGTAGTGTTTACGCCACTTTCCATCAAGAAATTCTCAGCAGTGCGGGTCGTAATCGACCAATTCCTTTCGGGCACGGCAAAACCTGGCAGAACAATTGGTTTGTAGTTGGCATCGCTTTGCTGCCTGAATGCACCGCCCGATTTGCCGATAATTACCGCGAACTTTCCTGGTTGAATGATATTATTAGCACCGGCAGGAACATAAAAGATTTTGCGGATGTCTCCTGTGAGCTCAATGCGCCAATCGGTAAGATCGACAGGTTTGTTACAATCTGTATTCTGAATCTCCAGAAAATCATCGTCGGCGTCATATGTGCCGTCGTTGCGCATCGAACCAGCCCAATTGACTTCCCGTATTTCGGCACACCCGCGTTTGCGGTCGACGTTGATTGCGGTCGGCCAGGTTTCACCCACAGAGGTAGTGCATGCTGTTGACCCTACGGTCAACAGCATGCAGACTTGCAAAAGTAATCCGCGCATCAGAATG
>Ga0138256_10008150_pt1 | contig 11028 bp, 8 predicted proteins | sample KNB2016incub_MG_FD_105486 | JGI IMG/M metagenome (GOLD analysis project Ga0138256, IMG submission 105486) | Active sludge microbial communities from wastewater in Klosterneuburg, Austria - KNB2014incub_MG | ecosystem: Engineered > WWTP > Activated sludge > Unclassified | place: Austria...
ATGAGACTGCTTTCCACAATTCCAGGGCGGTGAAACGACACGGCCCTATGATGACATATTCAGCACCCTAGCACAAGTTATCCCATTCTGCCTAATTGCCCCAAAGTGCGCGCCCCGTCTGCCGGCAACCCTTCGGGGACGGCGGCAATGGCCAGAGACAGGCCGATCTCCAGCATGTGCCAGAAGTCGGTCGTCCCGTGAAGCCAACCCGCCCCGACGATGACTGCGCACAGCGCCAACACGATTACGATGAGCAAGCGACCGAGCCGAGCCAGCTTTCGTTCCAGCGGCGTGTCGCGCGGGAACAAGTCGGTCAGGGAAACGGTGCCAGTCCTGATCAACAGCATGGATTAGCCTCAGACGATGACGAAGGACCTGAGTTGAATTCAGGATTCATAAAACAATTGACCCCTTTGTCAGGAAACACACACTCATTGACCTGAATAGTCGGCAGTCACACTGCAACGCGAACGCAATGCCTAAGGTATCCGGAGTGCCACATAATGGGAATACACCCAAGAAAAATACTAGTTTCTCCTGGAGGCTAATCCGACTTTCCCAGTTCGAAAAAAAAGACTGTGTTTTCGTGGATTTCAGGGTGAAAGGTTCCACTACATTTGCTTCTGGATTATTTTCGAGGGCAGTTTGAACCGGAGTTTTTCCAGCAGGATTTCTTGATGATCCGTGGGCTTTGAAATGCACCGAGTCCGAATCTCCGGGCCGGAACGAGTCGGCGGAACGACATCGAGTGAGCGGATGTCGGAGAGTTCCGCGAGCACTCGACGTGGTTCGCTGCCCAGCCCCGCTTTGTCACACAACTGACCCAGAGTTTTCCACAGCACGTAGGCGAGAAAACAGACGAAGATGTGAGCCAGAACTCGCTCTTCTTTTTGATGCCAGATTGGACGGATCGACAGATCTCTCTTTTGGATGCGAAATGCAGCCTCTGCTTCCGTTAATTGAATGTACGCTTTCCCCTCTGCCTTTGTTGACGGCTTTCCGGCGGGGCTCTGAGAGTTCAGGTTGGAATGATGGTGTCTCACATGGACAATGATGGCGCCATCCACGATCTAGATCGATGGCCACCACGGTAACTCGTCTCAATAATGCAGCCAAGCCGCAAGAAATGCGGTTGGGCAATCTGGCACGGAATCAGCCGGACATTCTTGACACCGGCGATCTCTCACGTTTGCTCGGTCAGTTCCGCCTGCAACCGAGTGAATTCAGTAAACCGTCGCATCGTCAGCCAGATCGCCGGTCGCAAATCATCCATTTTGAGTGGTTTGACAAGGTATGCAAAAACAAGTTCGTTACCGGCGCGAACGAGCAGGTCATCCTCTGATTTCGCACTGATCACGATAGAAGGGACTGCTTTCGCCGCGCAGATCTCATGAATCGCCTGCAAACCGTCCATGTCTGGCATCCCAATGTCGGTGATCACAAGGTCAGGCTGCGTTTGCTGGCATTCGCGGACAAGTTGGCGGCCAGTTTCGACCGCCGCGACAACCTGATGTCCTTCATTGGCCAAAATCCTGCACAGAAATTGCCGCATGTCTGGCTCATCATCAGCAACTGCGATGCGAAGTCGTCCATTCATCAAAGGAAACCCCACTATGCAAATTCAGGAACACACTGAAGCATCGTTGCCAATTCCTGAAGTGCGCACCGATTGTCTCCAGCTTTCAGAGGAAGCAATATCTATACCACGCTCACCATGAATTGTGAGTGACCCTGGATTCGTTGAAGCGCGCAATTTTGTGATTAAATCAACAGTCCGTATAGACACGGGCGTGTCAGGTGCGCGCCATTCAGGTGCGCGCCATTCAGGGGCACGATGAGACAGGCGGACACATTCCTATCGAGAAAAGTTTCAGGCGTGCAGAGATTTATCCAACGAGAATCCAGATTTACAGTCATTATTTGGATCATGTGTCTTGATTCAGATTAGGTTGGCACGCGCGCTGCATAGAGTTCAATCATCAACTCAGCAGCACGTTTCGTTACGTGCTGTGTCATCAAGGTTTCTATGATTAGGGAGAATTCTCATGGCTTCGACTTTGACACGAACGCAATCCGCGACACCATCTGTTCGGATTTCCGATCCCTTCACGGCGATGCGGCTGGAGATGAACGACTGGTTGTCCAACATCTGGGGCGGAAATGGAAATAGTGACGCGAATGTTCTCAGAGGGTGTGTCGCGCCTGCGCTGGACATCGCCGAGAAAGACAACAGCTTTGAAATCCGAATGGATATTCCTGGTGTTGATTCAAAAGACCTGGACGTTGAGGTTCATGGCAATACCGTGACCATCAGTGGCAGTCGCAAGGAAGAAAAAGAAGAGACCGGCAAGACGTTTCATCGAGTGGAACGTTCCTCCGGCTGCTTCTCGCGAACGGTCACGCTGCCATGTGGAGTCAGCGAGAAAGAAGTCGCGGCGGAGTATACAAACGGAGTTCTCTCCGTCGTTCTGCCAAAATCAGAAGAGGCGCGGCCAAAGAAGGTTGCTATCAAAGGCTAGTGTTTCATCGCGGTTCGATTTTCGGGTGGCCGCTGGTGGATGTTAAAAAAACACCGGCGGCTAACGCTCGATGATACGCACTTTCACATAGTAGACCTCACTCTCCGAGTCAGGCAGGCCGCACAATCCGGCCTATGGCATTCGTCACTCGGAGAGTGACGGCTACTTTAATCGCAAAGAATGAGAGGACAAAGAAATGAAAAAGCTCATCACCACCGGACTATTATCCGTGGCCGTTTTCCTCGCTCTGCCGGGAACATCGAAGGCTGATGGTTATTGGTGCAACACCTACTATGCGCCTCCTGTCTACTACGCTGTGCCGACGTATTACGCCCCGGCTCCGGTGTATTATCCACCGCGAGTCGCGTATTACCCTCCAGTGCCGTCTTACGGAGTGTACCACGGTTACTACAGACCACGGGCCGTTCATCATCCTCATCGGAGCATATACACAACGCGCCATCGAACGGTCTACAGACGATGGTAGAAGTTGGTCCGGTTCAACGCGAAACATGGTTGGCCTGAGCCGGGCGATTTCGCTATCCGTTTTCCAGCACCCACTGCACAGCACGCTGATTCAATTCGGTCCCGTTGCTGGCTCCGAGTTTTTTCTTCATGTTGGAGCGGTGGGTGTCGATTGTGTTGACGCTGAGGAACAATTGTTCGGCAATAACTCGCGTGGGTTGGGCCTCACCAATCATACGAAAGATTTCCAGCTCTCGATCTGTGAACTGTTGAATCGGATCCACGGCTACCTGTGAACACTGCCCAATGGATCGTTCAAGCATCCGGTCCGTCATCTGGGGACTCAGGTACACTTTCCCGGATAGAATCCGACGAATCGCAGTCAACAGCACGTCCGGAGATTCTCCTTTGTTCAAATATCCGTTTGCACCAGCCTGCAGAACACGCTCGGCATAGACGGAGTCCTCGTACATTGAATGGACAAGGATTCTTGTGCGATTGCAGCCTGAGGTCTGACGCAGCCGTTTGATGACATCCAGCCCGGTGCTCGATCGCAATGACATATCCAGGATCATCAGATCAGGCTGCAGTCGTGCGACTTGTGCAATGGCTTCATCGACATCAATCGCTTCGCCGCAGACCTCAAGATCTGACTGCCGGGAAAGCAATGCGGTGACACCAACACGAATTAACGGATGGTCATCGACAATCAGGATTTTGAAAGCTTTTTTGTCAGTCTTCATTCCGTTCCGCCTTCAATTCGTGGCAGGCAGCAACAAACCGTTGTGCCACCATCGTCACCCGGTTGAATGGAGAATCTGGCCCCGATCAGGTTGGCACGATAGCGCATGATATGCAGCCCAAAACCGCCAATTTCTGTTGATTGCGTGAATTTGATCCCGCAGCCGTCATCATGAATCGTCAGGGTAATCCAATTCGGACTTTCTTCAAGGGTTACGGAGATCTGGCTGGCACCACCATGTCGTAAACCATTGTTAATCGATTCCTGAGCGATGCGGTAAAGGTGTGTGGCGAGCTGATTATCATTGAGCAGGATCGGTGTGGCACAATGAAATTCACAATGGATGTGATGCAGTTCGCGAATACCGACGGTTAGATCCATGAGTGCGGTCGTCAATCCGTCTCCACTGACATCAACTGGTGCCAGTCCCCGGATCACTGTTCGAATTTTACGCTGCAGATCACGGATCGCGTCACTGGTGTTTCGCATCGTGACCAGTTCGCTGGCCATCCATGAACCGGAAGAATCAGAAGACGATTCCTTGTTGGTGGAGTCTTCCAGAAAGGTAAGATGACTTTTGATCAGATAGGCAAGCCCGGCAAGATCCTGCCCAGCAGTATCGTGCAGATCCTGTCCGATGCGTCTCTGCTCTTCAGACACCGCTCGCAGAATCTCGTTCTGCAGCCTTCGCCGCTCGGAGATATCGCGAATCATCCCGGTAAAGAGCCCAAGATGATCGACTTCATTAATCGAAAGTTCGCCATGAAATGTCGAACCGTCCTTTCTCTGACAGCAAACTTCACGGCCAATGCCGATGATACGAGCTTCTTTGGTCTCCAGATAGTGCTGAATGTACCCGTCGTGATTCTCGCGGTCAGGGGATGTCATCAATATGCTGACATTCTGTTGGATCAGCTCGCTTGATGTGTATCCAAACAATCGTTCAGCGGCCGCGTTGATGCGCACCATGATGCCCTCGTGATTGATTGTGATCACAGCATCGCCCGTCGCGTTCAGGATCGCACGCAACTCTTCAGCCGACTTATAGTGTTCGGCAGAACGCAGGGCATCGAGTTGTGCGTGGTCTTTACCCTGCTGAGTCCTGCTGGTGACATCTCGTTCCGTCGTTGCGGCGAAAGCAGGACGATTCCGGTCGTCCATAAGGGCCGTCACCGTCAGCCACACGTCGAGTACACGACCGTCCTTTGTCGTCCGCTTCGATTCAAACGAATCGACGTGTCGGCCGCGTGTGATCTGCACCAACATCGCACGCATTGTCTCCTGGTCTTCGCTCGGGACGATCTCCAGAATATTGAGCTGTAGCGCTTCGGCTTCCGTGTAACCGTACAAATGGGCAGAGCCAGCATTCCAGGTCGTGATCTGTCCGTTCAGATCCAGAACCATGACCGCATCATTGGAGTCTCGCAGGACCGTCGCCAGCTTCCGTGCTTCCGCCTCGGATTCGATTCTCGACGTAATGTCCAGCAGTGTAATGACAACACCCTGACTGCTTTGATTCCCCGAACGGTAGGGCACAATGCGGCGGAGATAACATCGTCTGGCCAATTTTGCATCCGTTTGTCCGGCGGGCGATTCAATTGTGCCGACCACCGATGGATCAAGACTCCAGACCTCCTTTTCGATCGATGATCGTTCTCGAAGAACACGACGACAGTCCTCTGGCAGTGATTCGTCGTCCAGTGTCGGAGCAAATTCTCGAAATGCCCGCCCGATGTCCGTATCTCGCAGATTCAGCAATCGTGCGGCCGGAGGCGTGAATCGCTGGATGCAAAGTTGTTCGTCCAGAAACAGTGTGGCAATGTCGGCACTGACCATGAGGTTCGAGATGTCACAATTGGCCTGATCCAGCTCATGGACTTTTTCCTGAAGTTGACTGTTGACTGTGGTGAGTTCTTCATTCAGTGACTGGAGTTCTTCCTTCGAACTTTCCAGTTCTTCATTGGCGGACTGCAGTTCTTCATTGGCCGACATGGCTTCTTCGTGCGAGATTCGGAGTTCTTCATTGGAACTCTCGAGTTCCTCGATCGTACTTTGCAGATCATCCGTTGTCGCCTTCAGTTCATGCTGAAGCTGATCGAGTGTCTCAACGAATCCAACCGGTTGCCGACGCGAAGCTCGGGGGTTTGACGTCGTGTCTTTCAGTTTGTCGCTGACCGCAATGGGCAGCTCCAGCAGATCGTGTCGTCTCGGCCCCGTGCGATGATAGATTCGGGATTTCTTCGAAACCGGCTCAAACAGATCCACAGCGCGGCCAATTGTCTCCGATCCTCCCAGCATCAGGTAACCGTCCTGACGCAGCGAGAAATGAAACAGAGCAATCACCTTCTGCTGTACCTCCGGTTCCAGATAAATCAGAAGATTGCGGCAGACCACAAGGTCGAGTTTTGAAAACGGCGCGTCGGCGAGCAGGTTGTGGCACGCGAAGACAACGGACCCCCGCAGCATCTTGTTGACCTGAAAGTGGTGCTCGCCTGTTCGCACGAAGAACTGTTTCAAACGATCCTCGGAGATATTGGCCAATGCCGACTCTGGATAGATTCCCTGTCGGGCGAAGTCCAGTGAATTTTCGTTCAGGTCCGTGGCAAATAGCTGAAAACTGCACGGCAGTTTCTCGGCTGTGTATCTCTCCGTCAGCAGCATCGCGATCGAATAGGTTTCCTCTCCCGTGGCACACGCCGGAACCCAGGTTCTCAACGTGTTTTCCGTATCACGCGAGAGCGTATCAGAGGCGATCCCGGATTGCTGTTGAGTGATCTTCAATTGCTGGCTTTGGATGAGTGTCGGGATCACCTTCGTTTCCAGATCCAGAAAGGCCGCCGGATCCCGAAAGAATGCAGTGACGCTGATCAGCAGATCTTTGCACAGGAGTTGCATCTCTTCAGGATTCTGACGCAGATATTTCAGATAGTCGGCAAATTCTTTGATTTGTCGAATCCCCATGCGCCGCTGCACTCGCCGCCGCACCATATTTCGTCGATAGCAGTGAAACTGATATTTTGTCTGCGCCTGGAGCAGTGTGAGGATATCATTCAGCTCGATCGGCGTCACCCCGTCATCTTCTAAATCCCGTCTCAGCCAGGGAGCCTGCACATAGCGAATAATCTCGGCCGGCATTTCCTAGGGCGGAAGAACAGAATCCATCAGACCCGTTGCAATTGCACTCAGCGGCATTTGATTAAATTGAGCGGACTCCGGCAGTTGGGCGATCACCATACCTCCCGCCTGCTTAATCTCCTTCAGGCCTTGTGAGCCACTTGTGCCTGTTCCGGACAGCACAATTCCGATCGCATGTTCTCGCTGATCCCGGGCCAACGAGATCAGGAAGATGTCGATCGCCGTTTCAAATCGATGGACGGCTGGCGGATCACTGAGTTGCAGGACACCGTTCCGGATCGACAGGCATTTATTTGGCGGAATCACGTAGACATTATTTGGCCGCACTTTCATTCCGTCTTCCGCTTCGCAGACGGGCATCTTTGTTTGCCGGGCCAGCAATGTGACCATCAAGCTTTCATGCGTGGGATCGAGATGCGGCACGAGAACGATCACAACACCGCTGTCCACTGGCATAGCCGTCAGGAATTTTTTGCAGGCTTCCAGCCCACCCGCCGACATGCCAACACCGACGATGGAAACCTGCTCCTGCGCCGCTGTGTCGCCGGGTGCTGCTGATTGCTCGGTGGACGGACTTTTACGAATCTTCTTTGCCATGAGCAATTGACACCGTTGTCAGGAAACACACATCCATCGACCTGAATGGTCGCCAATCACATTAGAACGCGAACGCAATTAAGCGAGCGGCAGAAATGAAACTCCCGTCGCTGACGCTGGCAGCGTCAGCCACGTGGCCGATGCTGCCAGCATCGGTGGTAGATTTTCACCCGTCGATCGCCGTATTTCAGGACGACCTCTAAGGTACACGTAACGCAACACAATGGGAATGAACCGGGAAAAAATAGCGGTTTCTGCTAGAGGTAAAATAGCATTCCGTGCGATTCCCAAAGCAGCACCACGACGGTTAAATCTTCATGTGTTGGAAGCGTCTAATTTTCGAGTGTTCCAAAAGGAGGAAAGTGAAATGGCTATCACACAGGAAATGGAAAGGAACTGCGAGGTCTGGGAACAGTCAGGAGAGCGGGATCGACTGGCTCAGCATCAACTGCAAACACGTCTGCGAATTCGATTTGGATTTGCTGCTCCGGCGATCAGTACTCGTTGCTCGGACGGAATCCTCGTGATCGATGGGCATGTCGATTGCTTCTATCATAAACAAATGGCCCAGGAACTTGCGAGGAGTGTGCCAGGTGTCCGATTCGTGGACAACCGACTGATTGTCGATTCGTCGCGTGTCAACGGTCGCGTTCATGAAACGTTTCGCACAACAGCCGACCATGTCTTCCATTGAAATGTCGCTAATCTCTTTTCTTGCAGCGGTTGTCTTTGCTGCTGCAGAAATTCTGTTTGGCGAGTTTTCACGTATGACAGGTATTTGAGTTTCGGATACCCGCACTTCTTTACCGACCAGGAGTTTGGAGATGCCAATACGGATACTGATTGCCGAAGAGCAACTGGAGTGCTGCCAGCTTTTCAAACGATTCCTTCAACGCTGTGGTTATCGAGTCACCACAGTTCATGATGGAATCGGCTGTATTGAAGCCCTGAACAACGGAGTTACATACGACGTGCTGATCCTCAGTTGGGAACTTCCAGATGAAGAAGGCGAAGGCGTGCTGGACTGGTTGCATTATCATGGGCTTGACCACATGTCGGTCGTTATTCTCACTGCGCGAATGGACGCAAATTACTATCTTCAAGAGGTAGCGTTCCCCGACGCCATCTGGGTTCAGCGTCCCTTCAGTCTGTTCGAATTGCGGGATGCTGTTCGATCCACGGAACCAATTCCGCGCAGCAGCAGCAGCAGCAGCATGCTGGAACCACATTTGAGGCATTCGACCGAGCCCGTGAACGGTGTACTGTTTGACAGTCATCCAACGACCCGGGATCTTGTCGAGCAAAGATAATGACTCCCGATAGCTACATTGATGAGAAAGAGGCGTGTTGAGGCAGCAGGCTCATTGCAAACGACTTGATGCATTCCGGGAACGGCGTTCTCCCAAGGCTGAAACAATGAGCAGGAGTTCGCTGACATTCTCCGCCGTCAGTAGTCCGATCATTGTGTCTCGTTGAATCACGGGTGCCGTCATGCAGCATTCCGCCTCGTGCATTCGAGCGAGGGCGGTCTCCAGCATTTCGTTTGCGTCCAGCAACAGAAAATCGCGACGCATGACATTTTCCACCAGTGCGTCGGGCCCTTGCTCGTGCAGCGCGACCATCAATTCGCGACTGGGAAGAATGCCCACGACGCGCGAACCCTCTACGACAGGAAAGTCCTTCTGCGGTGTCGCCAGGATCAGTTCAATGGCATGCTGCAGAGAATCACCAGGCCGGAGTGTGCGAAAGTCGGTCATCATCGCGCGTCTCACAGGCAAGCCTCCCAGCGATGCTTTCATGGTCACCATGCTTGCTTCCTGAGCTGCGCCGATCCAGACGAACAACGCGATGAACATCAGAAACGGATTGGTGAAGAATCCAACGAAAGCAAACACCAGAGCGAGCGACTGTCCAACACTTGCGGCAATCTGCGTAGCGCGAGTGTACTCAAGTCTTGTCGCCAGCAGTGCCCTTAACACGCGTCCGCCGTCCATTGGAAACGCTGGAATCATATTGAAGACGACCAGAATCACATTCACGGCCATCAGTCGTTCCAGAAACGGACCAGTAGTCACGCCGAGTTGTTCGAGTGGAGAAAACACGGATGTCAACTGAATCCAGGTCCACAGTCCTGCGGCAATGACCACGTTGACAGCAGGACCAGCGAGGGCCACCCACAGTTCCTGAATGGGATCTTCCGGCATGCGTTCCAGCCGAGCGACACCACCAATCGGCAACAAAGTGATGTCACGCGTTTTGATGCCAAAGCGAGCCGCCATCAGCGCATGGCCGAACTCGTGCAACACCACGCAGCCGAACAGGGCAAGAACAAAGGCCACGCCTTCCAGCGTTTTCACGACACTCTGACTTGCCGACCATTGACTCACGACGACAAAGGCAATCAAGATCAGGAATGTGGCATGCATATACACAGCGATACCACGAAATTCACCCAGTCTCCAAGACCATTTCACGTTACGTCTCCCCTATTTTTGTTGAGTGTTGTCAAATTTCAGTTTGTCAGTTGTTCTTTTCTGTTTTCGACGCCAGATACCCGCAGTTCTCGATGCAACAGGCCCAGCAACGTCTGAAGAAATGCAATGACCATGGGGCCGACGAATACTCCAAGAGGCCCCATCGCCTGAACGCCGCCGAAAACCCCGATCAGTGCCGCCAGTGGATGCATTGCCGAGCGATCATGCAGAACCCACGGCTTAATCACATTGTCAATCGTTGAGATTGCGCCAGCGCCGTAAATCATCAGTACAATACCGGCGGTCGGTCGATCGTCAATGAAGATCAGCCACAAGCTGGCTGGCAGCCAAATCATCGCCGCACCGAAGAAAGGAATCATAGCCGTGAGTGCAGTAAGTGCGGTCAGCAGGAAGACCGATCGAAGTCCGGCGAATTGGAAGCCCACGCCAGCCAGGAGACTCTGTACCAACGCGGCAGCCACACTTCCGGACACCACCGCTCTGGAGACTCGCGAAAACTCAGCCAGTAGTTTTTCCACGTAACGGTCTTCCAGCGGTGACAACGTCATGAGTTGCTTCGCGATCTGCGGTCCATCCGCGAATAAAAAATACATCGTCACAACAAAAATGATGATGCCAAAGATGGTCCGCCCAACCATGATGCCTGCATGGCCTCCAAACGATGAGATCCAGTCAGGGGTCACAGCAAAAAACCTGCTTGTCCAGTCCCGAACATCTTCAGATGTTGGGTTTGCAGTGTTCTTTAAGACTGCTCTGGCCGGTCCACCGAGGAATTCAATGCGGTATTCCTGGAACCGGCGAGCCGCCGTTTCCATCGCCTGCTGGTAGGCCAGCGTTCCGGGGATCTCGTCAATGGCTGTTGCTAATGCGTCCAGCATCAACGGTTCGTCCGATGGGACTGCATAATTGCTTTCATTGTTCAGTGTCTCCTGCAACTGTTGAAGTTCCTCGTGCAGACGCAGCAGAGCTTGACGATTTCCGGTAGCCACCGCGCCTTCCCGCGCATCGGCCAACAGCCGTTCAAACGACCGTTCTACAAAACGCATTTCAACGACGTGCGGATAGTCGAGCCCCA
>Ga0138256_10008152_pt1 | contig 11026 bp, 8 predicted proteins | sample KNB2016incub_MG_FD_105486 | JGI IMG/M metagenome (GOLD analysis project Ga0138256, IMG submission 105486) | Active sludge microbial communities from wastewater in Klosterneuburg, Austria - KNB2014incub_MG | ecosystem: Engineered > WWTP > Activated sludge > Unclassified | place: Austria...
AAACATACGCTGAGATGTGCCTTTGCCAGTGCGCCGGCGAATTTCATCAATCACGTAGTCGGTGGTCAGGCCATGCTGTTCTACGATGCTGGCAGCGAGACTTTCACGGGCTTTCAACATGCCGATGAAAAGATGCTCAACGCCGATGAAAAAATGCTGCATGCGCGCCGATTCTTGACGGGCGTTGATCTGAATGTCTTTGAGCGTGATGTCACTCATTCGGCGCTCCATCCTGAATACGAAACCATGTGCGCCCAACGCGAAACAACTGCCCTAGATCAATGGGGACGCTGCCGCTGACGCGCGCTTCGTCATCATCATCGAGTTCAAGGAAGGTACCGTTTTTGCTGTTGCAGTCTTCCAGCCACCAACGCTGAGCGCGAAAATAGACTCTGGCGTGGTAGCGGGAGGCGAAACTATCGTAACGCAGCCAGATTTCGTTGTCTTCTTTGCGGCCAAAGCGGATAATCCAGACCCCTTCGTTAGAGACACCATCGCCATTTTCAGCAGACAGCGCGATGAGGTGGCCGTCTTCGACGCCGCTCATAAACATTATTTCAACGGAGAGATCCATAGATAGCAAGCGAACCTTAAGAGAAAATTCAGCACAATTTTCATTGAGTATACCCGCAATTTGGAGGAAAGTGCGGAGCGAAGAGGATGGGGGAGCTGCTTTACGCAAAAAACACTATGGGCGGTGAACCATGATTATTCACCGCCCGTAACTCATCCTAGATGCCTAATTTAGTTTATCGCTGCGCCCAATGCGCCAGAAGGGCGATAAAGGTTGCGTTTGCGTCAATCGTCGGCTCATTTGATGCCCACGATTCCCAATTGTCCGTGTAGCGCAGGGCAGGCGGCACGCCAATTTCCCACAGCATTTCTAACGCCGCATCGCCGCCCGTGTTCTGGCTGTTTGCGCCTTCAGTTACAAAGCCCGGCACTGCCTGTTGATTGTGGTAGCTCACATTATGGTGCGGGTGTAACATCGGGTCTGAGCCGATTCCGCTGATGTACATTTTCGCCAGTGGATTCACGCCCATCACATACTGCACTTGCTGCAGCGCTGCATGTATAAAACGTTCGTCGGGGAAGAGTTCATTGGCCATCATCAGGTATAATCCATGCGCCAATGCCACCTGGTTTGAACCCCAAACGTACTCAAAACCACCAACGCTGTCGTTCAGCGCCACCGCGTAGCCGGACATGAGCGATACGTCAAGAATTTGCTGCGCCTGCGCCTGGAATACTTCAGCCACGCTAGACCACGTTGTTTCGTCGGCATTATTTGCTGTTAGGTAAGCAAACAGCGCGATTGGATAGGCGTTTGCCCATGACATTGCCTGATTGCGCTCTGGCGAAACTGCCGCGAAATAGGCTGCAAACGCCGCTTCATAGGCGGCATCGCCTGTTGTGTTAAACAATTCTGCTGCCGCCCACATACGCGGCACATCTTCAGTTCCCACGAAATCGTAGCCACCTTGCATTGGATACTCGCTGACAGGTGGATTCTGGAAACCCCCTTCTGGAACCTGTTCGGGATGCTGCTCCAGCCACGCCCACGCACGCTGCGCCGCGTTCAATAAGGTTTCGGCGTATGCTGCATCATAACTGGCGTAAACACGCGCGGCTTGAGCCATTGCTGCCGCGAAATATGCTGTATCAGCGCTCGACACTTCAAATACGTACAACTGCGAAGTGTCTTCTGCGGGAAGCGCGCCGTAGTAAGGGAGACTGCGTGTTGTAACCTTGTGGTGTACAGCGCCATCTTCGCGCTGCATTTTCAACAGCCAATCTAATTCCCAGCGAATCTCGTCTAATAAATCAGGCTGACTGTTGCCACTTTCAGGGATGTTGAGCGCGCCATCAGCGAAAAATTCTGGGTTCGCATTAAAGCCCACTAACATCTGCCCTACAGCGAATGCGGCTGTGGGGATATAACGCCCGAAGTCGCCAGCGTCGTACCAACCGCCGGAAACATCTATAGGGGTATTTGTGGTGTCGCCCCAGAGGATTGCAGGCTCAAGATGGCCGGCTTCGAGATTGATACCGCTAATCGCTGAATCGTTGATGGCAATGCCGCTGCGGTTCAAATAGAGCGCACGGGCTGCCAAATTCAAAGGCTCCGCGTAGATATTTTCGGCGATAGTAAATGGATAACTGACATCCCCTGTATCGAGGACGATATGGTATGTACCAGGCGTTTCAAGGGAGTCAAAACGCCCCCAAGAAATTTCCTGTTGGGTATCTGTGTCAAGTCCCCACGTTTCGCCTTGCCCTTCGTAAACAACTTCGCCTGTCGTGTCATCTACCACTGTGAATGTGCCGACAGGAACTGTCGCTACGAACAGCTTATGATCTTGTGGGCGATAACCGATCTGGCTTGCGCGCACGACGGGTAAATCACTGAATAGATCGCCGGCGTCCGGCGGCTGATTGAGGTTGGTATCGGAAATTACGCGGAGATCATCGAACCAGAAGGTGCCGCCGGGAGCGGTTGGATCATCGAAGGCAATTTCAAAGCCAATGACCGGGTTGGCGAAGAATTCCATGATGCCTTCTTCGCCAACCCACATCAGCCGCTGGAAGCAACCCCATTCAAGGGTAACGGTGACCCAATCTTCAACGCTGCCTTCCGGGGTTGTGAAGGTGCAGCCGAACGGCGTTACACCTGGAGACGCTGATGAGGTTTGCGTTGAATCGGCAAGATGCAGCACGATGTTCAGGGGGAGGCCAACTTCACTGGCACGCATTTGGAAGATAATACCTTGCCCCGCTTGCCAGTCATGAGGGAACCCGTAATCGAAACCAATGCCCGAATAACCTTCTGCCACAAGCTCAGTTTCTAAGCGGAGCGATGCTGAACCGTTGAAAACTGTTTCCGTATCGAGGGCTGCGCTAAATGTTGAACCCGCGTCGTCGCTGTATGTCCACCACTGTGAAGTAAAGCCACCGTCACCGTAATCTGCATCAAAATCGTCAATAAGGGTCGCGGCATCTTGCGCGATTACCGACGAAAAGCTGAGCAATGCCAGTAAAATTAACAGCAAAACATTCCGGGTTGTACTCATGAAGCTGTCCTTGTGTTGAGAAAGATGGTTAAGCACGGGGAGATTGTAGTAGATAACTCACCTTACGCATAACGCCCTCATCTTCAATTTTCAGGGCTATCGCATCAACATCTGACCTATCTCATAAAGATCAGTTTGAACCGCCAAGATGCCGAGCGCGCCAAGGGAAAGGGCGGACAAGGCATGCCTTGCCCCTACGGCACAGCGCGGGGGATATGCCCCGGGTTATATATTTTTGTTATTGGGATTTAGTTGCGCGAAAGAAAATTCTCATATAATGAAGTTCACTACCTAACTTTGGAGAAAGCTGCTGCCGACAATGAAGCGAATTGGATTTTTAAGCGTTTGTTTATTTTTGATTGTGATGATTTTCGCCCTGCCGGTATTTGCCGGCGTAAATCCGGTACCAGAAGTTAGCCCTCTGAATATTACCGCTGACTGCGATTCGGTTTCGGTTGAATTTGGCGAATCGGGGAATGGCGGTTACTGGAACGTCATGATTTATCAGGCTGGTGGCACACCGCTATTTTATGATGAAAATGGGGAAGGTTCGTCCGGCCTCGTTGAAGGCCCGCTTGACCCGGCACTTGAAGATGGAGATCAACTGGTTATTGAAGTGCGGTTGTATCGAGGTGGTGCCAAAATACAGGCGGGCAAACCAAGTGTATTTGCATTTTTTGGGGGCTTTGCTTCTGCCTATTCGATGCGTCAATTGACGGTATCTTGCCCGGTGGCTACAGCGACGTATACCCCGGCGCCAAGCACCACTCCAGCGCCAAGCCCGACATCGCTTCCGGCGGTGGATACGGTGATGGCGATACGGCGGTGCAACGATGGCCGGCTGAACATATTCATGTGCGAGCCGCTGGCGATTTACGCGATTGACTATGATGGCGAAGACGGCATGGTGACATATTTCATTCATCGCGGCGCTGATATAGGGCGTTTTGCCTTTGAGATTACGCCGGAAGAATTTCATGCGCTGCCGGAGAACGTGGAAGAAACCTGCGTGATCGCGGCTTCGGCTAATGGGCTGGCAACTGCTTATCTACTGCCAAGCGGCGTAATTCAGGTGAATGCAGGGCCGGACGAAGAGGGCAAGTTTTTCGTATACCGTTTCACTGAATTTCCGAGTATTCCGGCTGTGAGCACCTATATGGGGGGAGGCCCGCTGCCAACCGCGCCGCCGTGTGTGGCGTAGTGGGCTGAGGGCTAGTTAAAAGTTAAAAAGGGGCGGGTGTAGGCACGCGCATCCTGGCGCGAAGGATGCGCAGTACGCCGCGCCCCTAGATACCTTCAGGGAGAGGGGCGCAGCAAAAGGCGGGGAGGGCGGACAAGGCATGCCTTGCCCTTACGATATAGCGTGGGGGAGCGGGGAAACCCCGGTTCATTTTGATGTGATGACCTTGTCCCTGGCGATGATATGCTTGACCAGTTTAGCAGGCTGTGTTATCTTCTCTCTAATGCAACTTTACAAATGAATATCTGCTCACTCTTATCCAGAGCGGTGGAGGGATCGGCCCTTTGAAACCGCGGCAACCTCGTCCTTGCGACGAACGGTGCTAACTCCGACAGAGATGTCTGAAAGATGAGAGCGTTCTACAAGCATAACTGCCTGCCGGGCGCGACATCAAAAGACTTCTTTGGGAAGTCTTTTTTGTTAGCTAGTGCCCGAAATGAGCAAATGGGGGCACAGATAGTCTAGTCGAGAGGGTGATAGGCTCAGATGGACGAACAACTCAATAGTTTTCTGAATGCTTCTGAAAATAATACGCCGGACAATGGCAGCAGCACCCGTTCGGTGCATGCGGGAACACGGCGGAATAAGGCATCTAACAGCCTGACCGAGCCAGTGGTACAAACGGCGACGTATACATTTCGGGATACGCAAGATCTGATTGATTTTATGGAGCGAAAGACGTGGGGTGATGGCGACGACCGCGAGGAATATGGCCGTTACGGCAACCCGACGGTGAATGCTGTGGAGCGCCGTTTGGCAGCTCTGGATGGTGGCGATGATGCGGTGCTGTACGCTTCGGGGATGAACGCGACGACTTCGGCGCTGCTGACGATCTTGTCGTCTGGATCGCATATCATCATGACCGATGACTGTTACCGCCGAACCCGCCAGTTCTGTCAAACCTTTCTGGTGCGATTGGGGGTTGAAACCACGATTGTGCCGATGGGCGATTATGAGGCGATGGAAGCGGCGATCATCCCTAAACGCACGCGGATGATCATCTCGGAAAGCCCGACGAACCCGTATTTGCGGGTTGCCGATCTGGAAAAACTGGCAACGCTGGGGCAAAAGCACCGGGTGCTGACAATGATTGACAGCACGTTTGCGACGCCGATCAACCAGCGTCCGTTGGAGTGGGGCATTGACTTTGTGATCCACAGCGCCACCAAGTACCTGAGTGGGCATAATGATATTCTGGCGGGGGTGATTGCGGGGCGCGGGGATCGGATGAAGGCGCTGCGCGATGGGCGCGGTATTCTGGGCGGCATGGTGGATCCTCATGCGGCGTTCCTGCTGGATCGCGGTATTAAAACTTTGGGCGTGCGGATGGGGCAGCAGAACGCCAATGCGTTCGCGGTGGCGCACTATCTGGAGAGCCACCCGGCGATTGAGCGGGTGTGGTATCCGGGCTTACCTTCGCATCCAGATTATGAGGTGGCTACCGAGCAGATGGTTGGCTTTGGCGGCGTGGTTACGTTTGAAGTGAAGGGCGACCTAAGAACTGCCAGCGATTTCATTGACCGGATGCGAATCCCGTATATCGCGCCGAGTCTTGGCGGTGTGGAAAGCCTGATTGAGCAGCCGGCGCTGGTGAGCTATTACGACAAGACCACGGAAGAACGTCTGGCGCTGGGGATGAAGGACAATCTGGTGCGCTTCGCGGTGGGGATTGAGGACACCGACGATATTTTGAACGATCTGGAGCAGGCGCTGGCGGCAGTACCTACGTATAAGACACATGTGCGCCAGTTAGCGGCGATGTGGGAACAGCGTTTTCGGACGTAATGCCTTCACCTTACGGTATGGTCATAAAAGGGCGCAGCACGCTGCGCCCCTACATGTAAGGCGGGATGGATTTGTAATTAGGCGCGGGCGAAGTGGATGCCTTCGATGATGGCGCGGATGGCTTCGATAGAGTCGGTGGCATCGTGGATGTGATTGGCGTAATGCGATTCGATGCCGTCGAGTTCACCGCGATGATAGCTGATGGTGGCCTCGGCATCTTTGAGAACATGGCCGGTGAGGATGCCGACTACCGTTTCGCCGCGGCGAATTTCCCCTTTTTCGACCAGCTTACGAATGCCGGCGACTGAACAGGCAGAGGCTGGCTCACAACCGATGCCGGAAGCATCAATCTTCGCTTTGGCGTCCATAATTTCCTGATCGGTGACTTCTTCAACAGCGCCTTCTGTCCACTGAACCGCGCGCACGGCCTTAGGGTAATTGACAGGGTTACCGATCTTGATTGCGGTGGCGATGGTTTCGGCGTGCATCGAGTTGAAATGCGAGAAGCCGTTCTGATAGGCACGGTAGAGCGGGTTAGCACCTTCGGCCTGAATGATGGCGATGCGCGGCAGTTTGTCAATAAGGCCGAGCGTGTAAAGCTCACGCAGCCCTTTGCCGAACGCCGAACTATTGCCGAGATTGCCGCCGGGACACACGATCCAATCGGGCGCCTGCCAGCGTAACTGCTGCATGATTTCAAACATGATGGTCTTCTGGCCTTCCAGACGGAAGGGGTTGACCGAATTGAGGACGTAGATATCTAGTTCAGTCGAAAGCTGACGCACCAACTGAATATTGCGATCAAAGTCGGCATCTACGCGGATGCAGGCCGCGCCGTAAGCAACCGCCTGCGCCAACTTGCCGATGGCGATCTGCTTATTTTGAAAGAGGACGATGCCTTGCAGCCCGGCGAAAGCGGCGTAAGAAGCGAGCGAGGCGGAGGTATTGCCGGTAGAGGCGCAGGCGACACGATTCATGCCTAGCACGCGGGCTTGAGAGACGCCACCGGTCATGCCGCGATCTTTGAATGAGCCGGTCGGGTTTTCGCCTTCATGTTTCAGATACAGGGATTTGATGCCGGCATAATCGGCCAAGCCCTGATGCTTATAGAGATTGGTATTGCCTTCGGGGTGGCTGACGATAAGATCTGGCGGGATTTCCGGATTGACCATTTCTTTATAGCGCCAGACGCCGCTGTTATAGGGGAAATCGAGCGAGCCGAGCCGCGAATCGAAAAATTCGCGTGAAACCTGCGAACGGAGCGCATCAAGATCATGGATTACATCCAGCAAGCCGCCGCAGGCCGGACAGGTATAAATGACCTGTGTCGTTGGGTATTGCTGAGCACAGTCCATACATTGTAAGATGCTGCCCATGAGTTCCTCGTGTTTGCTGTGGCGAAATGCCTGCTGCTGTTTGCGTAAAGTAAAGGATAACATTGCTGATGCCGTTGTCTAGTGCAGAGGCGTTTGCTCCTGCTACGGTTGCTAACCTTGGCGTAGGATTTGACATTCTTGGGCTGGCGGTGGATGGGGCAGGGGATTCGGTTCGCGCTGAGCTGACGGATACACCCGGCGTAAGTATCCGCGAGATCACGGGCGATGGGGGCAAGCTGCCGCGTGATCCTTTGAAGAATACAGCTAGTATTGCGGCGGCTTCGGTGCTGAAAGCCGTCAATGCGGTTCAGGGCGTGGCGCTGATTATCCATAAGGGGCTGCCGCTTGCCAGCGGGTTGGGCAGCAGCGCGGCCAGTGCGGTGGCAGGGGCAGCGGCGGCAAACGCTGTTTTGGGCGAACCGCTGACGCGCGATCAACTGCTGGAACACGCCTTAGAGGGCGAGGCGGCGGTTAGCGGCTATCATGCCGATAACGTTGCGCCGTGCTTGTATGGCGGAATCACCCTTTCTTATGGCATTAAATCTCATGAAATTACGCGCCTGCCGGTTCCGGCGGGGCTGTATCTGGCGCTGATCACGCCGCGCATTGCGGTGCCGACGGCAAAAGCGCGGGCGGTGCTTCCGGCGACGGTGCCGTTGAAAACGATGGTGAAACAGACCGCAGGGGTCGCCCGATTGATCAGCGCAATTTATCGGGGCGATATTGCGCAGATGGCGGCGGCGATGGAGACCGACAGCGTGGTTGAACCGGCGCGTTCGCATCTGATTCCGCAGATTGCCGAGGCACGAGCGCTGGCGAAAGAGGCGGGCGCGCTGGCGCTGGTGATCAGCGGGGCGGGGCCGACGCTGTGCGCGGTTTGCGATCATGTGGACGCGGCAAATTTGACTATGATGGCGGTGACGGCATTGTATGACGATGCGGGTATTGGCGCGGACAGCAGGCTAGGAAGTGTTCAGGAAAGCGGCGCTTACGTTCGCTAGCGCGTTGGAGAATGGGAAATTATTTCAAGCCTCAGAGCGCCGGAGTTGAGGCCATCTGATTAAGGCTGCGCTTCATAGGTGGACATTTTTATTCGGCCTCATTAATACCATTCCCGTTTGTGAAATTGTTGACAAAGGGAGGTGGAATTTCTATACTTCACCTCTCGCAAAATGGGTTTTTTTGCGTGATTAGGCACTGAAAGAGTCCTTATGGTTGAACAAGTTAAAAACTACATTGCTGGTCGTTGGGTTGATTCTCAATCCGGCGAAAGATTCAATAGTATTAACCCTGCGACTGAAGAAGTTCTCGCTTTTGCCCCTGACAGCAACAGCCAAGATATAGAAGCTGCCGTTCAAGCGGCGAAAGCAGCTTTCAAAGAATGGCGACTGGTGCCAGCGCCGCGCCGCGGCGAGATTTTATATCGTGTGGCGCAGATTTTGGAGCAGCGCAAAGAAGCCCTCTCCAGCGTGATGACTCAGGAAATGGGCAAGGTGCTGACGGAAGCGCGCGGCGATGTGCAGGAAGCCATTGATATGGCTTACTTCATGGGCGGCGAGGGGCGGCGGATGCACGGCTATACTGCGCCAGTGGAAATGCCGAATAAATTTGGCATGGCGCTGCGCGAGCCGGTGGGTGTGGTCGGGCTGATTACACCGTGGAATTTTCCGGTGGCGGTGCCAAGCTGGAAAATGCTGCCGTCACTGGTGGCGGGCAACGCGGTGATCTGGAAACCGAGCGAAGAGACGCCGTACACCGCTGCAGAATTCGTGAAAGTATTTGAGGAAGCCGGGCTGCCGGCGGGCGTGCTGAATCTGGTGACAGGGGCGGGCGCAGTTGGCGGTGCATTGGTGCAGCATCCGGGCGTGCGGGTGATCTCGTTCACCGGTTCTACGGAAACTGGCACGAAGGTCTATACATCGGCGGCGGCGCTGGGCAAGAAAGTGGCGCTGGAGATGGGCGGCAAGAACGCGATCATCGTGATGGATGACGCTAATCTTGAGCTGGCAGTGCAGGCGATTACGTGGAGCGCCTACGGCACGACCGGCCAGCGCTGCACAGCGACAAGCCGCCTGATTGTTCAGCGCGGGGTGGCTTCGCAGGTGATTGAGGCGCTGGCAGCCAAGGCGGAAACTCTGAAGGTGGGCTACGGCATCGAGAACGGTGTTGAGGTTGGCCCATTGGTGAACCAGAAGGCGCTGGATAAAGTTGAAAAATACGTGGCGATTGGCCGTGATGAAGGCGCGCGGGTGGCGTTTGGCGGGGCGCGAGCGGAAGGGCGAGGCTACTTCTACCAACCGACGCTGTTTGCGGATGTTTCGCGCGATATGCGGATTGCCCGCGAAGAAATTTTTGGCCCGGTGCTTTCAGTGATCGCTGTTGATTCGCTGGAAGCAGCGATTGAAGTGAACAATGAAGTGATTTACGGCCTTTCGAGCAGCATATTCACCGAAAATGTGAATGCGGCGTTCAGGGCGATACGCGATCTGAGCACGGGGATCGTGTACATTAATCATGGCACGACCGGCGCGGAAATTCAGTTCCCGTTTGGCGGCACACGCGGCACCGGGAACGGGATGCGCGAAGCCGGGCAGACTGCGTTAGATTCATTCACAGAATGGAAATCGATCTACGTGGATTACAGCGGGCAACTGCAGCGCGCGCAGATTGATAATCGTGAGTGAAAGGCCGTTTTCAAGGCTGATGTATGCAGAACATGAAATTCGACTGATACCTGTGTTAAAATAGGGTTCGATGGACGTTAACCCACAACCGCTTTATTGGGAAGCGACCTACGAAATAGTGCTTGCACTTATAGAACAATATCCTGATATTGATCTTGATCAGGTCGGGATTGAACAACTGAATGGGTGGGTGATTTCGCTCCCACGATTTGCCGACGAGCCGGCACTTGCGAACGAAGCAATACTCATGGAAATTTTGCGTGAGTGGTATGAGGAGGTCAGCGCCAGATGAGCAGTCTGGATTTGCGCCAACTGCATGATACGGAATTCCCGATCCCGGATGAGATGCAGGGAAACCTTGCGATCACCAGTTTAAGTAAGGTTTATAACTGGAGTCGCCGCTCTTCCGTGTGGCCTATGCTTTTCGGCTTAGCCTGCTGCGCGATTGAAATGATCGCCACGGCGGCGGCACGGTACGATACTGCGCGATTCGGCATGGAGGTGATGCGCGCCAGCCCACGCCAAAGCGATCTGATGATTGTTTCGGGCACGGTGACCAAGAAGATGGTGGTGCCGATTGTGCGCCTGTACAACCAGATGCCAGAACCGAAGTATGTGCTGGCGATGGGCGCCTGTGCCAGCGGCGGCGGGCCTTTCAAAGAAGGCTATAACGTGGTTTCGGGCATTGACCAGTATGTGCCGGTAGATGTGTACGTTCCCGGATGCCCGCCCACGCCGCAGGCATTGATCAACGGTTTGATCGCCCTGCAAAAGAAGATTGATGGGCAATCGCTTGCTAATATGGACGATGTGCCATGGTATGGCGTGGGGCCATCTGACCCTGTGCCGATCCCGATTCTGGGGCCGGAT
>Ga0138256_10008154_pt1 | contig 11025 bp, 5 predicted proteins | sample KNB2016incub_MG_FD_105486 | JGI IMG/M metagenome (GOLD analysis project Ga0138256, IMG submission 105486) | Active sludge microbial communities from wastewater in Klosterneuburg, Austria - KNB2014incub_MG | ecosystem: Engineered > WWTP > Activated sludge > Unclassified | place: Austria...
CGACATCTGGATGCGGGGTGACGACCTCACGCCACGGCTTGAGCGAGCCGAGCGAGACCGATTCGATGAGCGTTCCGCCGGCCTTCTTCTTCTCGTAGCGCAACTGCTCGTCGTAGACCAGCCGGCGCAGCTCCATCTTCATCCGGCCGAGTTCCTCAGCCTGCGGGGCCGAAATCGAGGTCAGTAGGCGCGCCATCGTATCCAGGGCGCGCTCGGCATCGTCGCTCGTGATCGGGGTCTGGTGGGCCCAACGGTTCCGCACTTCGCGCAGCTCGCTGACAAAGCTGCGCTCGGAGAAGCCCAGGGTGTCCTTGAAGACGACATTCCACTGATCCCACATCATCCGAAGTAGCACGGCTGCGTCAAGTTGAGGGCCGTTTTCGCCGTCCTTCCACTCGAGGTCATGCTGCCACGCCGACGTGACCGTGGTGATCCAGTATTTGCCGTGCCTGGCTTCGAGCTCACGGGCGACGAAAGGCTTGAGCCCATCCCGCAGCAGTTCCAGACCTTTCCCCACGCGCTCCTGGTTTGTCGTCGCCATGGTCTATTCCTATTCCTCGGTAAACAATGCGCTCTGCTGAGCCCGCGGCTGGCCACCCTCACGCGCGAGACGGGAAATCTCCGGCCAACTTTGCACCAGACCGTTATACGACAGCGCCTCGTCGGCGCGCTTCTTGCGCTCGCAAAGGGCATACAGGCGGTAGGCTAGCTCGCGGGCAGTTTCAGCCCGCACGCCGAGCCGGGTCACGAGGTCGGCCGCGGCGACTTCGCCGCCGGACTCGAGCGCGCGGACCAAGTGGTGGACGACCTCCCAGGCCGACAGGCGCGGGTCCTTGGTCGGATCCCAGTCATCCGGAAGCTCATTCGGTTGGAGTAGGCGAACCTTGCCTCGGCTGGAGTTGAGGATGCCGGCCTCGACCAGGCCCTGCACGCTGGTGTTTTTGGCCTTGGACAGCGTCTCAGCTACGCCGTACTCGCCACCTTCAAAGCCGCATTCCTCGAACCACGCCAGCGCCCAGCGACTGTCGGCATCGAAGTCACCTTCCTGCTCGGCCAGGGCCTCATCGAGAGTCTGGTTGATGAGTGCCAGAGCCTCGCGGATCGTCAGCACATGCCCCTCGGCGTCGAGAATCTTGGCGTATCGGGTGTAGACCGCCATGCCGGGGCCGATGGCAGCTTGGGCGAGGTCGACCGGAGCGATGTTGGCCCGCTGGAGGTGGGCGAGTGCCATGGGCAGCTCTGCCCTAAGCTCGCTAATGAACTCACGGCGTGTGATAGTGGGCGCGTCCGCAGCGCGCCGACGACAGACGAGGATGATGCTCGAAGCGAGGGCGTTGGAGCCTATGCCCCGCATGCGGAATTCCTGCTCGCTGCGCATCGGCCAAGTGCCGCTAATACCAAAGCCGGCACGAACTACTGCATCGAGAAAGACCTGCCATCCGGTGCTTGCTGTCCCTTTGTCTCCGTCGCTCTCGGACTGCTTGAAGGCGTAGTAAATGGTTACCGGGAATGCCGGATGCGCCTGCTGAGCAAGCCGATGCATCGCCTGCGTCATGCCGTCAAGGAAGAACGCCGCCGCACCCTCGATACCTCCGTGGCGCGCAGGCGTGGCAACCAGCTCCTCGGCCTTTGGCACACCGACCGTTGCAAAGAGGTCTGGGAAGATAGCTCGCAGAGGTCGGCGGAGCCAGACATAGAAAAAGTCAGACAGGTCGCCGTATCCGATGTTGTCGTAGTAAGGAGGGTCGGTGGACACAACTTTCCCGATCGAAATGCTGCTCGACCGGGCGTCGTCCTGCAGTGCTCGCCCTTCGCCGTGTTGAGGGAGTTTCTCGATACAGTCCGCGATGAAGGTCGCCGCTGGCAAGAAGCCACCTACTGTCTCGCGTAGGATTGCGGCTTCTGGGAAGTCCCAGGTCATCGCAATTGTCTGTCTCCCGAAGAGATTCATGACCTTCTGATTGCCGGGCACCCAGCGCGTACATGTGTTAGAGAAGTCGGCGCAACGGTCCACCGCGAACGCAAGATACACGGTGACAGCCTCCGCATAGGCGAAAGCGCCTTGGCCGCCGCTGTGCAGTGCCTTGCCGTCATCGAACATCCCAGCGGAGAGCGCGTCGAGTCGAATCCGTTCTCGCGCTTCCTGCAGCAGATCGGAAAAGGTCGCTAGCGCCACAAGCTGGCGGCTGGTGAACAGATCTCTCCACCGCGTCATACCGTAGTTGCCGACTCGAAATCCAAGCGCCTGCTGGAAGAACTCCACATCCGGCGTCCAGTTTGGCCTCGCGCTTAGCGCTACCGCCTCGTGTTTGGGCGTCGGCGGGAGATAGATCCGCTCGCGATTGCCTTCCGCCACGATTGCCATCAGGCGCGCACCCATGCGACCAGCCTTGGCCGCGGCCTTGATGTAGTCACCGGCAATCGGCGTCCCCGACATCACACAGGTGAAGTTCGCGCCCGTCAGCTTGGTGCCATTCTTCGCCGCCGCCGCATCCCGCGGCTTCCCCACCTTTACCGTGAAGCGGTAGCCGGGACCTGACGTGCCTAGCTCGATAACCGGCTCGACGTACGCCTCCTTGTCCGCCTTAGTGGAGAGCATGAAGGACGAGGCGAGCGGCACGTCCACTTTGGCGAAGGCCGGGTTCGGGCTCTTCACAGTCCGTGCCCAGAGCCAAGCGATCACGGTCAGCTTGCGGCCGACGTAGGGCTTGAGATCCGGCCGTGCCTTCGCCATCTCGGCGGTGACCTCGACCTCAGGGTAGAGGTGGCCGATGCGCCTCTCGGCCTCGTCGCGCATCCACTGACCGTGGTAGCGCACGTCCTCGGCGAGGCCCTGAGCGCCCTTCCACTCTCGGGCGATGAGTGACTTCTCGTTGCGCGCCTCGGGGTTCATCGGCGGCTTCGCCGCGAAACTGGGCGGGATCTCGATCATCGCTTTGTTGATCAGCACCGCCACCGGGTTGAGGTCGCTGGCAAAGCTATCGAGTCCAAGCCTTTGGGCTTCGAGCGGCAACGCGCCGCCCCCAGCGAACGGGTCGTGAAAGGCGGGCAGTTTCTTGCGGTCGAACAATTCCTTTGCGCGCGGGTGATCGGCATTCTCGGCGCAGGCCCGGCGCCAGCTCTGCCAGATCTCGTCGCGGGCGGCCTGGAGGACTTTCTCGTTGGTGGTGTTCTCCCACTTCACCAGTTCGCGGATGATGACGAATAGCCGCTCGCGTTCCTGCTCGGCGAGGATGTCGTTCAGCGCCGGCTCTGGGCCAGGCTCGGGGACGGTCAGACCAGCCCGAGCCGCTTTCTGCGCCTTTGACCGCGCCTCCTCCCAGACGCTCCCACGCTCCTTGAGGGTTTTCTCCGCCTTGCGCTTGAGCTTGGGATCAGAGCGCAACTCATCGACATAGGCCGAAGGGTCATCGACCATCTGGGAGAAGATCACCGCCCGGGCCGCGGCCAGCGGCCGGCGCGCCCACCAGAGGTGCAGTCCGCGTGGATGAGGTCCGATGCCCGGCATCTTCTCGTAGGCCGAGGCCTCGTTTATGTCCTTGAGCGGCAGCGCCACTTCGATGAGTTTCTTGCGGATTGTCATTTCGTCTTGATATGCCCGCGCGCAGTGTGCCTAGAGAAGAGAGTCCTGGTTGGGTTGCGCGTTAACGTGCTCCCTAGCTACCGACCCTAACGACCGGCCTTTTCGACCATAAGGAAAGCAAACTTGGACGCGATGAGCACTCGTCGTTCGCGCACGAAGTCCTCAAAGCGATCCACCGACCAGAGCGAGCGGTCTTTGGGAATAAGGTGCATCTCCAAATACTCATCCGGCTCATTGGCAAACCAGACCTCGGGCAAAGTGTCGCCCTTGCCGCCTGGGCCATTTTCCTGCTGAGTCAGTAGCATGCAGTTGGCAAGCTGATTACGGTCAGCTTCGTAGTACCGCATTACCTGTCTGCCTGTTTCTGGGTTGACCGCCTTGACCTTTCGCAAAACGCTCTGAGGAAAAATGTGATCAACTTGCGGCGAATTTCCATCGTATGCTGGTGAGTAGTTAAAACCCCGATACCAAAGATTGAAGAGCAGGTGAATGGAGTCTGACCCGTACCCCATTTGGTTGAATCGGTCGACTGTCAATTCCAAGCTTCGACCCTGAGAACGAATGACCTCGAACATCCTCTCAAGATCAAACTTGCCCGTCTCGTTGATCGCCCGAACACATTCATCAATTAGCCGGTCCGGAGTACCGCTGAAAGCGCCAGCGAGAAGTGAACGAATCAGGTAGTCATCAACACCCTTTGCGGATCTCCAGGCGCCCTCGTGGTGATAGCGCAGATAGACCAGCGGTATCAGCACCAGGTACGACGGCATCGCCTTGTCACCTCGGATGTAGGTATTGGTGCTCACGAAGTCAGACACCGCTTTGATGGCGTTGCAGATGCCATCCCATTTCTTCTCGATCTCAGCCCGAACCCCTGGCTTCCGAAACTTTGACACCTCGTATTGGGCACCCTGATCCAACAACGTGAGGCAGGTCTTCAGGACAAAATCCCGAGTAAACGCAAAGCCCCGCGCATTCAGTTCCTCGATGAGCAACTCCATCTGTTTGTCGGCCTCATCCCACGTGGAGCTCAGCAGCGAAAACAGCAAGTCCGACTTTCCAAGCCGTGTACCGCCCGAATTCGCGCGAATGAAGATTTCGACGACGTCGTCTTCTGTATAGAGCTGTTGGTTTTCGGTGCTGTCAAGTTCCTGATACGAGATTCCATCGTCGGTGTGGAATGTTTTGATGATGATCGAAACATGCTCAGCTACCTTCCCCAACTCCGGCTCACTGAGGGGACGACCCGCGTTTGCTATCAACTCCTGAACAACCCCAAGTGAGTGTTTTGTGTTCGAAACAATGCTCTTGAACTTCACCCATGGGAATTCCGCTTGGCTCGAGTCAAGGAACTTGAACCGATACTTCATATCATCCGGTGCAGTAACTTCGCCACTCAGGATATCAAGATACAACTCGCGCCCCTCATAGCTGCCGCGCAGGCCAATGAAAAGACTCTGCAAACGCTGCTGTCCATCCAAGACTAGGCATTTCTTTTGATCAGTCTCAGTTCTATAGAAATCAGTGAGCCTTATTCGACTCGTATAGTCGGCGATGAAACTGCGATGGCGCACTGGGGTTTTCGTCTTCCAGACGAGAAGGGTGCTAATCGGATATTCGCGCATGATGGAGTCGAACAGACGACAGATCTGCTCTTCGCCCCAAACGAACGGTCTCTGAATATTTGGCAACCAGAATCCGCCTTCTTCTTCAGGATTGTTCAAAATGGTGACGATCTTGCGAAGTGAATGCTTTGGGGTTTTCATAGTCTGGGGTCCAATTCTGTTCCATTCTCACGACTGCACGAGAGCCAGCGAGACGCTACATCGGTTCGGATGATCTCGAAAGCAACTCGGCGAAATCATAGTTCACGCTCGTCACGCCAAAGTCCGGCTCGCGCTTGAAGGGTTGCCGCAGGTAGAACACCCGATGCCGGCCACCCTCCAGGAACTCAACCAGGGCGAGAATGTAGTCCTCCGGCTTGTTGAGCGAAAACAGGATCTCGTTACGGGTCACGGTCACCGTCGCGGCGCCAGCCACTCGGCCCTTCACTTCGATCATTCGCAACCGGCCCGTGCCCGGCACGCGGCTCTCGATGTCGTAGCCGATCTGCTCGAACTCCCGGTCAGTGGGTTCGAACCTAAGCCTGCGTTCTATCTCCATCACGATCGCCCGCGCCCGGGCAGCCGCGGCCTGCGTGTCGACCAGCATGGTCGTCGTTGCCACCTGCCGCCCGGTCATCGCCGCGATCAGACCGATCGGCACGACGACCAGACCCCCCAGCACCACCGGCGGGAGGGACGAGATCTGGGCCTCGCGATCGAGTTCGGCCAGGCGCCGCTGCAAGCGTCCCTGCAGATCCTCGGCCCGCCGGCGCGCTTCGCCTGAGTTCAGGCGCGCCCCCGCCCGGCCAGCCTGCTCCTGGAGTTTGAGCTCCTCAGCCCGGTGGTCCCAGTAGGCGATCTCCTTGACCAGACGATCTTTGACCGCCACCCGTGTCTTGTTGATCCAGCCGCGCCGGCGGTCGGTCACTTCCTTGACATGCTCCGGAACGACGGTCTGAACGGCATGATTGAACGCCCGCGGTTCCAGGTCGTGCTTTATCCAACCGCACTCGGGTCGAGCCAAGAGCGCCTCGACCGCTGGCTCGCCCTCGGCCAGCGGCCGATAGTCAAGATACGGTGCGTAGCGCAGCGGCCGGGCGACGCCTTGGTCATCCATCTCGACATACAGCATGCGCCTGGAGATCGACCGGCGCTCACCGGAGGGCAACACGGTCGCATCCTGAATCGCGTGTTCGAGGTAGAACAAGACCCGCGGCTGAGTACCAGTGTCGCGCTCGTCGACCAGGACCGTGCCGCGCTTGAGCAAGTCCCGGTCGCGCCCAAGGGTGAGGTCGATCACCGCATCAAGAAGCGGATGCCCGGGACAAATGAACGCCGCCAACGGCTTGCCCGGTGGCGCAATCAGGTCCTTGTCAAAGGCAATCCGTTCGTAGCGCGCGAGCACGGGCTCGCCCAGACCAATGGCTCGATCCTGGTTGCGGATGTTTGGCGGCACGTTGGTGATCTCATGGCGACGCGGCTCCCGCTCGCGAATCGTGCCGCCCAGCTCCTTGAAAGCCTTGAGGAAGAATGACTCAATGTAGTGCGGCTGCAGCCGGCGCGCCTCGGCCCGCTCCATATCCTCGCGCACGCGCGCCACCTTGCTTGAGTCCATCGCGTCCTGGGCGAGCACGTGGTCGTCCATCAGGTTCTCAAGACGCGGCCGGTCGACCGATTCCGCGACGATCCGGGTCAGGCGAGCTCGCACGTCGGGCCGATCGCCATAGCGGATGGCCTCGATCAACAACTCGCGGAGCGGCTTCCCCCCGAAATCGAGCTTGCCCAGCACGTCAAAGACCTGGCCGCCCAGAGTCCGGCGCGCCTGCTCGAGTTTCTCGAGCAACGCGCGATAGACCTCGCCTTCGCGCGTGTCGTAGGCAACGAGGTTCCACAGGTGGCACACTTCGGTCTGGCCAATGCGATGGATGCGGCCAAAGCGTTGTTCGAGGCGATTCGGATTCCACGGCAAGTCATAGTTGACCATCAGGTGGGCCCGCTGGAGATTGATACCCTCGCCAGCGGCGTCTGTGGCCAGAAGAACCTGGGTCAGCGGATCGTGCAGGAAGCGTTCCTGGGCCTTGCGCCGCTCTTCGCGCCCAAGCCCGCCGTGGATGACCACCACGGCTTCGGGACGTCCCAAGAGCAGGCCGATCCGCTGCTCAAGGTAGGTCAACGTGTCACGGTGCTCGGTGAAGACGACGAGCTTTTGGGCGGGCGACGGGACCGGCGGCGCGATCTCGCCGGCGCCGTAGGGAACACCCGGTTCGACGACGCCGCCGGCAAGCCCGGCGGGCGTAAAGATCTTCCCCAGAAGTTCCGAAAGCTCGATCCATTTCGTATCGCGCCCGCTCCGGCGCACGTCGGCCGCCAGCGCTTCCAGTCTGGCCAGCGTCGCGATCTCGAGCCGAAGTTCGGAAATCGTGGTGGCGGCAGTCGCCTGGTCCAGGACCTCCTCTTCGACGGCCGCGACCTCGTTGTCCGGCGCGTCCTCGATATCGTCAATATCGTCGTCGCTCAGGATTCGCCCTGCAAAGACCTGCGCCGAGGAAGCGGCGGCCCGCTGCTGCAACTCGAGCTCGCGAAGCCTGCGCTCAAGGCGCTCGCGCCTGCGTTTGAGCGACTGGAAAATCGCCTCCGGCGACGAGGCCAGCCGCCGCTGCAGCACGGTCAGCGCGAATCCTACCGTGCCGGAGCGCTGGTTGTTCTGCAAGGCCTCGGCCCGGTTGAACTCCTCGCGCACATACGTCGTGACCTCGGCATATAGGCGTTCCTCGAGGCGCGACAGCTTGTACGGCACCGTGTAGGCGATGCGCTCGGGGAACAATGGCCGACCGTCGAACTTGACCAGGTTCTCCTTCACCATGCGCCGCATCAGATCGGAGACCTCGACCTGATGTACGCCATCGCGAAAGCGGCCTTCGAAGCGATCGCCATCCAGAAGCGACAGAAACAACTGGAAGTCTTCCTGTTTCCCGTTATGCGGCGTTGCCGTCATGAGCAGAAAGTGACGGGTGTTGCCTGACAGAAGCTGGCCGAGCTGGTGGCGCTTGGTGTATTTCACCTCGCCGTTGAAGAACGAGGCCGACATCTTGTGCGCTTCGTCGCAGACGATCAGATCATAGGCGCGCTCAACGGCCTTGAGCTTGTTCTGGACGTCCTCATTGCGAGAGAGCTTGTCCAGCCGGGCAATGGCGAGATCGTGCTCGCCGAACCAGTTGTCGGAGCTGGCCGCCACAAACTGATCGTTGGTCAGGATGTCGAATCGCAGATGGAAGCGCCGGCTGAGTTCGTCCTGCCACTGCTCGGCCAGGCTGCCTGGGCAGACGATCAGGCAACGCTTGAGGTCGCCCCGCGCGATCAGCTCCTTGATGAGCAGCCCAGCCATGATGGTCTTGCCAGCGCCGGGGTCGTCGGCAAGCAGGAAGCGCAGAGGCTGGCGTGGGAGCATGGTCTCGTAGACGGCCGTAATTTGGTGCGGCAGCGGGTCTACCAGCGAGGTATGCACCGCGAGGACGGGGTCAAAGAGGTGAGCCAGGCGGATGCGATGGGCCTCGGAGACCAGCCGAAAGCGCGCGCCGTCGCCATCGAAGCTCCATGGGCGGCCCGTCTCCACGATCGACAGCCGCGGCTCGTCATGTCGATAGAGGATCTCCTGAGCGATCTGACCGGACGGGCCGCGGTAGATGAGGGTCAGAACATCGGATCCGTGGTGCTCGACATTGACGACAGTGACGAGGCCGTCAGGGCTGACGCCCCGCACGACGGCATTGGGCTGGAGATCCTCAAGGCGCATAGCCTCAATTGTGACCTAGAACTGGGAAAGCACAACGCAGTTTCAGCATCTATGCCCGGATCTTGAAAAGTCCTATGTCCGGCGCCGGCTCACGCCCTCGGCTGCGAGCGCTTTTTAGGGCGTTATCAATAGGTCTCCGGCACTGCTAACGTCGTCCGGCTTGCGAACCTAGGTCCGCAAGCGTGGCAACGACCGCGAGTTCGATTTGCTCGCCGAGCATTATCGCCTGCGGACATAGTTCTCCAAACCCCTTCGCCCGACCCGAACGAAAATCGCTGACGACAACAGGGACTCCAACCGAGTCCGCAACATCATTGAGAATACGAATGCTTTCCCAGTACTGATCGATAACGTCGAGCGCAAGGCCGGGTATCGGAAACGGGGCACCTAGATGATGCGCCATCGCTATGTTCCGACACCGCAACAATGGAAAAGCGCCCCTTTCGGGTTCCGCGGCGAATCCCACGAGCGCGGCGGCGAGCCCAGGGAGAATATTCTTGTTGCGACGAATCTCCTGCAGCATCCCAGCAAGGCGTTCTTGCAAGTGCCCAGCTCGGTTAAGCGCAGCGGATTTGTCCAGCAATAGGAGAGCGTTGCCATCGAGAAGGCGGGCATCGCGGACGCCCTTCCGGACGACCGTGGCGAAAAAATTCGCTCGAGCTTGTTCCGAAATGTCTCCTGCGTTTACGACATAAAAGCAGGAAATGTGCTCGGTCCGACCCGTCTGTGGATGCATGAAGGAATTGTGGGTTGCTTGCTCAGCGTCTTCTATAAGGCCCTGTGAATTCGCGAGGGAGATGCTCGCCTCATACTTGATTTGCATTCCGTAGTAGACAACGTGACCAAATCGGTCAATGTCGGCAAACACGACATCTCGCCCAAACTCACGCTGGCCGTGGTAGTTCACAACCACACCGAAACCGAGACGTACAAGAAGAGGGAGAACGAACTTGTCGCGAAACTCAAACTCCTTCTGTCGTCCGGAGAATTCCAACTCAACTGGAATGGCCATATTGTTCGCTTTACCCTTAATGCCGTAGACGCCAACTTGAATCTTCAGTCGGCGCGTTCATATGTGCCGCCTGATGGCCCAAGTCTTGCCACACGGCACCTGAACAGATGGATTTTAGCCGGTGTTGCGCGTCGCCGGACAGATGACCCAGTTCGAGGTGAGGGCGTTCTTGGTGACGACCAGATACTCCTTGGCGATCGAAGCCCCGTCGGGACTGAGTGTCAGTGTTACGCGAAGCGCGTGGGCGCCATAGGTGTTGTTGAAGTTGCCGATCTCGGTGTAGTTGCCGATCGCGCCGCCCGCCACGTCCCGCGAGATGTCGATGATCTTGGTGCCAGCCTGGAGCAGGCCCGTGATCGTGTGGGCGCCCGTGGTCGTCACCGTCGAGCCACTTTCGCTGACCAGCGAATCGCCAACCGTGTTCGCGCCGGTGAACTTGGCCAATTTGCCAGCCGTGCCAGCAACCGCCGCGGCAGCGTCGGAGGTTATGGTCAGCGTGCCTGTGGCCGTTGGGAGCGTCAGTGTCGGCATGCCGGCTGCTGCGGCTGCTGCCGGGTTAGGTTACTCCCTTACGGGAGGAAGCCCATCGAGTCGCTGCCGCATCTGGGTGATGTCGAGATCGAACGCACGGGCGCTTGGCGCTGCTTCCTCGATGGCGTCGAGCAGCTGGCGTCGCGTGATGATGCCCTGGCCAAGTAGGAACTCGATGTCCTCAAGATCGGTTTCGAAGCCTCTGTCGAGTTTGCTCAACGCAATGGAGAGCGGATCGAATACCCAAAGCCGCACCTTGCCAAATGTGCCAATCAGCCGATGGCGGCCCTCGGCGCCCTTCAGAAGCGGCACAAACGCGTCAAAAGGTACGGCCTCCACATCAAGTCGCACATCGGCAATTGTCCGGGAGAGGGCGACCCGCCACGGATCGTCGCCCGGCGGCGCATCGCTGCCAACAATGTCGATGTCCTGCGTAGCGCGTGACCCTCCGACCAGCAGAAGCGCAGCGCCTCCGATCAGAAAGACATCTGCAGGCGCAGCA
>Ga0138256_10008155_pt1 | contig 11024 bp, 6 predicted proteins | sample KNB2016incub_MG_FD_105486 | JGI IMG/M metagenome (GOLD analysis project Ga0138256, IMG submission 105486) | Active sludge microbial communities from wastewater in Klosterneuburg, Austria - KNB2014incub_MG | ecosystem: Engineered > WWTP > Activated sludge > Unclassified | place: Austria...
ACCCATCGCGGTGGCCGCAGAGCTGGTGCCGGCCAAAGGCGAGTACGAGGGCGTCACCGCCGATGCACAGGGCAACCTGTTCGTGAGCTACACGGACGAGACCAACGCGAAGAAGAAGGTGGGCGGCCTATTGGCCCGCGTGGGCGGCACCTGGTCCCTGCTCGGCGCACTGCCCAAAGGCTGCAGCGGTCGCAGCCTCATTGCTGCGCTGTCGCCCACCGATGTGTACGTGGACACCTGGCTCACCGAAGAGCGGCGCTCCCAGCTGCTGCATTGGAACGGCAGTGCCTTTGCCGTGGTGCCGCTGCCACCGGCCACCGAAGAGGTGAACGGATTGCAGGTGCACGATGCCGGCCTGGTGATGCTCGCCTATGGGCGTGGACCCAGTGGGAATTACAGCGATGCCAGCAGTGCCTTCCTCCTCAAGGAAGGCGGCTGGGAACGCATGGGTGTACCCGCTGCCGAGAACACCGACCTCCTCTTCACCGGGGCCGATGGCGCCCTCTGGCGCATGGGCAGGGTGGCCGAGCGCTGGAGCGCTTCCGGCTGGGCGCGGGGCTTCACCTTCGACCATTCATCGAGCACCGGCTATCGCATCACCGATGCCAGCCCCGGCACCAAAGGCGAACTCTACCTGGTGCTGCAAGGCCCGGGTTCCAAGGACCACCTGGCCTGCTGGCCCGGAAGCGGTGATCTGCTCTGGCTCAAAGGCACGCCACAAACGGCCATGTTCCAATATGGCGCCTACGACCTGTTCGTGGACGCCGAGGGCGTGGTGCACGTGAACGACAAGGAGCGCTACACCTTCACGGACTTCGATTTCGCCGCCGATGGTTACCCCACGCGCGATGACAAGGCGCGGGAGGTCTTCGACCTGTTCAACGCCCAGACCGCAGCGTATAAAACGGTGAGCGATCCCTTCCTCGAGGCCTACAGCGCCTTCAACACGTCGAAAAGCGCAAGCGATTTCCAACAACTGACCAAGGCCGCAGATAAAGCGCAAGACTGGTTCAGCACCGCCATCGTCCAGTTGGAAGGGCTGGGCATCGGCCCCACGCGCAACCGCTTGTACGATGCCCAACTGGCGATGATGAAGGCCATGAAGGACCAGCAGCACTACATGTACCTTCAGTCGGAGGCCTTGCACAAGGGCACCGACTTCATGGCCCCCAGCAAAGACCTCATGGACGCCAACAGGCGGCAGGTCAACGCCATTGAGGCCATGGAAAAAGCCACCAAGGGCTATGCTGCCCGCAATTGGGGCTATTAGCCCGTGGTGGCGCGCGGGGTCAACGTGCGGTGCGCGGCCTAGGGGCGTTGCATAACGGAAAGGTCTTCACGCGGTCTCGACCCCGCTGAACTCCCCCGCCAATAGCTCCGCCTGTCGCAGCACCAGATCCGTTGCCAGTTTCTGCATGTCCGGTGGATACCCGTAGTGTCGTAGCGTCCGCTTCACGATCACCTTCAGCTTGGCCTTCACGCTCTCCTTGATGGTCCAATCGGTGCTGGCTTTCACGGCTTGGAAGAAGCCGACCTCGTCCTTCACGGAGATGGGAGAATACGTGTGTGGCCTCATAGCGTGGTGGCTGTAACACTTAGACTCTCCATAGCCTTTGCAAGCGTGCCTTCGGGATCGATATGGCCGACGACCACTTCTTGCGCATGCTCCAGCATGAAATGGTTCCGATTCATGGCGGTGTCCTTGGTCACGCGCGCAACAGCTTCCGGAAAAGGCGACACAAGCAACAAGCGCCCACGTTCAATTTCCGTGACCAGTTCAGGCTCCACCTTCTTCTTCATACCGCGCGCCAACACGACGACCACTGGCTGGGTTCCTTTGAGCAGGTAGTGCAGTACATCCTTCTCCAATTGGCTGTGAGCACCGAGCATCACGCATGTGCCCGCATCGCGCACTCCGATGGCCCAATCGTAGCATTTGAGCACTTGCGCAGCCGGTACTTGGCGGCTGCACAGGAAGGCGGTCTTGTGCAATGCCCAGAGCGCTTCGTTCCCTCTGAATTCCATGCCTCGCACAGTTCAATTCATCAACCGCTTCGCCTCCTCCAGCTTCGCCTTGAACGCCTCATAGCTGCGCACATCGTGCCTTCGCACCATGCTCAGCGCCAGCTTCACGTGCTCTAGTGTGTAATTGTCCTTCCACTCCAGGTAGCTGGTGTATTCTTCTCCTGAACCTTGCAACAATCCGTCGTACGCCTTGCGCAATGCGGGGTATGCATGTTGCTGCGATTCCACGAATTTCTCGGTGTAGTACTCCGCCAAGCCCTCCTTGATCCATAAGTGGGCACTGGGCATGCTGGTCCAAACGCGCCCGTCGTTGTCTTTGCCAGCATGATGGTAGGCGTGGGCCAGTTCATGCGCAAGCACTACCACAATGGCCCATTGCAGGTCCACCTCGTAGTACTTGCAGAAGATGAGCAACGGCATGTAGAACAACTCCACGTGCTGGTCCCGGTAAGTGTAAGTGCCGAAAAGGTCGCGGTGCTTGCCCGGGGTTTTCATCATGGCAGTGAACGGACCGGCCAACGAGTTGCGGCTCAGGAAGGACCGGATATCCGCCAGTGTCCATTCGTAGATCCGCTTGCGTTCAGGATCGGTGTTGTAGTACCCGGATGTCCTAACCAGTTTGTCACGCAACTCCCGCATGCTCGCGTACAGCTCAAAGTCCACATCGGGCAGCATGTCATCCACCGCTTTCATGAAGGTGTCCTCCCTGTCCGGTCGTATCTGTATGGGCACTCCAGCATCCCCGATCGCCTTCTTGCCCTTTACTCCGCTGTAGAGCTTAAGGCCCATCGCCCCACGATAGAATTCCCGAATGGCGGGGTTCCATTCGCCCTTAACGCGCTCGAACACCGGCATGTACTTGCTGCTGTACTCGGCCAGCAACTTGGCTACGCTGTGGTTCTTCGGCGCATAACGCGATTGCTCGAACAGTTCGGTGCTGCCCGGTGCGTGCTTCTTGGTTGCCGTGGTGCGTGCCATGTGATCGTCATTCCTCCCCCTCCAACTCTTCCCCCATCCGGTACTTGATGTCGTAGTTGATCACGAAGTCCAGCTCCTCCGCGCTCAACCCATAGTGCCCCGCCAGCAGCGTGTCGATCTCGTCAAGGATGGGCTTTGCCACCGGAATGTCGAAGGACTCAATCGAGAGTCCGCTTTTCGTCATCTGACTGGCATTCTGGTCAAGAGCCTGGAGATATCTCTGTCCAAGTTTGGCAAACGCCTTTTGCGAACCGGCATCAACAGTTTCAGGGTTGAAGGGGAAGGTGTGCAAATCACGGCGGTTCAGATTCCGACAGTCCGACAGCGTATTCCAGAACCAGAAGAACGTCGATGAACTCAGAACACCGAGCGCCGCTTGTTGCGCCGTTTCGGTTGAGAAGAACAAGTCCTTCAACTCAGAAGGAGGAACGGCTTTGCCCGTATCGAGCCGCTTGATCTTCGGGACCCGATTCAGAAACAGCAGGAAATAAGAGAACTTTCTTGTGTAGTAGATGGGGAATTGAGAGGTCGTTCGGATTGCGGCTGCGAGCGGGTGAGACTTGGCAACGACCTTTTCAAAGGCAGATAGCTCTGTTGCGGAACCAAGCTTCTCGACCGAAGCTGCTTGGAACTTGCCAAAGCGGGGGCGGTCGATGTAGGAGAGTTTGGCCTTCATCAGTGCATCCCGCTCTTCTCCTTTCCAGCGATGGTAGCCACTTGTCCAAGTCATCTCTTGCCCACTCGGTTCCTTGTCTCTCGCAAGAAGAATCGTAACACGCTTCTGAGCGCCCTCGAAGACTTGAGCCGGGCGATTGGAGTACGTGGAAATCCAGCGCATTCCTAGCTGCTGCCAACACAGCTTCTGGAGTGGCGCGAAGCCGTCAGTGCAGAATATGGATATCGGTACGATCAAGCCAAGGCCACCATGCTTCGAGCGTAGTCTTGTGCACCGCTCCGTGACCAGCGCATATAGGTCACCACAGGCTGCGGTGGTGTATCCAACCGCTTGGTACTCTTTGGCTTGAAACTGCGGGGTGTACTCAACATAGGGCGGATTCCCAATGATCACGTCAAAGCCACCGCGCTTGTTGATGATGCCGTAGTACTGAGTAAACCAGTGGAACGGCTTGTGACTCTGTTTCCAAGCTTCAAACTGCTTCGCTTGCTTCTTGACGTCCGTTATCTGATACCACTTCGCCAAGTATGCATCGAGCTTGTTGTTCAGCTCAGCGGTTCTCTTTTGGAGTTCCTTCTTCAGGTCATGGGTGTCACCAGCACCACCTGGCCCATACTCCAACTGCGCGGCTTTCCATCGCTCGTACACCATATCAACCTGCTCGCTCTGCTCCTCCACCTTTTCGCGCTCCTCCTCATCAAAGTCGAACGTCTGCTTCGTTATGTCCTTCACATCCTGCCGGGTGCCGAAGCCCACCAGCGTATTCCCCGCGCGGATGTTGAAGTCGATATCGGGCAGCGGCTCTATGCCGTAGCTGCCGCCCGGGTGCTTCGGGTCGGGCTCCACGGTGCTCACCAGCTTCAGGAAGAGGCGCAGCTTGGCGATCTCCACGGCTTCCGGCATGATGTCCACGCCGTAGAGGTTCTGCAGGATGATGCTCTTGTAGATGAAGTAGGCGCGGTTGTCATCATGGTGCTTGGCGATGCGGTCCAGGATAGGTTGGAACTGCTGCCAGCGTTTCGGCTTGCCCTCGTTCTTCGCCTGCTCGCGGAACTCCGCCATGCGTTGCAGGCATTCCTCATACAGCGGTTGCAGTATGCCCAGCGCGGCGAAGAGGAAGGCGCCGCTGCCGCAGGTGGGGTCCAGCACGGTAACATGCTGGATGGCATCGTAGAAAGCCCACACCAGATCGCCGCTCTCGTGCTCATGCAACACATCCTGCGCGAACTGCCGGATGTCCAGGTTGTAGGTGATCAGGTCGTTGATCGCCGTCACTTCCCCCGCCACCAATTTGCGCCGCACCTCCAGGTAGCGCCTGCGGCGTTCGATCACTTCGCGCCAGATCTCGGTGGGCAGGGCCTTGTCCGCATCAGCCGTTCGGTTCCAGCATTTGCGTTTGGCCACCAGGTCCTTCTGTTCGGGGTTCAGGCCCGCACGTAGTTCCTTGCCCAGATCATCGAACAAACAACTTTTCCACCACGGCAGTGATCCACCTCCCTTTCCTCCACTACCTCCTTCACCCCGCATTTCTTCATCCAACAGGTCTTTCACCTCATCCGTGATACCGCGCTGCACGCTCTCGTGTATGTACCGGTCGGGATCGTTGCGCAACAGTTCCCATACACCGCCCTCGGGCTTGAAAGCCTGCGCATCCTTCGCCTTCGCCGCATCGAACAGCCAGGGGATGATGGTGTTCTTGGCGATGTACTCGGTGATGTCCTCCTTGGTGTAGTAGGCGCCCATCTGCGCCCGGTCGTTGATGTACTGCTCGAAGATGTAGCCGATCACATCGGGGTTCACCTCCTTGCCGCTGGCGTGCTGGCGCGTGTCCAGCGTCCACTGCCATTCATCGAAGAAGGCGAAGAGCTTCTTGAAAGCCTCGTCCTTGATCTGGATCTTGGGATTGTCCTTTTCAAGTGGATGCAAATCGAAAAGGCCGCCGTTCAGATAGGGCACCCTGCCGATGCGCGCGATGAGTTCGGGCGTGCGCTCGTGCTTACCTAACCCTTGGTGGAAGAGTTCGCGAAGGAAATCGCGGTAGAAACCATAGAACTTGTCCTTGCCTTCGAGCTTGCGTGTTTCCTCCAACTTATTGCGCAGGTAGTGCTTGTCCTCGTTCATGAAGCCCTTGCGCTGCATGAAGTAGATGAACATGAGCCGGTTCAGCATCAGGCTGGCGTACCACTTTCTCGCGTCCTGGTCGTTCAGCCCCTCGATGAACTTCAGGAAGCGGTCGTGCTCCTGCTTGAAGCCCGCGTAGAATTTCTTGGTGACATCCTTGGTCTGCTTCTCGAATTCGCGCGTAACGCGTTCGCGCACATCCACCAACGTGATCTTGTCCTCCTCGGCCAGCGGAATGAAAAGGCCGCTGAGCTTCTGGTAGAGCAGTTCGGGTTCCTGGCCCTTGTGCCAGGTGGTCTCGTGGAAGGTGATGGGCTGGTTCGGCCGGCGGATCGCGAGTTGCCAGACCTGTTGCCCGCTCTCCGCATGGAAGATGACCAGGTGCTCGAAGTAGCTGCGGGCCACCTTGCGCTCCACCTTGTGGCGCTCGGGCTTGGTAAGCGGTTCCTTGGTGCGCACCACCAATACCGCGAAGCCGCGCTTCTCGGCCACCACGGTGGCGGTGAGGATGCGCTCATCCAGTTTGATGGGCAGGGGCTGGCTCTGCGGCGCATCCCAACCGAGGGCGATGAAGAGTTCGCCGAAGGCATCGCCGTTGAGCAGATCCTTGAACTGTTGGCGCGTGATCGACTTGCTCATTCTTCGGGCGTGGTGGTGGGCGGGCTGGACGAATCAGGTCGATCGGCCCGATCCGCCTTTGGTGCCGATTGATACTTCCTTGTTCCCTTGCACTCCGGGTAGCCGGTACACCCCCAGAACTGGCTTCCGGCATTGGCGCCCTGCCGTGCCGTGCGCAGGCGCATCTGCTTGTTGCATTGCGGGCACAGGGGCGGTGCTTCTGTTGGCTGCGGAGGCAGGCCCCGTTGCTTGTCACGCTCGGCCAAGCGCGCGGTGGTCAGTTGCTCGCGGTAACCGCCCTTGCTGATCAGGTCTTTCTCCAAGCGTGTGATCAGACTATCTAGCAAGTAGTTCGCTTGGTGTATCAGACACACAAGGCAGTTGGCGCGCACGGCAGGGTCGGCATGATCCAGCCAGCGCGCGTAGTCCTCATAGACAAGGGGTGCATTGTCGGGCCGGTTCTTGGGAACGTTGCGCACGGCCAACGCATCGGGGTCATCCTTGCCCCATTGCCGGTGCTTCTTCTGCCGCAGGAAGTCCTCGTAGTCGTTCAGCAGTTCCTCCTGACTGGAACGCGCTACGTTGGTAAGCTTCAGTTCAGTCTCGGCGCTGGTAGCGTTGAAGCGGCTGCCTTCGCTGATGTTCTGTTTGCCACTGCGGGCGGCACCGGTCATCTGGTCGTGGAGTTTTCGGCTCTGGATGAACTTGTCGCAGAAGAACACGGTACCATCGTAAATGACCGTAGCAGTCTGATACGCGCGCAGGTTCCGATAACCACCACGCGGGCGCAAGCGATCGTGTCCTTGGTTTTGGTCACTCATGCGTTCACGCTGCGCAGCCCCATGCTGCAAATGATGTGTGGCTGGCGGTGTGTTGGCGCGGTTTCGTCGTCGGGCTTGTTCACCAAGTGGCCGCTTTCCTGCAAGGCGATCACCAGTTCAGCGAGGTCGTCCGTGGTGGCGTGTTCACGTATGCGTCGGCTCAGGGCTTCGCGGGCGCGCTCCATCAGCGGGTACTTGTAGATGTCGTCGATGGCCTGCTTCAGTTCCTGGCTGGCGAAGAGGGTTCCTTGCTGCGCCGTGTGGTATTGCACCATGCGGTTGTAGATCTGGTAGCGCGCACCGTTCTTCTTGCCCAGCTGTCCACCAATGGCGTCCTCGTTCTTCTGCACATGCTCCAGCCCACTGCGCACCAAGGCGTGATGGTCAGTGAGCCGTTCCAAGGTGGGTTCATCGGTATTGCATTGCAGGGCTTTCAGGATGCGTTGCTGGCTTTGCGTGATCATTTCGCCCTGGGCGTTCACCCAAACCAGCATCTCGTTCTCCTGTGCGGTGCGCACGAACACGGCCACCCCGTTCGGGCTGCTCGCTTCCTGGGCGGGCAACGTGCGCGTGCTCAACACGACATCGGGCAACGTCGTGATGCGTGCGAGCAATGTGGGATCAGCGGCCACGGCTTCCTGCCAGATGTGGTAGGCCCACGAACCGAGGTCCACGTCATCCTCGTTGTCCTCGTCCATCATGCCCTTCTTCTCGGCATAGAGGTCGTGCAGGTTCACGGGGTCGCCATCGAAGAACACTTCATCGGTGCCCACCACTTCGGCGTTCTCGCTGATGCGCTGCTTCAAACGCTCGCGCAGCTTGATGATCTTTTCGATGCCCTTCTCCGGCAGGCAACTGTAACAGAACACCTGCGGTGCCTTCTGCCCGATACGGTCGATGCGGCCCGCGCGCTGGATCAAGCGAATGAGCGCCCAAGGCAGGTCGTAGTTGATGATGATGTGCGCGTCCTGCAGGTTCTGTCCTTCGCTCAGCACATCGGTGCTGATGAGCACCCGTGTTTCCTGCGCGGTGCCCGCGAGGTCCGTTCGCTTGTTGCTCACTGGACTGAAGCGGTGGGCGGCCTCACTGGGGTCCCCGTGGTTGCCGGTCACCATGTCGAGGCCTTTCACCTTGCGCTTCGCCAATTCCTTGTGCAGGTAAACGGCGGTGTCGGCGAACTGCGTGAAGACAAGGACTTTCTCCTTCGCGTGTTCCACGGAGCAGAAGCGTTCGAGCGCGTTCAATTGCTTGTCCTTCGCGGGGTCCCACTTCTTACCGCGCTCCCACACGGTGTGCAACAATTGGGCGTCGTGCGCGAGGGCCTCCTTCAACGTGGGCTGGAACAAACCTGCGCGCAGCCACTTGAATCGCTTGCGGTTCTTCGGCACATTCAAGGCGGCGTAGAGCTTCTTCGCGTGCTCGGCGTAACGCTCATCGTGTTGCTCCTCCGTGTTGAACTCGGCGAGCGCCTCAATGTCCTTATCGGTGAGCAGGGTGTCCATCTCATCGCCGTCCTGCACGCCGATGGGCACGTCCAGGTCGTTCTCCAGCGCATGGATGAAGACATGATTGCGGATGATGTGACGCTGCACACTGAGCAGGAAGGACCACGCACTGCTCTCCAGCCGTTTGAAAAGGTTGGTGCGCGCATAACCGATCATGCGCTTGCCCGCGCGGCTCAGGTCGTCGATCAGCGCGAACTCCTTCTCCGTGGCCGTTGAAGGGTCTGTGTATTTGCCGAGGCCGTATCGTGCCAGATGCAAGCCTTCCAGTATGGTCACGACCTCTTCGCTATACAGCTTCGCATAGATGTCGTCCGGGTCCTTCTCCTTGAAGCCGTAGGTGAAGGTCTTCGCCACACGTTCCGGGAAGAAGAAGCGGTCTCCGTTATGGAACTCGATGTAAGGTTGGCCGGTGGCCTCATCCACCGGACTGTGCTTCTTGATGAACGAACGCGTGCGACGCACGGTGTACTGGTTCATCAGTTCTTTCCAATCGTCGGTGTAGCGGCTCTGCTCAAAGCCCTTCAAGGTGCTGGGCTGGCATTGGTGCTCGGCGGTGAACTCGTGCGCGCCGCCGATGCTCTCGATGTATCGCTCGGGTCGGATGCCGAGGTCCTGTTCGGGGTCGAGGAAGAGCGCCAATTGTGCGCTCAGGTCAAAGTAGCTCTTGTTGTAAGGCGTTGCGCTCAACAGCACCACCTTGCTTTCGTTCACGCGGATGTATTCCTTCACCGCCTTGTAGCGCTTGCCCTCAGCGTTCCGCAGGTTGTGACTTTCGTCCAGCACCACCAGCTTGGCGCGCGGCTGCTTCTCCAGTTTCTCCGGGTCCACTTCGCCTAGCGAAAGCACTTCGGCCTTCAGGTCGTAGCGCTTCTTGAAGCCCTTCCACATGCCCACCAGGTTCGGCGGGCAGATGATGAGCGAACCACGGAACTCGGTTTCCTCCACCAATTTCACCAGTGCGGCGGCGGTGAAGGTCTTGCCCAAGCCCACCACATCACCGATCAGTACACCACCGCGCTTGTCCAGCATGCGCGCGGCCATGCGCACCGCGATCGCTTGGAACTTGAGCAACTCATCGGCGAACACATGCGGTATGGCATAACTGCCCAGACCGATGCGCGCTTCGTTGCTCAGGTGGTACACGATCTTCATGAACACGTCGTAAGGCGGCAACTGATCGCCCGCCCAACTGGTCTCGATGATGGTGATCAGCTCTTCGCTGATGTCCACGCACCACATGTGCTCCCAACGCTCCTCGAACCAAGCGGCCAGCTTCTTCGCGGCATCCTGCTCCACCACATCCACGTTCAACTCGCCATTGTTCTTCAACCCGGCGAACGTTAGGTTGCTGCTGCCCACATAGCCCCGCAAGTCGATCACCTGCTCCCTCAGGAACGCGAGGTACAGCTTGGCGTGCAGCGGGTAGGCCAGAAACAACTTCACCACCACCTTCTTCTCCCGGATCTGCTGTGCGAACCGGCGCAACGCGCGTTCGTCCGCATCGCTTGGCGCACCGATGGTCAATTGGTCGCGCAACTGCTTCGCGAGCCGCACCTTCATGGCATGCACGCGCTTTTGGTCCAGCCCAGCTGAACCATCAGCTTCGTACAACGCGGCGATCTCTTCGCTCTCGGGCCGTTGCTGCATCCCTACCAGCAGTCGGCACTGCTTGCCATCACCGCCTTCGAACTTGGCCACGTCTTCGGCCAGATGGCCCCAGCCGCGTAGGTTCAAGTAGCCCACGCAGAAATCCGCGCGGTAACTCTTGTCGAGGTCTTTCTTCAGCCCCTCGAAGAGCTTGCGTTCTATGTTGTCGTAGATAGTGGGCATTACGCGATCATCGTAGTTGGCGGATGATCAAAGGTGGTACGCGGATCCCGCATTTCGCGTGAGGGATTGTACCGGAAAGCCCGGAGCGCCGTCTTCGGCGTGAGGACTTGGAGGGAAAAGCCCGACGGCGCTGCATTTGAGCGCCGGCACGCCCAAACCATCGCCATACCATCGGGCGGCGTGCCGTATTGCCAGCGGCCATCGGTGCGTAGCAGGGCGCCGCTCCAATCGCTCACGTTCAAGGGCGGGTTGGCGATGATGTAATCGGCCTTCAGGTCCTTGTGCGCATCGTTGAGGAAGGAGCCCTCGCTGTTCCATTTCACCTGCGAGCTGCAAAGTGTGGCGGTCACCGAGTCCGCCGACCATCTCCGCCCCCCTTTCTCCCTTCTGCGGCGTTGGACCATTTCGCCGTAGCGCCTGCTACGTCGTGCATGGTCCGCCTTGCATAAG
>Ga0138256_10008156_pt1 | contig 11022 bp, 7 predicted proteins | sample KNB2016incub_MG_FD_105486 | JGI IMG/M metagenome (GOLD analysis project Ga0138256, IMG submission 105486) | Active sludge microbial communities from wastewater in Klosterneuburg, Austria - KNB2014incub_MG | ecosystem: Engineered > WWTP > Activated sludge > Unclassified | place: Austria...
GCTGGGGCTGATCACCGAGGTCTCGCTCAAGGTGCTGCCGGTGGCCCCCGCCGAGGCCACTCTGGTGTTTGCCATGGACCAGGCCAGTGCTCTGGAATGCCTGCACCGCTGGGGCGGCCAGCCCCTGCCGCTCAATGCCAGCTGCTGGGTGCACGACGACACGGCTGGCGAAACCACAGGATATACGGGCCAGGACCTGCTGTTTGTGCGGCTGCGCGGTGCCGTGGCGGCGGTGGAGGCGGCCTGCCAGAAGATGCTGGCCGAACAGACGGGCCAGCGCATGGACAACGCCCAAGCCCAAGGCGACTGGGAACTGTGCCGCAACCAGCAACTGCCTTTTTTTGCCCGCCCGGCTGACCCATGCCTAGCGCTGTGGCGCCTGAGCGTGCCGCAGACCACCCCGGTGCTGGACCTGCCTGCCAGCCCGTTGGTGGAGTGGCACGGCGGCCTGCGTTGGCTGTGGGCGCCGCTGCACGCTGCCGCCGCGCTACAGGCGCAGGCCCACGCTCATGGTGGAGATGCTACACTTTTTGTAGTGCCTTACGTAGATTCGACGAGGGCTAGAGCCCCATTTCTCTTGAATAATTCGGCGCAGATGGCCATTCAGCAGCGCCTCAAGCAGAGCATGGACCCCCGCGGCATCTTCAATCCCCACCGGCTGTTTGACACCTGGTAACCCTATGCAAACCACGCTGGCCCCCGAGTACCAGAACACCCCTGACGGCCAGGCCGCCGAGGCCATCCTGCGCAAGTGCGTGCACTGCGGCTTCTGCACCGCCACCTGCCCTACCTACCAGTTGCTGGGCGATGAGCTGGACGGCCCGCGAGGCCGCATCTACCTGATGAAGCAGGTGCTGGAGGGCCACGCGCCCACCCGCAAGACCCAGTTGCATTTGGACCGCTGCCTGACCTGCCGCAATTGCGAGACCACATGCCCCAGTGGTGTGGACTACGGCCACCTGCTGGACATTGGCCGCAAGTTGGTGGACGCCAAGGTGCCGCGCCCGATGGGGGAGCGCGCCGTGCGCTGGGCATTGAAGGAGGGCATCCCTTCACCCCTGTTCGGCCCAGCCATGGCGTTGGGCCAGCTGGTGCGCCCGTTGATGCCTGCTGCACTGAAGAACAAGGTGCCCGCCAAGCAGGATGCTGGCACGTGGCCCACACGCAGCCACACGCGCAAGGTTCTGATGCTGGCCGGCTGCGCCCAGCCCGCCATGGCCCCCAACATCAACGCATCCACCGCCAGGGTGCTGGATGCGGTGGGCATCCAGACCATCGTGGCACCCGATGCGGGCTGCTGCGGCGCTGTCAAATTCCACCTGAACGACCAGGACGGCGGCAAAGCCGAGATGCGCGCCAATATTGACGCCTGGTGGCCCCAGGTGCAACAGGGGGTAGAGGCGATTGTGATGAATGCCTCGGGTTGTGGTGTCACGGTCAAGGAGTACGGCTATATCCTGCAAGACGACCCGGCCTATGCCGAAAAGGCGGCCCGCATCAGTGGGTTGACCCGGGACTTGAGCGAGTTGTTGCCGGTGATCGTGCAGTCCTTGCAGGCTGCCCGTCCGGCGCTGGCAGAACGCATCCGCACCCAGGCACCCAAGCTGGCCTTTCACCCGCCGTGCACGTTGCAGCACGGCCAAAAGCTCAAGGGCGGGGTCGAGCAACACCTGGGTGCATTGGGCTTCGACATCCGCACCCCCCTGAATGAAAGCCATCTGTGCTGCGGCTCGGCTGGCACCTACAGCGTGCTCAACCCTGCGCTGGCCTACCAGTTGCGCGATCGCAAATTGGGTCACCTGAACGAACTGCAGCAAGAGGTGATCGTGTCGGCCAATATCGGCTGTATCACCCACCTGCAAAGCGGCACAGCAACAAAGGTGCGCCACTGGGTGGAAGTGCTGGACGAGGCGTTGGCGTCACTGTCCTGAAGCTACTGGTTGCAGAGTGGTCGAGGTTGGTAGGCGGCCATGAAAGCGTCAAAGTCTGCCGCCCGCATGGGCCGGGCGTACAGGTAGCCCTGTACAAAGTCGCAGCCAACTGTGGCCAGCAAGTCTCGCTGCTCGGCGGTTTCTACGCCCTCTGCAATCACCTGGATGCCCAAGGCGTGCGCCATCACGATGATGGCCTTGCATAACGCCAGTTCGGTGGACTCGGCAATCAAATGGCACACAAAAGACTGGTCGATCTTGATGAAGTCGATGTCGAACTTCTGCAGATACGACAAGGACGAATACCCTGTACCAAAATCATCCAGCGACACGCGGATGCCCGCATCACGCAGCGCCAGCAGGGTGTCAACCACCTGCCTGCTGGTGTTGAGCAGCAGGCCCTCGGTGATCTCCACCGCAATGCTGTCGCCGGGCAGTCCCTGCGCCGTCAGTTGCGCCGACCAGGGTGTGCGGCCAGCGCCGTCGTGGTGGAATTGCACCGGAGACTTGTTCACGCTGATCTGAAAATGGGGTGCCAGATCTTGCCGCCAGGCCCGCACCTGCAGGGCGGCTTGCTGAAACACCCATTCGCCAATCTCGACAATCAGACCACTGGATTCGGCAATGGGGATGAAGGTTGTCGGACTGACCAGACCCCGGGTGGGATGGTCCCAGCGGATCATGGCCTCGGCCTTGTGGATGGCGCCGGTGGCCAGTTCGATAATGGGTTGGTAGACCACATGAAATTGGTGGTTTTGCAAGGCGGTTCGCAAGTCGCCGGCCAGGCGCACCCGGGTCTGTGCGGCCTCCTGCAACGCCGGCGTAAAGAAACTGAAGCGGTTGCGCCCGGCGCCTTTGGCCACGTACAGGGCCTGGTCGGCGCTTTTCAGCAGGTTCTCGATGTGGTCGGCGTCCGATGGATAGAGAGCGATGCCGATGCTGGCCGAAACAAACACCTGTTCCGTGCCAAGTTGGTAGACCTGGCTCAGCGTTTGCAAAATCTTTTGCAGGATGCCTTCCAGGTGGAAACTGTCAGTGAGTTCGGCCAGGATAACGGTGTACTCGTCACCACCCATCCGTGCCACGGTGTCCGACTCCCGCACGCAGGCCTGGATGCGCCGCCCGGCCTCCACCAACAGCAGGTCGCCCTGGTCATGGCCCAGGGTATCGTTAACCTCCTTGAAGTGGTCCAGATCAATGAAAATCAGGGCCAGTTGCTGCTGGTCCCGGTTGCATTGCTTGATCTCCTGCTCCAGCCGGTCACGCAGCATGCGCCGGTTGGGCAGACCGGTCAGGGAGTCGTAAAACGCCTGCTGGCGGATCAGTGCCTCGGATTCTTTGCGGTGGGTGATGTCGGTAAAGGTGCCGATCATGCGCAACGGCAGGCCTTTGGCGTCGCGGCTGATGACCATGCCCCGGCTGAGTACCCACTTCCAGCTGCCATCCTTGCAGCGAATACGCCGCTCAATGGTGTAGCTCGGCGTACGGCGTTCAAAGTGGTCGGCGCGTGCACGTTGCAGCGCATCCATGTCGTCCGGGTGGGTACGGCTGTCGAACTCCTCGGACAGGTTTTCCAGGTCTGTGCCGTCGTAGCCGCACATCTGCAGCAAACGTGGAGAAAAGAACTCCTTGCCCGTCTGAATGTACCAATCCCACACGCCGTCGCCGGTGCTGTCCAGGGCCAGTTTCCAGCGCTCCTCGCTTTCGCGAATAGCGGCCTCGGCCTGTTTGCGTTCGGTGATGTCCTGCAGTACCGAAGTGCGTCTTTGGGGCTTGCCCTCGTTCCAGGTGGTCCTTCCCTTAATGCGGACCCAGATGGGGCGGCCCTGACCGGTGATCATCTCCAGTTCCATATCATGTTCAGTCATTTCCCCGTCGGCCTGGGTCGGCGGGATCAGCTGGATCATTTCCTGGGACCGGGGCGTAAAAAAACGTCGGGTCGAGGCCAGGTCACCTGGCGTGTAGTCCTCGGGGGTGACTTCCAGGATGCGGTAGACACCATCTGTCCAGTACACCGTGTTGTTGACAAAGTCGCGCTCCCAGGCGCCCACGCCTGCCACGGTCTGGGTGGCGTCCAGCAAGGTATTGAGGCGTTGGCGTGCGGCTTCCGACTGCACGTAATCGGTGACATCAGCAAAAGTGCGCACCAAGCCGCCCGAGGGCAGGTTCTGGGTGCGCACTTCCAGGGTCCGCCCTTGGGGGGTGTCGCGCAGGTAATGACTGGGGTAGTTGTTTGTCGCCCATTGGGTGGATTGCGTCAGATGCTGGCGGGCTTCCGGGGCCACCAGGTGTGCATCGGTCCCAAAGTCGCCCCGCTCCCGCAGAAAGTGGATTATGTCTTCCATCAGGGGGTGCTGCGCGAGCATGCTCATCGGCAGGTCCAGCAGCTCGCAGGCGCGCTGGTTGAACTGGCGTACGCGCCCATCTGCATCCACCAGCACGATGCCCTGGCTGATGCTGCTGAGTGTCGTTTGCAGCAGCTGGGTGTTTTGCTGCAATTGGGTGTTGAGGGCTCGCAAATCGCTTTCGGCTCGTTTGCGTTCGGTGATATCGGTGTGGGTGCCAATCATGCGCAGGGGCGCGCCGTTGGCGTCCCGCTCGACCACCGTGCCCCGCGCCAAAATCCACTTCCAACTGCCATCTTTGCAGCGTATACGGATGTCCTGGGCATAGGTTGGGACCAGCCCTGCCATGTAGTTGCGTGCGTCAGTCTGGACGCGTGGCAGATCGTCCGGATGCACACGGTCCACAAAGTCCCGATAGCCTTGTGTCAATTCGCCGGCCTGGTAGCCCAGCATTTCTTCCCAGCGCGCGGAATGTGTTTGCGCATTGGTGACCAAATTCCAGTCCCACACCCCTACTCCGGTGCCTTCCAGCGCCTGCTTCCACGGGTTTTCTTCGTCAGTGGGTGATGTCAGTGCGTCGTTCACGGTTTGGAGTATCCCATGTGCTTCCTGCCACAGCCACAATGGTTACGACCAAGTTCAGTGGCGGTTGTGCACCCACCGATAGTTGCCTAGGGTGCTAACACGGCCTCGATATCTTTGGTCATGCTTTGCGGCGTATCGGTGGGGGCATAGCGTTTGAGAACCTGACCGTCGCGTCCGATCAGGAACTTGGTGAAGTTCCATTTGATCGCCTTGGATCCCAACAAGCCAGGTGCTTCAGCGGCCATCCACTGGTACAGCGGGTGCGCGTTGCTGCCGTTGACATCGATCTTGGACATCATGGGAAAGCTCACACCGTAGTTGAGCTGGCAGAACTCGGCAATCTCGCCGTTGTTGCCAGCGTCCTGCGCTCCAAATTGGTTGCAGGGAAAACCCAGTACGACCAGTCCCTTCTTGCCATAGGTTTCGTGCAGCGTTTCCAGACCGGCGAACTGCGGCGTAAAACCGCAGGCACTGGCGGTGTTGACGATCAGCATGGGCTGTCCCTTGTATTGGCTCAACGCCACCTTTTTGCCGGTGATGGAAAGGGCTTCAAAATCGTAAGCAGAGGACATGGTGTGGCTTTGGTGTTGGTAACAAAGCGTTCACCTTAACACTGCGCAATAACACTTGCAGAGGTGTGATATTGGCGTGAGGGTTCCGCGCTACGTACCTGAGGTGGCTGCCCTGAAAGACACGGTGGACAGGATGGCCGCCAGAAAGATCAGCGACCCGCCCAGCACCACACGCAGATTGAGTTCGCCGGCGCCCAGCAGCACGGCCGAGGTACTGGCAAACACCACTTCGGACAACATGATGATGGAGGTGGTGCTGGCGCTCAGGCGCGCTGCGCCGTACTGCAACCCCACATTGCCAACCAGAAAGAACACACTCAAGACTCCTACCCAGGTCAGCCAGCTTTGGGTTGGCGCAGGCAAGCTGCCCACCAACCCGTACTGCATGCCCAACAGTGCTGCCAGCGCCGCCATCAACGCGCCCCCGCCAAACATGGCCAGCATGCAGGCGGTTGTGGGCACGCCCTGCAGACGTCGCAGCAAAATGTTGGTCAGGGCAAAGGCAAAGCCACCCATCACGGCAAGGCCATCGGCCAGGGTATGCGGCCATGGCCAGGGGGAGTCCGGTGTCTTGAGCACCACCAGCACGCCTGCCAGCGCCAGCGCCAGGCGCAAGAGTGATGCTGACGTGGGACGCTCCCCAAGCAAGGGCCAAGCCAACAAGACCACCCAGGCGGGCATCAGGTAGAAAAGCAGCACCACACGCACCACGTCGCCCACGGTAACGGCCCAGTTGAAACCGACGTTGGTCAACCCGGCGGCCACCAGCAGCACCCACAACCCCGCATGCTGGCCAAACGCGCGCCATGCGCCCGTGCGCAGTGCCAGCAGGCACACCAGGGCGAAGCAGTAGATCAGTGCAGTGGACCACAGTGGGTGGACGCCTTGATCCTGCAATTGGCGAAACGGCCACCAGGACACGCCCCAGGTAAACGCATTGAGCAACAGGGCCAACGCGGCCAATGCCCGAACTTTGCCGGGTGCTCCCGGCTCAACCGCCATGGTGGGTGTCGTGGCGGGCTATTTCCAGCAGGTGATTGACATCGGCGGCGTGATTGCGGCAGTTGCTTTCGTGCCAGCGCTTGATCAGCCACATGAACCCAGCCACCACCATGCCAAACACGGTAATGGCACCAAAAATCGATAACCCCATGCCAGTGGACAGGCTGTAGAAGGCGCCCAGGGCCAGAGTGCAGGCCTGTTCATTGAAGTTCTGCACGGCAATGGATCGGCCGGACCCCATCAGGTTGTGGCCACGGTGCTGTAGCAGGGCATTCATGGGCACCACCAGGAATCCGCCGAGACCGCCCAGCAGCACCAGGAATGGCGCCGCGACCCAGACGTTGGTTATCACGTTCAACAAAAGGATTAGTACCCCCATGGCAATGCCCAATGGCAGCACATGGGTGGCCTGGTCCAGTCGCATGCGCATCGATGCCGCCACGGCGCCCACCGCCGTACCGATGGCGACCACACCCACCAGCGCCGAGGCCTGTGTCACGCTGTAGCCCAGCGCGATGGAAGCCCATCCCAGCACAATGTATTTGAGGTTGCTGCTGACACCCCAAAACAACGTGGTGGTGGACAACGATATTTGGCCCAGTCGGTCGCGCCACAAACGCATATTGCAGTGCCAGAAATCGGGAAGCAGAGAGATGAGGTGCTTTGGCAGGGGGCGCATGGGGACGCCAGTGAGCGGGATACGCAGATTGAACCAGGCCGCCAGAAGGTAGACAAAGATCAGCACGCTGATGGCCGCCTCGGATGGGCTATCGATGCCGGTGTCAATCAGCGGAAAGTCAAACGACAGCAGGTAGGTGGATGCGGCATGTCCCACCAACTGCCCGCCCAATAGAACACCCAGAATGATGGACGCGATGGTCAGTCCTTCAATCCAGCCATTGGCCTTGACCAGTTGCGAAGCCGGTAGCAGCTCGGTCAGGATGCCGTATTTGGCGGGTGAATAGGCCGCAGCACCCAGTCCGACAATGGCGTAGGAGATCAGCGGATGGTTGCCAAACAGCATGATCAGGCAGCCAACGATCTTGATCCCGTTGCTATACAGCATGACCCGGCCTTTGGGCAGCGCATCGGCCACGGCACCCACAAAGGGCGCAAGGACCACATAAAACAGGGCAAACATGGGAATCAGTGCGGCCTGCTGCCATTCGTCAGATCCACTGCTGCGCAACAACTGCACGGCCGCGACGAACAAGGCGTTGTCTGCCAGCGAGCTGAAAAACTGCGCCGACATGATGGTATAGAAGCCGCGTTTCATGCGTGGGGGTTGCGCGCGCCGGCGTGGCCGGTGCGAAATAATGTGTGAGTCTCCAAACGAGTTGCGGTTATAGCATGCCGGGCAGTGTCAAAATCTCCCCAGACCCAAGCCCGAGTAATTGCCATGCCCCGTCCGATTCTTGCCACCATCCACCCGGCCGCCTTTCGCCACAACCTGGAGCGGGTTCGCCGTGCTGCGCCCGACGCCCGTGTCTGGGCCGTGGTCAAAGCCAATGCCTATGGCCATGGTTTAGAACGCGTGTTCGATGGCATGCGCAGCGCCGATGGTTTCGCCCTGTTGGACCTGGCCGAGGCCCAGCGTGTCCGTGATCTGGGCTGGCGCGGCCCCATTCTTTTGCTGGAAGGGGTGTTTGAACAGCGCGACCTGGAATTGTGTTCCCGCCTGGACCTGTGGCACACCGTGCACTGCAACGAGCAGATTGACATGTTGGCCACGCACAAGACCAATGTCCCACAGCGCGTATTCCTCAAAATGAATGTGGGTATGAACCGCCTGGGCTTCATGCCCGAGCGCTACCGCGCGGCCTGGACCCGCCTCAATGCATTGCCCCAAGTGGACGAAATCTCCCTGATGTGCCACTTCAGTGATGCCGATGGCCCGCGCGGCGTGGCACAGCAAATGGCAGTCTTTGCCGCCGCCAGCCGGGATCTGCCTGGCGAGCGGTCCTTGAGCAACAGCGCCGCGATTCTTCGGCACACGGTCGATCCGGCGCAGGCAGCACTGCACCCCGAGGCCTTGGTGGTGTCGGACTGGGTACGCCCGGGCATCGTGCTGTATGGCAGCGCGCCGGACTATCCCGAGCACAGCGCAGCCGATTGGGCGTTGCAACCCACGATGACACTTGCTGCAAAAATCATAGCTACTCAGGCATTGGATACGAGGGATAGCGTCGGATATGGCTCAAGTTTTGTAGCTGACAAACCAATGCGTATTGGCGTTGTGGCCTGTGGCTATGCCGATGGCTACCCGCGCATTTGCCCAACTGGCACGCCAGTGCTGGTGGACGGCGTGCCCACGCGCACCGTGGGACGGGTCAGCATGGACATGATTACGGTGGACCTGACACCTGTCCCCCAGGCCGGCGTGGGCAGCACCGCCACGCTGTGGGGGCGCGCCGCCAATGGCACCGTGCTGCCGATCGACGATGTGGCGGTCTGTGCCCAGACCGTGGGCTACGAGTTGATGTGTGGCCTGGCGCTGCGGGTACCGGTGGAGGTGGCCGCGTGAAGTGGTGCCTGGATAAGGTCCGTAAGGTGCGGGAAAAAATCAAACATCTGTAATTTTGTACAGTATTATGGTGGTATGGCCAAAGAAAAAACCATCTACACATGTACCGAATGCGGAGGCACCAGTTCCAAGTGGCTGGGCAAATGCCCTAGTTGCGCCGCCTGGAACACCTTGATCGAATCGGTGGTGGACACCGCGGCGCCGGGCAAGAACCGGTATGCGTTGCAATTCCAGTCGCTGGCCAAAACGGCCGTGGTGACCGTACTGGCCGACATCGATGCCACCGACGTGCAGCGCACGCCCACCGGCCAGGACGAACTGGACCGGGTGCTGGGTGGCGGCATGGTGGAAGGCGCTGTCGTTCTGATCGGTGGCGACCCTGGCATTGGCAAGTCGACGCTGCTGTTGCAGGCACTTGATTCGCTCCAGCGCAGCGGGCAGTCCACCCTGTATGTAACCGGGGAAGAAAGTGGTGCCCAGGTCGCGCTGCGTTCGCGTCGGCTCGGGCTTGCGGGTTCCCAGGTCAAGGTGCTGGCCGAAATCCAGCTCGACAAGATCCTGGCCACCATTGATGCCGAGCAGCCCGACGTGGCCGTGATCGACTCCATCCAGACCGTGTACTCCGACCAGCTCAGCTCCGCGCCGGGTTCGGTGGCCCAGGTGCGCGAATGCGCGGCCCACCTGACGCGCTGCGCCAAGTCCAGCGGCACGGCCATTGTGCTGGTAGGGCACGTCACCAAGGAAGGCGCTCTGGCCGGCCCGCGCGTGCTGGAGCACATGGTCGACACGGTGCTGTACTTTGAGGGCGATACGCACAGCAGTTTCCGGCTGGTGCGTGCCATCAAAAACCGCTTTGGCGCGGTCAACGAAATCGGCGTCTTCGCCATGACCGAGAAGGGCCTCAAGGGCGTCTCCAACCCCAGCGCCATCTTTTTGAGCCAGCATGCCGAGCCAGTGCCGGGTAGTTGCGTCATGGTCACGCTCGAAGGTACGCGCCCGCTGCTGGTGGAAATCCAGGCACTGGTGGACAGTGGCGGCCCCAGTCCCCGGCGCCTCTCCGTTGGGTTGGACCGGGATCGCCTGGCCATGCTGCTGGCGGTGCTGCACCGCCATGCGGGCGTGGCGTGTATGGACCAGGATGTGTTCGTCAATGCTGTGGGGGGCGTACGCATCAGCGAGCCGGCCGCCGATCTGGCGGTGTTGCTAGCCATCACGTCCAGTCTGCGCGGCAAGGCTTTGCCCAAAGGTTTCTTTGCCTTTGGCGAGGTGGGGCTGGCCGGTGAGGTGCGCCCGGCGCCGCGCGGCCAGGAGCGCCTGAAGGAAGCTGCCAAGCTGGGCTTTAGCGTGGCCGTCGTACCCAAGGCCAACATGCCCAAAAACCTGAATGGCAAAGACTATGAAGGATTGACCATCCATGCGGTGGAGCGGGTGGAGCAGGCTATGGAGGTGGTGCGCTCGCTGGGCTGAGAGCGCCTCGATGGTCCTGGGTGTGCGCCATGCGCAGCGGCGGTCGTAAAATCAGCGGTTTCTAAGACCACGATTCCAAGGAAACACGCCATGAGCCCATTACCACCCTCAATGTCCGACCGCGATGGAAAAATATGGATGGATGGCCAGATGGTCGATTGGCGCGATGCCAAGATCCATGTCCTGAGCCACACCCTGCATTACGGTTGCGGCGCTTTTGAAGGTGTGCGGGCCTACAACACAGTTAACGGCACGGCCATTTTTCGTCTGGAAGAGCACACTGATCGTTTGTTCAACAGCGCCAAAATTTTGCGCATGGCCATTCCCTTTACCAAAGATCAGGTCAACGAGGCGCAAAAGGCCGTGGTGCGCGAAAACAAGCTGGAGAGCTGCTACCTGCGCCCCCTGACCTGGATTGGTGACAAGAAGCTGGGGGTGAGCCCCAAAGGCAATACCATCCACCTGATGGTCGCCGCCTGGCCCTGGGGCGCCTACCTGGGTGAAGAGGGTATGCAGCGCGGCATCCGCGTCAAGATTTCCAGCTACACCCGCCACCACGTCAACATCACCATGACCCAGGCCAAGGCGGTCAGCAA
>Ga0138256_10008157_pt1 | contig 11021 bp, 17 predicted proteins | sample KNB2016incub_MG_FD_105486 | JGI IMG/M metagenome (GOLD analysis project Ga0138256, IMG submission 105486) | Active sludge microbial communities from wastewater in Klosterneuburg, Austria - KNB2014incub_MG | ecosystem: Engineered > WWTP > Activated sludge > Unclassified | place: Austria...
CGGCGCGCGACATCCTTGCTGACGGCGCCAGCGTCGAGCGCATCCTTACAGGCGCCCCATGCGACCTCAGCGGCGGCGGGGGTATCCGCGGCTGCGATGATACCGGACAGGCGCTGCTCTTCGTCTCCTCGCTCGCCGGAGACCGACCCGCGCGGGGGCCATGCGGCGGGGCCGCGCGACTCGGGGGGCGGGGCATCGTTCGCCGGCGCCAGCGGCCGCGGCGTGGGCGGACCGCGGCGCGGCGCGGGGCGAGCCGGGTCGGCGCCGGAGTCGTCGCGGCCGGACACGGAGATCCGCTCGTCCTCGCGCGGGATCCCGAGCCACCCGCGCAGCGCGTACGCGTACGCCTCGGTCAGCATCCCGAACTCTGCTTTGTCCTCGGGGCGACCCTTCCCCGGGACCACAGCGTTGTCCGTGGTGGACGCCGCGCACGCGCCGTCTTCCGCGATCAGCAGGAACGTGCACCGCAGGCGCGGCACGGACTCGACCACGGTTTCCACGGCGCCGGACTCGGTCGCGATCGAGCGCGGGCGCTCGATCTGCACGACCACCCACGACACACACGAGAACGCGATACCGGCCTCGTTCAACGCGCGGAGCCCCTCCGCCATCATGTCCTCGGCGGAGGCGTACTTGTACCCGTGGTGCTCGTTCTTGCTGTCTTTCTCGACGGCGCGCACGGCGCGACGAGCCCTGACCAACCCTGCCGCGACGCTCGCGGGAATCGACACGATTTCAGACATGCGTTTCCTCCTCTCGAATCCAGACAACGTCCATGGTCCGCACTCCCGCACCGCAGCGACGCGAGCCGCACACGAGCACGGGGCGCGGGCCCTCCGCGCGGGCCCTCTCTTCCTCCGTCACGCCGCGCTGGCGCGCGACGACATGCGCGCAGATCGGACACACGAGCTTCACGATCCAGTTCACCGGCGCCACCGGCGGAGCTGACACGCGAGGCGCCATCCGACGCAGAACGCGCGATGGTACGACCCACGCGGACTCTGCAGCGCGCGACGCGTCGCGTACCGGATCGCGAACCAATTCACGAGAGCATCTCCCACGCGCGAGCCGCGGAAAGCCACGCGGAGCCGAGTCCGCGCCACGTCCGCACCTCGGACAGGTACAGCGCGACGCTCGCCGGGGACCCGGACCGCAACGCGTGCGACGCAGCGCGAGCGGCATCGCGGGCGCGGCGGTAGCACGCGCGGCGCATCCGCTGGGCGCGCCGGCTCTCGGCCGTGCTCACGACCGACCGCCTTCCAACGCATCGGCGCCGGTCGGGGCGTACTGCAGCGCGAGCCAAGCGATCTCACCGCAGTCCTCACAGAGTCCGGCGGAGACGTCCTCGCCGACCTCGGCGGCAGACGCTTCCCACGCGGTCAGATAGCGACCGCACTTGTTGCAGCAGGGGCAGGCATCGAGGTGGTCGAAGTCGTCGCGGCTCATGGCGACAACATGTAGCGACCCCGCAACGCGTTGTCAACTGACAACGCAAAGGCTAGCTAGAGCCACGTTGCTACTTGACAACGCAAGCGCGGAGTGGCAACGGTGCGGCATGGTGTCCCTCTCCCCCTCGGCGCAGGCGCTGCACGATCTTCTCTCGCGGGATACGCCCGCAGCCCAACGCGTGCGGGCTGCGTTTCACCGGACGATGTTGTGGCGCTGGCGTACCGGCGCGCGGACGCCGAGCCGCGACTCCGCGGTGCGGCTCCATGCCCTCTGTCGTCGCGTGCGTCCGGACGGGTGGACGGTCGAGGCGAGCCGTGCCGCCTGACGTGGTGCCGAGCGAGGCCGAGATCGCCGCAGCCGTCGATCGGCTGCTCGCGAGCGACGACGCGGAGCCGATCGAGACGTGGCCCCCGCTGAACGCGGGGGATCGCGCGCTCGACCATCCCGTGAATCCCCCCGGTCGCATCGCCTGAGGGTGCGTCTCGATTCCAGACAGCGCAATCCAGAACGGGCGAGCAGCCCTGAAAGGTACTGAACAGTGGAAATCCGAAATCTACCCGTGAAGCTGACCGAAACCGAAACCCTCGCGCGAGGAGAGGAACTGGCCCGCGTCGTGGACGAGTACAAACGTGAGGAAGCGGCAGAGAAGGCTCGTGCGAAGCTCGCTCGCGAAGGGCTCATGGCGAAGCGCCAGCGCATGGAGACCCTGGCTCAAGCCGTGGAGACGCGGACCGAACACCGGGACGTGCAGTGCGTGTGGAGCTACGTGCGCGAGACGCTGACCGCGAAGCTCCGCCGCGTCGACACGGGCGCGGAAGTCGAGGCGCGCCCGATGTCGTTCGAGGAGAGACAGGAACGCTTGCCGGGGATGGGGGACGACGACGCGCCGGAGACGCACTGACCGTGTCCCTCACGGACCCGGTCGTGGACTTTCTCCGCGTCGTACACCGTAGCGGCGAACGCGTGTGGTACGCGCGCCGGGAGACGCGGCAACGCTACCTCGTGTCGACGCAGCTGGGGTGTCCCGCTGGCGCGTCGACGGACGAGATCGTCTTTCCGAAGAGCGGGATCACGAAATCCGGACTCGTGCTCGTTCCGGCGGGGTCGCACCTGCAGGACGCGATCGATCGCGGCATGGCGGACTTCCGCTCCCCGCGTCCGTACCGGCCGCTCCCCGCGTCCAAGCGTCCTGGCGACAAGGGGTTCTTCCGAGCGCAGCCGTTCACGCAACGATGATCCGCCTTCGCGACTATCAGGTAAGGGCGGTCGACGCCGCGGACCTCGCGTTCCTCGGGGGCGCGCGGTCCGTGCTCGTCGTCGCGCCCACCGGCGCGGGGAAGGGCACGATCGCCGCGTGGCGACTGCAGGCCGAAGTCGCGCGCGGCGGGCGCGTGCTCTTCTTCGTGCATCGCGAGGAGATCGTTTCCGACGTCGCGAGCCGTCTCCTCGCCGCCGGATGCTCGGACGTCGCGACGCGGTCCGGGGGCCGGCTCGTCGGCGCCCCGGACGCTCGCGTCCAGGTCTGCAGCGTCCAGACCCTGACGGCGCGGCCGGACGCGCGCCCCCCCGCAACGCTGCTCGTCACGGACGAAGCGCACCACGCCGTGGCTGCGACGTACCGCGCGCTCTACCAGGCGTATCCGGGCGTCCCTCACATCGGTCTCACCGCGACTCCCGAGCGCTCGGACCGCACCGCTCTCGGTGATGTGTACGACGAGCTCGTAACGGTCGCGTCGGTGCGCGAGCTCACGGCGGCCGGATGGCTCGTCCCGTGCGACGTGATCGCGCCGGCGCGCGCCGCCCAGGCGCTCGCGTGCTCGCCCGCGGAAGCGCTCGCGCGGTACGCCCCGCGGGGCCGGGCGCTCGTGTTCTGCGGGAGCAAGGCCGAGGCCGCCGAGCTCGCGGCGAGGCACGGCGGGGCGTGCGTGATCGGCGAGACGCGCGACCGCGCGGCGGTCCTGCGCGCGTTCCGGCGCGGAGAGATCCCGTTCCTGTCGACCGTCCAGGTTCTGACCGAAGGTGTCGACGTTCCGGAAGCCGAGACGGTGATCCTCGCGCGTGGCTGCTCGTCGGTCGGGATGTTCCTGCAGATCACTGGGCGCGTGCTGCGACCGAACACCGGGAAGACGCGCGCGCTGCTCGTGGACCTCCGCGGCGCCGTCCACGCACACGGGATGCCCGATGATGACCGGGCGTTTTCGCTCACGGGCCGCGCGATCTCCGGGAAGGAGAAGGGCGAGCCGATCCGGCAGTGCGCGAGCTGCGGACGCGTCGCGAAGACGTGGCTCGGCGCGTGTCCGCGGTGCGGCTCGGCGCCCCCGCCGATGCCCGCGCAGCGGGTAAAGGCTGCGTCCCTCGCGAAGGTGTCGAGCGTCGCGAGCGAGGGCGAGCGGCGCGCGTACTTCGATTCGTTGTGCGCGCAGCAGGCGCGGGGCGGATACCGGCCGGGATGGGTCGGGATCCGGTTCAAAGCCCGCTATGGGGTATGGCCGAAGTGGCCCGTGTCGAGGGCAAAGGAGGCTACAGCGTGAACGTCTACATCGCGTGCAATCTTGGACGTCGTGATCTCGCGGTCGAAGTCGGGCGCGCGCTGGTCCACGCGGGGCATCGGATCGCGTCGTCGTGGCACGACGATCACCGGGCGACCGTCGCGAGCGAGGCTTCTCTCACGGTCGCGGAAGAGACCGCGATCCGCGAGCGCTGCTTTCGCGAGGTCGCATCGTCGGGTGTCCTCGTGCTCGTCGCGTGCCCCGGCGAGCGCCACGGCGCGCATGTCGAGGCGGGTTTCGCGCTTGGTCGGGGCATCCCGGTCGTCACGTTCCTTGCCGGAGGCATCGATTCGATTCTCACTCGTGGCGGTCCCTTCGCTGTCGACGCCGCGGATCTTGTCAACGTCATCGCGACCATGGAGACGCGGCCGTGAACGAGAGCCAGATCCAGCAAGCTATCCGGATTGCTCTCGGTGACGAGCCGGACCTCGTCCTTTGGCGGAACACGACAGGCCAAACCGAGGAGTGGAACCCGAGCGACGGCTCGGCGCGCACGATGCGGTACGGCCTCGCCGTGGGCTCGGCGGATCTCGTGGGGATCCTGCGCGTGCAGCCCCACGACCGCCGGGTCGGGATGTTCTTCGCCCTCGAGGTGAAGACCGCGACCGGGCGCGTGCGTCCCGAACAGACGACGTGGCTTGAGCTCGTTCGCCGTATGGGCGGATTCGCGGCCGTGGTGCGCAGCGTGGACGAAGCGAAAGCGGCGCTCGAGCGGGCGCGGAACGGGGAGAGCGAATGAACGTCTGGGATTACGGATGGCGCTGGCGATTCCGCCCCTACGACCCTCCGCGGACCCTGGAGGTTGTGTCCTACGCGCCGGCATGCGCCCGCCTGCCGCGTGACGCGGCATGCGAAGCCGTGCCCTGGCGCGGCTCGCGGGCGCGATGCCCCCGTCAAGCCCTGTGGTGCGGGACGTGATGCCCGCCCCTGCCCCCGTCGACTTCCTCGCCCAGGCGCTCGAGCTCGCCGGGCTCGGCTGGCACGTGTTCCCGCTCAACAGGGCCGCGAAAACGCCCATGGCCGGAGGCCGGGGCTACCTCGATGCGACGACGGACCCCGACCAGATCCGCGCGTGGTGGACGCGCTTCCCCGACGCGAACATCGGTATTGCGTGCGGCGCGTCCGGGCTCGTCGTGCTGGACGTCGACCCGCGCAACGGTGGCGAGGACACCCTGGCGCGGCTCATCGCGAAGCACGGTCCGCTTCCCGCGACCCTCGAGGCGCGCACCGGCGGGAGCTCGCAGCCCGGGCGACACCTCTACTTCCGGGGCGACCTCAGGAAGGGCGTGCTCGGTCCGGGCCTCGACCTGCAGGGAGCCGGCGCGTACGTCGTCGCGCCCCCGTCCGTCGTCGCCGCGCCGTACGAGTGGACGACGGGCGGCGAACCGGAGCCGGTCCCGGCGTGGTTCTCGGCAGGCATCGCGCCGCCGGAGGCACCGGAGGACGGCGGCGAGGGGGACGCCGCGTGGTCCGTGCTCGGCGTCGCCTTCCAGCACGTCGGGTGGCTCGGCAAGCGTCTCAGGGACGGCCGGCGCGCCGTGCTCTGCCCGTGGCGACACGAGCACACGGGCGGGAAGGACTACGACACGTCCACCGTGCTCATGCCCCCGCGCACCGGCGAGCGTGTCGGGTGGTTCCACTGCTCGCACAGCCATTGCCACGGCCGGACCGCGACGGACGCGCTGCGGGCGCTCGGACCGGAGGCGCGGGCCGCGGCGGACGCGCGGTACCCGAAGAGCGCGCCGCCTAGCACGACACCGGACCGCGTGTCAACCGTATGGGCAACGGAAGAGTCGATTTCCCTCGAGGGAAAAGATGCCTCGAAATCAGGACACGCAGCCATCGATAGCCTTCGCATCGTCGGCCTTCGGGGCGCGGAGCTCGCGGCCGCGCAGCCTCCGATCGCGTGGCTCGTCCGCGGCCTGCACCTCGCCCCCGGTCGCCCCACGCTGCTCTCAGCCTTCGGGGGTTCCGGGAAGACGTTCCTCGCCATGGACGCGGCGCTCGCCGTCGCCAGCGGGGGCTCGACGTGTCTCGCGGGTCTCCACGTCCAGCGCTGGGGGCGCGTCGTCCACGTGAACGGCGAGATGTCCGAGAGGGAGATCATCCGTCGGTACCAGCGGCTCGCGTGGTCGCGTGGAGTCGACCTCGCCGGGACGCAGCTCGAAGTCGCCTCGCGGTCGCAGCTCGGCGCGTGGGCGCTCACCGCCCCGGACGCGCGCGCTCGTCTCCTCGCGACGTGCGACGGCGCCGTGCTCGCCGTGGTCGACTCGTTCCGCGCCCTCACGCCCGGCGTCGAGGAAAACTCCTCGGACGTCCGGCGCTATCTCGACCTACTCCTTGAGGTCAGCGATCGCACCGGCTGCGCGTTCGTCGTGATCCATCACGAGGGCAAGCCAGCGGCGGACGGCGGGACGCGGGACGCCGTGCACCGCATCCGCGGCTCCGGTGCCATCGTCGACGCCTGTGACACCACGTGGCACGTCTCCACACGGGACGGGGTCATGCGCCTCGAACAGGGCAAGGTCTCCCTCGGGGAGCGCTGCCCCGACCGCCGCGTGCGGCTCGTGGACGTCGGCACACGCGAGCCGGGCGAGGACCGCACCCCCGGTCTCGGGCTCGAGCTCGTCGACGAGCAGCCGACCGACGACGCAGCCCCCCCGGGGTGGGATCGGGCTCGCACCGGCATCCTAGCGGCCCTGCAGGACGCGGGCGCAACCGGGCTGAACACCCGCGCCCTCGTCTCAGGCCGCGGCGAGGACGGGCGACCCATCGTTCACGGGAACAAGTCGGTCAAGGCGGACGCCCTCGAAGCCCTCCTCCTTGAGGGCGTCGTCGCCGTCGCAACGGGGAGAAACCGCGAAAAGGTATACACGATGGCCACATACTCGGATACGAAGGAGCGGAAGGCATGAACCGTGCCGAAAAGCGCGTCACAAGTGTCCCCAGTGTTCCCGTGTGTACTCCGGCGTACTCTGGGGGACACTTCCCGTGTGTACCCCGTTCCCCCGTATTTCTTAATACGGGGAACGTGGGGTACACAGGGAAACCCGCAGAAAGCGAGAGGCGAGAGCGGTTTCAGAGCCTTTTTGTGCAGGGGAACACTTGGGGAAGCGTGGGGCACGCGCCCGGGCGCACCTCAGGGGACACCGGGCGCGCCCTTTCCCCCCTCGGGGCGCCGCGGCGCGTCAAAATCCAGTGTGAGACGAGCTCGCACCATGTAGGTCGGGTGTCACCAGGTGTAGGACAGCGCGGCGCGTCATCCGAGGCGCGTCAAAGGGTGGCGTGGTGGCCATCCAGACAGGCGCCACGCATACACCGTGTGCCAGTGTGCCAAGGGGGCTCGTCGTGACGGCATGCGCGCGGGTCCCGCGGACTTGTCCGAGCTACTGGATGGTGTGGCCGTGACGCATGGGCCGGTCAGCCACGACGAGGCGGAGCAGATCCTCTTGCGCTTCAACGCGAGCCACTGGGACAATGGCCACGAGAAGGCGCGCTACACCATCCCTGCAGACCCGCAGCGCGACGACGACATCCGGCTCAGCGCGTACATCGCGCACCAGCGAGCGAGGGACGCCGAGGTGGCCGCGCTGCGGCAGATCATCAGCGACGCGGCCCGCGAGGTCGGCGCGCAGGTGTCGCCGGAGTGCTCGCTGGAGTTCATGGCGCTGCTGCCGCGGGAGATTGCTCTCGCGCTTCGGCGAGCGGAGGGCGGGCGATGACGAAGCGAAAGACCAAGGAGGAGGCCGACCTGTTCGTGCTCAAGGTGGCCCAGGGGCTCGCGAGGCTGAAGTCTGGCGAATACAGTCTGAAGCCACAATCCAGAGAGGAGATGGTCAGGTATCAGGATCTCGCGACCCGCGGGCTCCTGAGACAACTCGACGGCACCCACGCCGTACACCTGGAGTGGGCCACCATTTGGACCCTGGCATTCCAGATAACGCCCCAGGGAACCGCGACCCTGCGCGATCACTGCGCGGCCTCAGGCCACGACGGAAAGTGGCTGCCGCGACGAGAGCCCGAGAAGTGCGACATCTGCTTTGCCGAGGTGTCGCGATGACGCGCGAAGAGGCGGAGCGGATCCGTGGCGCGTGAACCGAAGCCCCCCGCGACGTGCGGAGCGCGGACCACGCGCGGCGTGCCGTGCCAGGCGCCCGGCGTCCGTTCGGGGGGCCTGCAGGTCCAGGCATGCAAGCTGCACGGGGGGTGGGACGAGCTGAAAGCCGAGGTCGAGCGCCGGCGCCAGGCTGCTCGTCCGCAGCCCCTGGCCGACGCGCCAGGGGTCGAGGTGCCCCGGACCCTCGAAGAGCTCGTCACGGGCAGGCGGTACGCCGGGCTCGCCGCGTCGCCCCTGCAGCTTGCGACCGTACGGCTCGCCGAGGGCTACCCCGCCGGCGCGGAGCTCGCGGACGACGAGCTCGAGCGGTACCTCGGGTCGATCGCGTGGCGCTTCCCGCTGGCCCCTCCGCGGGGCGTGTGTCTCGTCGCCGGGGTGCGCGGGGGCAAGTCGCGGCTCGCGGTGTGCGCGGCGATCTGGGGGGCGCTGCGCGCGGACCTGTCGCGGGTCGAGACCTACGAGCCGGTGCTCGCCGTGATCGTCGGCCCCACCGTGCGGCAGGCGCGTCAGACGTTCCGGCAGCTTCTCGGGGTGATGCGTCGCGAGGGCCTTCGGGATCGGATCGTCGGGAAGCCGACCGCGGACGCCGTCGTACTGCGTCGCCCCGACGGGCGCGAGGTGACCCTCACGGTCGTCCCGGCGACGTCCGGCGGCGAGAGCGTGCGCGGCGTGTGGCTCGCGGCGATCGTGGTCGAGGAAGCCGCGTCCTGGCGGAGCGAGACCGACGGCGCTGCGGTGTCCGCGGAGGATACGCTCGACGCGGCGAGCCCCCGCGTGCTCCCCGGCGGGCAGCAGTGGGTGATCTCGTCGCCGGGGGCGCCGAGTGGCCTGCTGCACGACATCTGGCGACGGCACTTCGGCGCGCCGCCCGCGCCCGACGAGGACGGCCGGGTCCCGTGGCTCGTCGTCCACGCGCCGACGCGCGCGCTCAATCCGAGCTTCCCGGCGAGCAGCATCGAGGCAATGCGTCGGGTGAATCCCGACAAGGCAGCGCGCGAGCACGACGCGGTGTGGACGAGCGCGGTCGACTCGTGGATCCCGCACGACTGGACGGAACGGGCGCTGCGCGCGGGCCCGCCGATCCTGCCGCGCGAGCGGGGCTGCACGTACGTCGCTGCCATGGACCCAGCGACCCGCGGGAACGGCTGGTGCCTCGTCGTGGGTACGAAGCGATGGGTCGAGGGCGTGCCGAAGATGTCGGTCGCGCTCGCGCACGAGTGGCGCGGCTCGCAGCGGAACCCGCTCGACCCCGCGGTGGTCCTGCGCGAGCTCGCAGCGCTCGTGCTCCCGTACGGCGTCACGACGGTGCTCACCGATCAGTGGGCCGCGGACTCGCTGCGCGCGCTGTCCCGCGAGCTGGGCACGGGCGTCCTGCTCGTGGAACGGGCGGCACAGGGAGACGAGCTCCGAGAGATGTACGAAGCCCTCCGGCTCGCGCTCGCGCTGCACGATCTCGAGCTACCGCCGGAGCCCGCGAACGTGGCCCACGACCTCCGCGGTGCGCGGCGCGTGCTCACCCCGGCCGGGATCCGCATCGAGTGGGCGCGGACGAGCGACGGGAGGCACGGCGACTTCGGGCCCGCGATCGCGCGGTGCGTGCGGGCGCTTCGGACGGTCGAGGCGCCCCCGCCTCCCGCGCCGGCGCGGGGCACACCGGAGGCTCGAGCGGCGGAGGAAGCCGCCGAAGAGGCTGCAGAGGATGAGGCGCACGCGAGGGATTGGCGGACCTCGCGAGCATGGCGCGGACGAACACGCCGGAAGTGAGGATAGGGAGAATGGCACGGAAGACGAAGACGAAGACGCGAGCAGAGCAGATGGCGGAGAACATCGATCGGCTGGTGCGCGAGAGGGACGAAGCGCAGGCGGAAGCGGTCGCCGCGCGGCGGGCGGCGCTCGATCTCGCGAGGCAACTCGATGTCGCCGACTCGACGGCGGACAACCTCCGTGAGGCGCTGGCCGAGCACGCGGCGCGCTGGCGCGCCCGTGCCGAGCGCTGGCGCGCGACGTGCGATCGGCTGCGGTTCGCGCTTGATGTCGTGCGCGAACGTGACGAGCTCCGCGCCGCGAAGGGCGGTGCGACGTGAGCCAGACGGGATTCGATCGGCTGCAGGAAGTGCAGGAAGAGAATCGGCAGCTCCGCGCCGATCTCGCCGAATCGCGTCTGTGCGCACAGACGCTCATGGAGTCGCGCGAGGAAGAGCGCGCGATCTCGCGCCAGCTCTCGGGAGAGATCGCCCAGCTCCGCGCCGATCTCGCAGACGCGAAGGGCGCCGCGGCCGGCGCTCGCGAGGACGCAGAGAGGTTCCGCGCGGAGCGTGACGCGCGGAGCGTGAACGCGTGCGCGCACGACATCGAGCGCGAGCGGGCGTGTGACCTCACGGCGCACGATCTGGGGCGCGTGCTCCTCTGGGCGGCGGCCGTCGCGATCGAGCGTGATGAGCTCCGCGCGCGGAGCTCATCGTGAGGCGCCTCGGTCGCATGGATGTCCACCGGGACGTGATGCGCGGTGAGCATCGGATCGTGGTGACGCTGACCGACGCGGACATCGTCGCGGCAGGTGGAGCCTATGGGGCGTGGCCTGACATCGAGAGGGCGATCGACGATGGGCATCGTCGGCTTCGCAAGCCTCGCGTGAACCCGTGGCTGGCGCGCTACCGCTACCGGGGGCGCCGGTGAGGCGCGCTGCGTTCCTCGGGGTCGCGATCGGCGTGGCGATGTCGTGCGGCGGCGAGACCACGGGCGGCGCGCCCGCGGCGGCCGCGTCGACGTGCCGTGACGAAGCGCACCGCGAGACGGACGTGGACGACGTCGCGTGTGACGAGGGCGCACGGCTCGAGATCGTCGACGGGTGGATCGTCTGCCGGTGCACGCCGGCGCCGTCGACGGGTGGCATGCCGTGACGGACG
>Ga0138256_10008158_pt1 | contig 11020 bp, 11 predicted proteins | sample KNB2016incub_MG_FD_105486 | JGI IMG/M metagenome (GOLD analysis project Ga0138256, IMG submission 105486) | Active sludge microbial communities from wastewater in Klosterneuburg, Austria - KNB2014incub_MG | ecosystem: Engineered > WWTP > Activated sludge > Unclassified | place: Austria...
AGCGGGCTACCTGGTTTGAGCCTTCATTCCGCCATGCTCCTTTCGGAGGGTTTAAAACAAAAATATGGCGTTGGTTGTTAGGTAGATAAGCGATGACCTGAATTGAATATAATTATGGTATTTATAAAAAAATCATTGATTGTCATTGTTATGTTTTTCGTGGTTTTCACGGGATATGTACTTATTGATAACAGAAACACACCAAATATGACCATCCGTCAAAAAATCCTCAAATCTATTTACCCATTTTTGATGTGGGCTACAAAATCAGCCGATAAGAATGCAAAGGTCTTAACCAATACAACCGCAATGCCCGAGGATCCTTTTTATTCTTTGAAGGATACTTTGAACAATGGCAAACCGATAGATTTTGAATCATTAAAGGGGAAAAAGGTGCTACTGGTTAATACCGCTTCAGATTGTGGATATACAAATCAGTATGCCGACCTCCAGGCTTTGCATGAGAAGTTCAAGGATCAATTAGTGGTTATTGGTTTTCCTGCGAATGATTTCAAGGAGCAGGAAAAGGCAAATGATGACTCGATAGCAGAATTCTGTAAAGTGAATTTTGGTGTTACTTTCCCATTGATAAAGAAGAGTGTTGTAGTTAAGGCGGAAAACCAGAATCCGGTATTCAAATGGCTTACTGACCCAAAAAGAAATGGATGGAACGGTCAGGCGCCCAGCTGGAATTTCAGCAAGTATCTTATAAATGAAAAAGGACAGCTCACCGATTATTTCGATCCTTCCATTTCACCAATGGGTGATGAAGTGCTGGCAGCTATAAAAAGATAATCAGAACGAAGATTTTGGTATCTTTTGGTTCGAATCAATAACCAAATACCTTCCTATGTTCCAGCGCGACCTAAATTTCATACACAAATATTTTGTAGCTGAAAAGCAGGAGAGCTTGTTGTTCCTGATTATTGGCATAATTGCTTTAGTACTTGCGATTGTATTTTTCTTCTTTATAAAATCAAGTCCTTCGTTTTATAAGGGCGCTGCATGGCCATTGTTGGTTGTTGGATTGATTCAAATAGTAGTCGGCTATTCAGTGTATGCCAGAAGCGATAAGCAACGCATGGATGTTTCATATAAAATGGGGTTAGAGTCAAAAGTTTTTATTCAGCAGGAAGAAGGTCCCCGAATGAAAAAAGTGATGGTGAATTTTGTTTATTATCGTTATGTGGAGATTGCATTGGCAATTGCAGGGTTAGTATTAGTTTTCTTATATCGGAGTAAGCCTGAAAAAGAATTCTGGTTTGGATTGGGTATCACATTGGCCCTGCAGGCGATGATAATGTTGGGAGCGGATTATTTTGCGGTGAAGAGTGGTGGGGAGTATGTGAGGGAGATTGAGAAATTAATTTGAAAATGTGATGATTTGAAAATTTGAAAATGCTTGCCCTCGCAGCAGTGCGTGGGGATTAACTGAATATATTTTACCGCAGAGACGCGGAGACGCGGGGGAGTGTTTCTCTGCGTCTCCGCGTCTCTGCGGTTAAAAAATAACATGGGAATACTTATCACCAACAACTTATTACTTAAAACTAGCATCTCATGGAATTCAATGACCTGATTGGCACTGTAGGAGTGGGATTGATTCTGCTTGCTTATTTCCTGAGTACATTCAAATTGCTTTCTTCAACAAGTACTCTCTTTTTTCTTCTGAATATTGTTGGAGCTGGTTTGGCCTGTTATGCATCATGGCTTATAAAGTACTGGCCTTTCGTTATTCTGGAAGCAGTTTGGTGTTTGGTATCAATTGTAGGTTTAATTAAGAAGAGAACCGCTTAACTACCAGCTTAATACTCATTACTTAATACTTACTACTCATTACTTACAACTTAGAACTCACCACACCCTAGTTCACTGGACACTTCTCATGATAATCTATCAACTCTATGGGTGCTTTCTCGAAAGTATAACCTGCATATACCCTTGAAATATCATTCAACACTTCATCAATCTCTTCAACGGTTTTTAGAGTTACCAGCTTGTTACGGTATTCTTTGATGTTAGGAAGTCCTTTGAGGTAGCTGGCATAGTGGCGGCGCATTTCGTTGATGCCGACAATAGGGTTCTTCCATTCTACAGATTTGTAGAGATGTTTGCGACAAACAAGAACACGTTGTTCTAATGATGGCGGAGGAAGATGTTCGCCTGTGGCAACAAAATGTTTTATTTCATTGAAGATCCAGGGGTAGCCGATGGCAGCACGACCGATCATAATACCATCAACACCATAGCGGTTCTTGTATTCAAGCGCTTTCTCCGGGCTATCTATATCTCCATTTCCGAAAATTGGGATCTTGATACGTGGATTATTTTTCACTTTTCCGATAAGGGTCCAGTCGGCACTTCCTTTATACATTTGAGTGCGGGTGCGTCCATGGATAGCTAAAGCAGTTATACCAACATCTTGCAAACGTTCTGCTACTTCTTCAATGTTTCTTGTATTATCGTCCCAGCCTAATCTTGTTTTTACGGTAACAGGTAGTGAAGTGGCTTTCACAACTGCTTCTGTAAGCCGAACCATGAGGTCGATATCTTTCAATACACCGGCACCAGCACCTTTAAGGGCTACTTTCTTCACCGGACATCCGAAGTTGATATCAAGCAAGTCAGGGTTGGTTACTTCAACAATTTTTGCTGCCATGGCCAGACTGTCTTCATCACCTCCAAAAATTTGGATTCCTACAGGTCGTTCATAATCAAAGATGTCAAGTTTCTTACGACTCTTGATGGCATCGCGTATCAGACCTTCGCTGCTGATGAATTCGGTGTACATGAGGTCGGCTCCACTGTCTTTACACACGGCACGAAAAGGAGGATCACTCACATCTTCCATTGGAGCGAGTAATAGTGGGAAATCCGGGAGCGATATTTTACCTATGTTGACAGACATCTACTTTCTTACTATTTAATATTCAAGCGGATAAGCGGGAATTATCTGGACTTGTATTACTTATAACCTAAAACTTAAAACCTATAACTTATAACGTATTACTTGCTGCTTTTCTCCCGCCCAACGCCCTTTTCCTTATCTTGCAGCCTGCAAATTTACAGACTAAATACTGTAATAACCAGCCATGAATCAACATTTACGGATCCCCTCTCCAGGCAAACAATTGGCAATTTTTTTAGGTCTTTTCGGCGCCTCTTTTCTTTTGTTTGGAATACTGAGCCTCATTGTGTTACAAATGAATGGGGTTCCTTTAATGAGTGGTAAAATGGATTGGAGTAAGCCTGAGGTGGTAAGTGCTTTCAAATGGCTGCAAGGGTTGTCATCAATCGCCATATTTTTCCTGACAGGATTCGTATTTGCTTTGATAACCTATACTGGAAGACCCTTTTACTTTTTGGGATTTAAGAAAGCGAATCAGCCAAACATGTACATTTTGGCTATTGCGGCTTTGTTTTTCGCTTTGCCTTTTGTTTTTTGGATGGGAGAATTGAATCAGAAAATACCTTTGCCAACTTGGATGACATCAATGGAGAAGGATGCATTGGAACAAATGCAGGCATTCTTAAAAGTAAAGAGTCCAATAGATGTTTGGGTGAATGTATTCATTATTGCCTTGTTGCCTGCAATTGGTGAAGAGTTATGTTTCCGATCTGCATTGCAGAATATCATGATTCGGATGACACGTAGTCCATGGGCTGGTATTCTTATTACCGGATTCCTGTTTTCCTTATTACATTTTCAGTTTGAAGGATTTTTACCAAGGATGCTATTAGGAATTATTCTTGGTATTCTTTATTGGTATAGCGGAAGTATCTGGACGAGCATATTAGCGCATTTCTTTAATAATGCTTTGCAGGTGCTGGTAGTTTCTTATATGCCAAAGTATGTTGATACTAATCCTTCTATTCCGGTACTGATTGCAGTAGTGAGTCTGATAGCAACACTAGCAATACTCTATTTTTACAGGAAGATTTCGACTATCACTTATTCAAAAGTGTATGAGGTGGATGAGTTAACACCACATAATGAATTTATAGCTTAACACAGATCTGTTTTTCATCTTACTACCACATTATGGCACTTAATATAGCCACATTCAAAACGAGAACATTAACGGCAGTACTTTTTGCAGTAGTGATGCTTACTGGGCTATTCGTGAATAGCTGGACATTTTTCCTCTTGTTTAGTATCGTTCATTTTGGATGCTGGTTTGAATATCAGAAATTGGTAGCGAAGATTGATCCGGGATATGAGGAAATAACGCCTTTTCACAGATATGGAGTAATGCTGTCAGGATGGTGTTTGATGTTGTGGTTTTCTGGTAACATGAATATAGGCCCAATTCGTTTGCATGAAATAGGTTTATGGTTGGGAATCATTTCTTTTTTCACTCTTCCAATTGTAGAATTATTATTCTCCAAGCAAATACGACCCAAGAATATCGCTCACTCTTTTTTTGGAATCTTATACATTTCTCTTAGCTGGGCCCTGTTTATGAATTTGCGCTCCATGGGGAATTTGTTGATGGATACTAACAAGGGATCATTTGACTATGGAATCATCATTCCTGCGGGAATCGTATTTTCTATCTGGATCAATGATACGATGGCTTATATAGTTGGATCATTGATTGGCAAAACGCCATTGTCGCCCATTTCACCCAAAAAAACATGGGAAGGAACTATTGGAGGGGCTGTGCTAAGCATTATTGTAATAGCCTTGTTGGGTAAATTCACTACCTATGGACAAGTTTATAGTGTTGTTGATTGGATCGTGATTGCAGCAATCAGCTCCATAATGGGAACCATGGGTGATTTGCTGGAATCAAAACTTAAGAGGATGGCGGGGGTAAAAGATAGCGGTAGTTTTATGCCTGGACATGGTGGCTTTCTTGATAGGTTCGATTCACTTCTGATTGCCATCCCATTTGTTTGGGTTTATGTGAAATTATTTATCCATACCGCCTGATAACAGCCCCCTTAATCTTTTTCCTACATTTGCCATTCAAATCAACGTAATGACCATTCACAAAGAAGGCTATAAGAGCATTTTGATCGCTACCGTATTATTCGCATTCATTAATCTGGCGTCGTTTCAATTCTTCAGCTTTAACTGGCCCTGGATTAGCTGGCTGATATTCATTGTTACCTTCGGATTCCTTCTTTTCATTATATCTTTTTTCCGGGTGCCAAACCGGGTACTTACTACCGGAGAGAATCTGGTTATTTGTCCGGCAGATGGTAAAGTAGTTGTGATTGAAGAAATAACCGATGTTGAATATTTCAAAGACAAGCGTTTACAGGTTTCCATATTCATGAGTCCTGCTAATGTGCATCAGAACCGCAACCCGATGAGCGGTGAAATTGTATATAATCAATACCACAAAGGCAAATACCTCGTAGCCTGGGATCCCAAATCATCAACTGAGAACGAGCGTCATTCTGTAGTAATCAGAAACAATCACGGCGAAATCTTAGTAAAGCAGATTGCAGGCGCAGTTGCAAAACGTATCATCAATTATCTTACCGTAGGTCAGCAGGTAAAGCAATGCGAGGAGTATGGCTTTATCAAGTTTGGTAGCCGTGTTGATGTTTTGTTACCTGTTGGTACAAAGGTGAATGTTTCGTTGAATCAGGTGGTGAAAGGCGGGGTGACAGTGTTGGCGCAGTTCTAGGAGGAGTTGTAAGTGTTGAGTTGTAAGTATTGAGTTTTAAGTTGTAAGTAATGAGTTCTAAGTTATAAGTACTGAGTAGTAAGGTTAACTAGCCAACTAGTCTATACTTATAACTCACTACTTAAAACTTACAACTTCTCAAAGTATTCCCATCAGCTCCTTCAAATTATACACTGTGTACGTAGGCGTAAAATCAATTTTCTTATTGATGTGGTTAACATAGATCTGGTCCAGACCGGCATTTTTTGCTCCTTTTATATCTACTTCTGGATCATCGCCAATCATTATACTATCTGTTGCAATAGTTTTTGCTTTTGACAGGGCGTAATCAAAAATCTCTTTGTGTGGTTTCAGGCTGTTGCTGCCTTCGCTTGTTATCACTTCTACGAAATAGGAAGCTATTCCAGAGTATTCCAGTTTGCTATGTTGTGTTTTTTCAAAACCATTGGTAATAAGATGCATGGTATAGCCCTTGTCTTTTAAGTAATCGAGAACAGTAAGGGTATCCGGGAAAAGGGCTGTACGGGTTGGCAACAAGTCGAGGAATTCAACAGCCATTTGACGGGCCAGTTTTTCATCACCTATCTTGAAATCGAGAAGGGTAAGCCAGAATCTTTTCCAGCGCAGTTCATCCACCTTGATGAATCCTTTTCTATATCGGTCCCACATCTTTTCATTATGCTCCAGATAGCATTTATGGAAGCGGTCGAAATCGTCAATGCCTCTCTGTTCAAGGGAAAGGGAAGTATAAAGGGTGTCGAGGGTAAGTCGGCTATTGGTCTCAAAATCCCATAATGTGTGGTCGAGATCGAAGAAAAGGTGGCGATACTTCATCCTGCAAAATACGAAGTCGTAACTATTGCAAAAAAAATCGTACTTCGTGGTGTAAATAATTCTTCATGAACATAGTAATAACCGGGGCTTCAAAAGGATTTGGAAGGGCGATAGCCCAGATTTTTGCTGAAAAGGGTAATACTCTTTTGCTTACAAGTAGAAAGGAGGCTGATCTTCAAAAAGTAAAAGAAGAGCTCACTACAAATCCAGACTCGTGCAAAGTTTTTGTAAAGGCTGCTGATTTATCCGTTCCAGCTAAGGCAAGGGCATTTGGACAATGGGTATTAGAGCAGGTGGGAGCACCAGATATATTGGTGAATAATGCAGGATTATTCAATCCTGGTAATATTTCAACGGAGGCAGAAGGTTCATTGGATGAAATGATTCATGTAAATCTTTATAGTGCCTACCATCTTACCAGAACCGTATTGCCTGCAATGATTGCAAAGAAGAGCGGACATATATTCAATATCTGTTCAATAGCATCATTGGCCGCCTATGATAATGGTGGCGCTTACAGCATCAGTAAGTTCGCCATATACGGTTTTTCTAAAAATCTCCGCAAAGAGTTGATGCCTCAGGGAATAAAAGTGACGCATGTAATTCCAGGGGCTGCTTATACAGATTCATGGAGTGGAAGTGGTATCGATCCAAAACGCATCATGGAAGCAGAAGATATAGCTAAGATGATAAAGGCAGCTTCTGAACTTTCTGTGCAGGCTTGTGTGGAGGAGATTGTGTTGAGGCCGCAGTTGGGAGATCTTTAGTAGTTTGGGGGAAGTTCCTAATGTTCAAGAAGTTCCAGAGGGCCTACAAATTACTTGCAGCTTGAAAGATTAAGTTTTTTTAACCGCAGAGACGCGTAGACGCAGAGAAGATTCCCCTGCGTCTCCGCGTCTCTGCGGTTAATGTATTTGGCTGTTTATTCTCAAATTATCTAATTTTCAAATTATTTGCTTGCTTTCATCTTCACCACCTGCTTCCCCGTCTTAATCTCTACCTGATAATTACCTTCTGGTAAATATTCAAGTTCATTTAATTCTAAATGGTTGTTGCCTGCGATGGCAGTGAATGTTCTGGTAAGTCTTACCCTGTTATCAGCTGATACCAGGTCTACATATAATTCACCCGCTTTTTCTGCTTTCATTTCTAATTGCAGTTTTTCAGTGAATGTGAGTGAAGATGATTTTGATGTCAGCTTATTGTTTTTAGGTGATGGTTCAGCTATTGAAGTACTCGTTCTTCTTGGAATAGGTACTGAAGCGATTGTGTCTGGTAATTCGGGCTGTTTTATTATAATGCTTTTTGTGGAGGTTTCTAATTGTGAAATACTGATAGCTTCGCTATAGATAGGGTCAGCGTTTGTTTGTATTATTTTTATGCGATAGAAATAGGCGGGTTGAAATATGAACTTGTCGGTGAATTGGTAACTATTCTTTGCATTCGATTTAATAGTACCGATTTTTACAAACATCTGTCCGCCTAAACTTCTTTCCACTTCAAATGAAATTGTTTTCGAAGAATTGGCCATTGACCAATTGAGATTGATTTTTTTTTGTATGTAGCGGCCACTGAATTCTTTCAGACTGGTACTGCTATTAATAGTTTCTGGCTTATTTGTATTATAAGTGGGTGTATTTGCAAGTGCAGATGTTTCAATCAGCAACAACAAGGCAAAAGTTGGCATGATACTCCTAAGAGATACGGGTACGATCGATTTCATTTTGATAGGGTTTAGTCGGCTTTTCGAAGGGGAGTGGAAATCGGGTGGGTTTCTCTGTTAGGCTATCGGATGATTCGGATACAAAAAAAGCGATTAAAAGCGCATAATGCAAGCATGGAGACTTGCTTTTAGATGAACGTAGGTGTTTTTTCGATGAATGAACGGGGTGGTATTGATTATCAGGAAGATAGCTATTGCTGTTTTAAGGCGGCTATTACATCATCATGGCGTCTGCGGCTTATTTCCACTTTCGATTGGTCGGTCATTTTAACTTTCCTTCATTAGTATATGTGATTACTCTTTTTGTATTAATATAGAAGCTACTATTGATATTAGTTTACCATAATACGCCAGGATACGAATTGAAACATTCTGGCAAACAAGCTCAACCTTAAAAATCCATTTCCTGAATTATCCAATGGTCGCCGCTCATCCCTTTAACCCGCTTTTAACTCATTCGGGAATTGCCCCTGCCGATTACCCTACTTATATTTGTTTCCTGCAATGAATAAGAATAAGATACACTGGCTGTTGGTGATTGGTGGACTATTGTCGCTGACCATGTTCAATTTTGCTGCTATTGGGCAGGCAAGATTCTATGCGGCAGTGAGTGAAGGGCCGTTAGTGGCAGGACAAACCTTTCAGGTTCAGTATATTGTTGAAGATCCAAAAGAACCTCCACAGTTTCGTCTCCCCTCTTTTTCCTCTTTTACGGTTCATGATAGCTTTGATAGCAAAAGCACGGTTATTCAATCAGGAACTGGATTGTTGCAGGTGTATTCCAAGATTGTTGTGTTATCAGTTAATAAACCAGGACGTTATACTATTCCAGGAGCAAAAGCATTTATTGATGGCAAATGGCAACAATTCAGTTCAACAAAGGTGCAAATAGTGAAGGATTGGCTGCCTGCCCAACCAGGATATGAACCATTGAATCCGGATATTCCCATTGAAAAGAATGCGGAATTGAGGCCAGGGGAGTCTATCGAGAAAAAAATAGCAGACCATCTTTTCATGAGAGCCATTGCGAGTAAGGCGCGTTGTTTTGTGGGGGAAGGCGTGATGGTTACTTATAAATTCTATTCCCGTATCAATACCACATCACAGGTACTCAAACGCCCTTCGCTTACAGGCTTCAGTGTGGTGGAAATGGTTGATGCTTATGAAAGCAAACCAGATATAGAGATATATAATGGACAACGATATTATGTGAACCTGGTAAGAAAAGTACAACTGTTTCCATTGCAAGCCGGGAAGTTTGAATTAGAACCCGCCCAAATCTCCAGTACGGTTCATTTTATGAAAATTGGAAAGGAAGCCAAGAACGGTAGCAGTGACGAACTTGGCCAACTATTACAAAAGAGCGGTACAGATAATTCTTTCAGCATGACTCCTTATGATCATGCAACAACTGTTCAATCGCAACCATTAACACTGGAAGCCATTCCTTTACCCGAGAATGGACAACCAGAAAACTTCAGTGGTGGTATTGGGGCTTTTACACTTTCATTGGTTACACCTTCAGAACCGATTCATGCTGGTGATCTGGTTAAGATCAGGCTTATAATCAATGGAACTGGGAATATTCCCATGTTAATTCCACCTGTGGTCAATTGGCCAAAAGGAGTTGATACTGCAGAGCCTGAGGTAAAAGAAGTTTATAATAAATATGTATTCCCTTTACAGGGCTATAAAAGTTTTGAATATTCCTTTACGGCACCAGATTCCGGATCCGTAGTGATTCCAGCTGCCAACTTCCATTATTTTAATCCGGCAACGAAAGTATACCAGGCAGCCAATTCAAATCCTGTTACACTTACTATTCTTCCTGCCATACAAAAACCAGCACCTCCTTTATCAACTGAAACTAATGTTGTTGATGATAGTTCAATACCCCGTCAATTGTATTGGTTTGCTATTGTTGCGGTATTGATTGTAAGTTGGATTGTATTCCAGATAATTAGGGGTAAAGGAAAAGCAACATCTGGTGATAAAGTAACAACAGACACAGTAGTACATGTAAAAGAAGAGGTTCCTTCAACAGAAGATATTTTGCGAAAAGCACAGAATGCTCTTGCGAGTAATGATTCAAGGACTTTTTATAGGGAATTACAGGCCAGCTTATGGAAGGTTTCTGGTGACTACTGCGGATTGCCTCCTTCAGAGCAAAATAAATTACGAATCCAGGAAGTGTTGCTTCAAAAGCAGACCCCAAATGAAATTATAGGTAATCTTATTGAAATACAACAGGAATGCGATTGGGCCTTATATACAACAGATGATAGTGACGATTCCGTCAAAGATGAACTTCTTGAAAAAAGTACAGTGTTGGTGAATTATTTCCGGAAATGAAAGCAGTGCTTAAGAAGTCAATTATTCGCTATACTTATAACCCACGCCTCTTACGGAATGAAAGTAAATAGGATTTCGACTATCCTCTTCAAAGTATTTCCTGAAGTTTAAAATGAAGTTGTCGATAGTTCGGGTGGTTGGATATACGTTATAACCCCAAACGGTTTGAAGTATTTTTTCTCTCGGCACCACTTCATTCTTGTTTTCAATAAGCAATTTCAACAACATCGCTTCTTTCTTGGAAAGCTGTATCAATTCTCCATTTTTATTAACAGCTTCCTGTGCCTTAAAATCTATCTTGTTTTTTCCGAATGTATAAGTTACACCAACAGTGTCCTTATCCAACATCTTTTTATTTTTCTCAATCAGCTTTTGAACCCTTAGTAACAGTTCTTCAAGATTGAAAGGTTTTGTGAGATAATCATCAGCTCCTTTCTTTAATCCTAAAACTCTGTCGGCACTGGTATTC
>Ga0138256_10008161_pt1 | contig 11018 bp, 2 predicted proteins | sample KNB2016incub_MG_FD_105486 | JGI IMG/M metagenome (GOLD analysis project Ga0138256, IMG submission 105486) | Active sludge microbial communities from wastewater in Klosterneuburg, Austria - KNB2014incub_MG | ecosystem: Engineered > WWTP > Activated sludge > Unclassified | place: Austria...
CCTTCAAGGCGCAGGACGACGCGGGCCGATGACCACCATGCCTGCCATCGATCGCCGCGGCCTGCTGGCGGCGATCTTCGCCTTCGCCCTGTGGGGACTCTTCCCGCTCTACTGGCATCAGCTGAAGGCGGTGCCGTCGCTGCAGATCATCGCCCACCGGGTCATCTGGTGCTGCGTGTTCGTCGTCGGTTACCTGTTGCTGAGCGACGGCCGCGACTGGCTGCGGCGGGCGCTGGCGGCACCCAAAGTCGGACGCCTGTTGCTGCTGTCGAGTGTGCTGATCAGCGCCAACTGGGGGATCTACATCTGGGCGGTCACCCACGACCGCGTGGTCGATGCCAGCCTGGGCTATTTCATCAATCCCCTGGTCAACGTGCTGCTGGGGGTGGCGGTGCTGCACGAAAGGCTCAACCGCATCCAGTGGCTGGCGGTGGCCAGCGCCGCGCTCGGCGTACTCTGGCTCGGCCTGGTGCACGGCCGGCCGCCATGGATCGCGCTGGCGCTGGCCGGCAGCTTTGGCGTGTACGGTCTGATCCGCAAGCTGGTGGCGGTCGATTCCGTGCCGGGACTGGCCATCGAGAGCCTGATCCTGTTTCCGCTTGCGCTGATCTGGTTGATCGGGGCGCAGTGGCAAGGCGTGGGCGCCTTCGCCAGCGGCGATTTCCGCGTCGACGCCCTGCTGGTCTTTGGCGGCGCGCTCACGGCACTGCCGCTGATCGGCTTTGCCTACGGGGCGCGGCGCATTCCGTACACACTGACCGGGCTGCTGCAATATCTGTCGCCGACGCTGCAGTTGCTGTGCGGCGTACTGATCCTGGGCGAGTCTTTCGACCTGCAGCAGGCGATCGGATTCGGCTGCATCTGGGCTGCGCTGGCGCTCTACGCGGTCGATGGCTGGCGCCGCGCGCAGTTGGCGGCGCCACCGGTCGAAGCCTGACGCGCGACGGTTGAGCCGCATCCACAGGGCGCTGGCTGGTGCTGGTTCTGATCGCGGCGCGCACGTCGCTGCTGTGAGAGCGCGGTGGGCCGTGGGCAAGATTGCAGAGGCGCGGTTGCGCGCGATGCCCTTGGCCATCGGCCCGTTCAACGCACCTTGCCCCTGCACCGCGTTGCCGGTGCGACTGTCCATAGCTGCGCGAGTCCATTGCTGCGCCCACAGTGCGGTGCCCAGCCACCGCCAGGAACTGCCCTTTGCGCCGACCAGATGGCAATATCCGGGCATGCGGGTTCGAGCGAGGTGGCACATGAACTGGATGCGAGTGATTGCACCTCGCTGCGCGCGCCGGGCACGCAGTCTGGCCATGCTCGGCGCGCTGGCGCTCGCGCTGGTCGCGTGCGCCCCGACGGCCGACGCTCCGCAGGTGTCGGCTGGCGGCTGGCGCGAGTTCGAGGGCACCTGGAACGCCGCCGGCAGCCGTCGCAGCATTCCCCTTGGAGAGGGTCGCCGGGGCTCCATCATCGAACTCCGGGGCACCCTGTTGCTGGTCGGACCGGGACGACCGGGCGTCGGTTTCCACGCGGAGACCATCGCGCTGGTGGACAGCGCGACCGGCCTGGTTGGTCGCGGCGTGCTGACCGACGAACGCGGCGATCAGGTGTACACCGAAGTCACCGGCGAGGGCACCGCCGCGCAGAACCGCGTCACCGCCACGATCCTCGGCGGCTCCGGTCGCTACGCCGGTGCAACCGGCGGCTATGAATTCTCTTGGCAATTCATGATCGACGGCGACGACGGCGCGATCCAGGGTCGCTCGGTGGGCCTGAAGGGGCGCGTGCGACTCGCCGACGCGGCCACGGAGGCAGCACCATGACGCCGACGCCACTGATGTTGCGACGCGCGATAGTGATCGCGATCGCCCTTGGAATCTGGTTCTCACCAGTACCGGCCGGCCTCACGGCGCCCGCATGGCATCTGTTTGCGGTTTTCGCCGCTGCCATCGGATCGGTGCTGATTGGCGCTTTCAGCCTGCTGATGGCGGCGATGATCGCCGCGGGCGCAATCGTCCTCACCGGAACGCTGACGCCGGTACAGGCATTCTCGGGTTTCGCCAATTCCAGCGTGCTGCTGGTGGTGGTCGCCTTCATCGTCGCCCAGGCGGTGGTGAAATCGGGCCTCGGGCAGCGCATCAGCCTGTTCATGGTCAGCCGTTTCGGCGGCTCGTCGCTGGGGCTGGCCTACAGCATCGTGGTGACCGACGCGGCAATGGGCCCTGCGTTTCCGAGCAACACCGCCCGCGGCGGCGTGCTGTTCCCGATCGTGCTGTCGGTGGCCCGCGGCGCGGGCTCGCATCCGGAGGACGAAGTCGGGCGGCGATTGGGCGGTTACCTGATGTTCTGCGCGATGGCCGGCCTCGCCGTCTCCTCGGCCCTGTGGATGACCGCCACGTCGGCCAATCCGGTCGGCATCCAGATCGTGCAGAAGTTCGGACTCGACATCGGTTTCGGCTCGTGGATCCTGGCCTCCTGCGTCCCGGCGCTGATCGCCATCGGGATGATCCCGCTGCTGGTCGCGAAAATCTTCCCGCCCGGCATCACCGCCACGCCCGAGGCGCCGGCGGCGGCGCGCAAGGAACTCGCCGCGATGGGCTCGATGTCGCGCAACGAACTGATCACCGCGACGACGTTCGTGGTGATGGTCAGCGGCTGGGTGTTCGCCGATGCGCTGCAGCTGAATGTCACCAGCATCGCCTTCATGGGCTTGGGCGTGCTGCTGATGACCTCGGTGCTCGAGGTCCAGGACATCGACATCCGCGGCGAAACGCTGTCGACCTTCCTGTGGCTGGCGGTGCTGTTCGCGATGAGCGGACAGCTCAACGAGCTCGGATTCATGAGCTATGTCGGCGAGCGCCTCGCGTCCCACCTCGGTGGCCTGTCGTGGCCGGTGACCTACGTGACGCTGATCGTCCTCTACGTCGCAATCCACTACCTGTTCGTGAGCCAGAGTTCGCAAGTCCTGGCACTACTCGGCGTGTTCCTCGACGTCGGTGTTCGCGGTGGCGTGCCGCTGCCACTGATGGCCTACGGATTGCTCTTCGCCAGCAGCTATTTCTCGGTGATCACGCCGCAAGGCGGCAGCCAGAACATCATCTTCGCGGCCAGCGGCTATCTCACGCAGCGCGAACTGTACAAGCTGGGGCTGCTGGTGACACTGGCATTCCTGGCAATATTCCTGGTGATCGGGACGCCGTGGGTGATGTTCGTCACGTCCGGATGAAACACCCGGATTGATACCGGCTGGATCGACGCCGGCTGGACAGCTGGGCGACACCCGGACAGGGCGCGGCACACTGAAGCACGGTCGCTCAGGCGCTTCGGGCCCACTTGAGCTGCGTTAGGGCAAGGCCGGGATCGCCGCCCCGCGATAGATCAATCCGCGCACCAGATCGACGAAGTCCAGCTTGCCATCGCCGTCCCAATCGCCGATGGGCACCAGTTGCGCCGCCTGCGACTCTCCGGTGACGATCAGTGCCGGCGGATCGGTCTGATTGCACACCGAATAGGCGCGATTCTCCCAGGCGACGCCGCGTCCGCGCACCCACGGCGCGGCACCGGCGCTGCGCGCGCGACCTTCGCCGCGGCTGCGCAACAAGAGTTCCAGCTGGCCATCGCCATTCAGATCCGCGCTGCTCAGCAGCCCGGACGGCGGCGGCAAGTCGATGCTGTCCGCGCAGTAGCTGAACTGCGGCCCGAACACGGCGCTGTTGACCAGCGGGAAGAGATTGTCTCCCGGCGTGCCGCTGCGGCCGCGATAGATCTGCACGCTGCCGCTGAAGTAATCGAAGGCGATATCGTCCTTGGCGCCATTGGTGAAGCGTCCCACGGCAGTGATCGTGGGCGATGGCCCGGTGGTCCGAAAGCCCTGCGCGGTGGTCAGTGGATCGATGCTCGCCGGCAAGCTGGCGCCACCGAAGATCAATGCCGTGCGCGGATCGGCCACGCCGTCGTTGTTGATGAAGAGCGCCAGATCGCTCTTGCTGTCGCCACCGAAATCGCCCAGCGGCATGTTGCTGGCCATGCTCAGGGACACGCCGTTGGCGGTTGTCAGGTCGACAAAACGCCCTGCGGAAAGGTTGTCGACCGCAAGCGTACTGGGCCTGTCGGGCGTGCCGAAAACGACCCGGGCGCGCCGCTCTGAACCAAAGGTGCAGCCAAACGGGCACCACGTGACCAGAAGATCGCTTTCCGGGCCGCCACCGAAATCGCCGATGCCGCGCGCTTCGCGCAAGATCGCGGTGCTCGCAGCGAAGCGCAGCTCGGTGGTTCCGGGCGAACGCGGTGGTCCACCTGGGACACCGAGCGACACGGTGGCCGGAAACACCGAACGTCCCTGGAGTACCTTTCCGTAGAGCACCATCGCGCGATTGTTTCCCTGCACCAAGAGATCGCCGAAGCCGTCGCCATTGAAATTGCCCGCCGCGCTGGTGCGCTGGGCGTTGAGCACGACGAAGCCGGTGCGCCCGGTCAATTGCTGGGTGTTGACGCTCAGAGCAGCGGAGCCGAGCGCCACCATCGACACCCGCTCGGTGCAATCGCCATTGAGGCAGTAACCGTCCGCGACCAGGTCCCCCCGACCATCGTTGTTGAGATCGCCCACGGTTCGGGTCGGCCGCAAGGCCGGCTCATTGGTCCACGGCGTGCCGGGCGAGCGGCCGAGATCGAAGCGCGTCGGACCGATGCGCGCCGGCGGTTGCGCTTCGAAGGCGCTGCCGAGAATGCGCTCGCTGCTGTAGATCACATAGGCGTTGCGGCCGGCGTCCGCGGCGGTGATGCCCAGATCACCGAGGCCATCTCCATTGATGTCCGCCAGCGCCCTGACCTCGAAGCCGGTGCGCGAACCGGCAACGCCTTCGATGCGCTTGCCGAGCACCGGCGTGCTGGCGTTCAAATCGATCGATGGCGGCAGGTTGGCCGCGCCATAGAGCACGAACACGGTGCCGGCGCTGGCGCCATTCTGATCGCTGCCGCGGCTGCCGAAGGCCACGTCGCTGCGCCCGTCGCCATCGAAATCGGGCAGCACGTCGATCGAGCTGAAACCATCCTCCGCCCATTCGCCGAGGATCTCGCTGCTCAGCGCACCAGGCACGTTGATCACGGCGGGCGGCGAACTGCGTCCATAGACGATGTATGCGCGACTGCGACTGTCGGCGCGCGCGGCCTGGCCAAAGACCAGATCGGCGCGGCCGTCGCCGTTGATGTCGCCCCCGGCCAGCGGCCGGCGGTCGTGGGATGTCCGCGCTTCATTCATGAACGGGGCGCAGACGCGGATGAGTCCGGCAATGCCCGAAATCGGGATCCGGCCGGTGTAGCCGCCGGCTTGTCCGGGCACGATGACCGCACAGCCGCCGTAGCCGATGATGGCGAGGTCATTGCGACCATCGCCGTTGAAGTCGTCGATGCCGCGCACATGCATGCGATTGAGGCGGTTGCCGGCATCACCGAGCAGGCGCGCGCCGCCTTGTGACAGATTCTGGGCGAGCGTCAGCGTCGCCGGGAAACTGCCTGCGCGACCGTAGACGAGGTTCACGCTGGTCTGGTTGGACCCGGCGCTCTCGGGCGACGTCGCGGCGAAGTCACCGATGCCATCGCCGTCGAAGTCGCCGATGAAACTGACCGACTCGCCGAACTGGGCTTCCTCGGCGTTGTTGGCAGCAGCCAGGATCCGCGATCCCGGCATGCTGACAATCGCCGCCGACAACCCGGCTACTGGCAGACCGCCGGGCACCAGCGTGACCCTGCCGGCGCCGGCAAGCGCGTAGGCCTCGCCGACCAACAGTTCCTGGCGGGCATCGCCGCTGACCTGACCCATGGTCAGTGCGAGCGTGCGATCGAATCCGTTGATGCGGGTTGAACGCAATGAGGTATCCAGCGCCACTAGCGCCGGCAACGGAGTCGCCGCACCGGGGATCACATACAGGCTGGTGGCGGTCGCCCCGCCCGCGGTCGATGGCCAGGTCCGGGCCGCCGAGACCACGATGTCGGGCTCCGGACCGTCGACAAAATCGCCGCTGCCGACAATGCGCACATCGCTGTTGGCCAGCGCGCCGGAGATCTGCACGCGCACGCCATCGCGGCCATTGATGTCGCTGAGGTGCAGCGTGTCGTACAGGTTCTGGTCGAGCGCGCGCACATCGTCGTCGTCGATCACCGCCTCGGCGCTGACGCCGGCCACGCCGAGTCCGCGATTGGCCGGCACCACGTCGATGATCAGCGTCTCCGGATTCTCGATCGCGCTGTCGTTGAGCAGGGTGATATCGATATTCGCGCTCGGCTGAGCCGGCGTCAGCGTCACCGTGCTGCTCAACGCCACATAGTCGCTGCCGGCCACGGCGCTGCCATCGCGCGTGCTCACGGCAAAGGCGATCGGGACGCTTGGTGCCGGTGTCAGGCTCAAGGTGGCGCGCAGCGGCGTGGCGTTCTCCAGGCGGCTCTGCGCGACCAGCGCAGGGGTGACGCCGACCACCGCGAGCGGCGGCGAAAGTTCGGAACTGCCCAGGGTCGGACTGACCACACTCAAGGCCAGTTGATCGCCGGCATCGATCACACTGCTCAGGCTGAGGTCGATGCTGTTGTTGCCGGCAACCACCGAGTTGTCCACCGCCACCAGTTCCTGCGTGTCGCCAACCCGGTACAGGTGCACGCGCGGCTCGTCGCCACCGCTGAAGCTGGCGTCGAGGGTGTAGTTGACGCGAACCACGCGCGCGGCCAGGTCGATCACGGCAAGCCCCGGAATCGGCGCGTTCAACAGGGTGTTCGGACCGCTGTCGCCATCGCCCGGGTCATTCGGCGTCGGGCCGTCGCCGCCCAGATCGACCAGCTGATTGCCGTTGAGCGAGCGATTGCCGCTGATCGGAATGCGCGTTGCGGCACCGACGATCACGATGGCGGCGCCGTTCTGGTGCAGCAGCAGGTTCTGCGTATCGGCAAATCGACCGCCAATCAGGGTGTTGCCGTCGCCGCCGCTGGCAAAGCCCGGCGGCCGCGCGATCACGCCGTCGATGCGGATCGCCGTCCCGCCATTCGGCATCCACGCGTTCTCATCGAGGCCGACACCGATGCGATTGTGCAAGATAGTCAGCGGCTCCGGCGTCTGCACCACGCAGCTGTCGGGCAGCAGCGGCGGAGTGGCCACATTCATGCGCAGGCCATCGCCGCTGCTGGCGGCGATGACGTTGTCGCGCACCTGCAGCAAGGTGATGCAACGCGGGTGCGGCTGGGTGAAGACGATCCCGGCGGCGTTGGCGAGCGGCGCGTTGCCCGTGCGATCGGTGCCGATCAGGTTGCCTTCGATCGAGGTGGTGACGAAACGCTGGCGCGGCGCCACGGCGATGGCCGCAATCCGGTTGGCGGAAATGAGATTGCGCGCAGCGGCATTGGCAAAGCCGATGGCCAACTCGCCGGTGGTGAACTGCGTCTGCGCACGGCCGTCGTCGGTGGGTTCGGCGCGCACGCCAAAGCCGTTGCCGGCGGGCGTCAGACCATCGCTCTTGAGACCGAGGTAGTTGCCAAGCACGGCGACCGGCTGATTGCTGACGCCGCAATCGGCGGCAATCGCGGCGTCGGCGAAACTGTGGATAGCCAATCCGCGCACGGTGCCGCCGGCACACAGTTTGATGCCGTTGCCGGTGCTCAGCAGGCCACCGTCGATTTCCACCTTGATCACACTGTTGAGTGCATTGCCGCTGCCGGCTGAAACCGTGTTCTCAACTGCACCCGGCTGCGAGTAGCCGTTGATCGTGAGCAGCCGCGACAACGGCGGCAGCGGCGTGAGCGGGCGGATCACCCGTGTCTGCGTGCCCGGAATGGCGAACGCGATTTCGCTGATGGCCGCACTGGCGTTGGCGTTCTGGATGGCTTCGCGCAGGGTGCAGCCGCCGGCGCTGGGACTGCACAGGCCATCGTCGGTGTCGGCGGTGCTGTTGACCAGCAGCGGTGTGCCGCTGGCGACGATGATGGCCTCACCGGTGGCATCGGCGATGGTCAGACCCAGCGGCGTGTCGGCATCCAGGAAGAAGTTCTCGGCCGGCTCGGCGAGGCTGTCGCGCGCGATGCGTACGCTGGCGCTGGCGCGCGTTTCGCCCGGTGCAAACTCGACGACCAGACCTTCCTGGCGCACGTAGTCCTGACCGGCGAGCGCGCTGCCGTCGCGGGTTTCCAAGGTCACGCTGACCGCGTCGGAGGGCACGCGATCGAGCTCCAGCACGAAGGAAATGGTGCGGAACAGGACCGAACCGGCCGGCTCGATCACCAGTCCCACATCGAGCACGCGCAAGGACGGCAATGGCGTCGGCGCGTCGTCATTATTGATGTTGCCGCTGCCCTGCGCGTCGGCCAGGATGGCGCCGACCGGATTGCTCAGATTGACCACGAACTGTTCGTCCGCTTCGAGCACGCTGTCGCCGACCACATTCACCGTGATCGGCAGACTGGTGGTGGCGCCGGAGAAGCTCAGCTGGCCGCTGGCACTGGCGTAGTCGCCGGGCGCGCTGGCGCTGCCATTGGCGCTGGCGTAGTCGACCGTCACCGGGGCGCCGGTGGCGTTGCTCAAGCTCACGATGAACACGAACGCCGTGCTGCCGCTGTTGCCCTCGGCCAGGGTGACGTCGCTGATCGACAGCGTCGCGGGCGGCAGGACCGTGTGATCGACACGGGCCGATTTGCTGGCGCGGAACACCGGATCGCCGCTGTAGGTCGCCTCGATCACGCGCTCGCCAATTGTTGCAAAGGTAAGCGCGCAACTGCTCGCCGGCAGTGCGATGTTGCAGGACTCGCCGGTGGAGGCCTGGACCAGTACAGCGCCTGTGGGCGCAGCCGGTGCGCCCGCTTCGGGATTGACCACCACGCTCACCGTCACCGCCTGCCCGGCAGCCGACGGATCGGGCGTGTGCGCAAGGATCTGCAGATCGGTATCGAAGCCCACTTCGAGCGCGCGCACCTCGACCAGATCGAGGCGGAAATCCGGATGTTCGCCGGGCAGCACGCCGCGGTCGAAATTGCCGAACCACAGGGCATCCGGGCGCAGCAGCGCCGGGTCGCGGACGGGATTCTCCACGCGCACGCCATCCACCCATAGCTCATCGCGCCCGTCCAGCCAGCAGAACTCGACTTCGCGGCGCAGCAGTGCCGGCGGGTTGGAAATGAAGGCCGCCGGACCGGTGTCGCTGGTCGAGATGCGCGCATCGGCAACGTAGCCACTGGGATACTGACCGGCAAAGGCATGGAAGATCAGGTCGCCCGCCGGCCCGCCATCCGGCGCAAGGCCAGTCGATGCCACCATGCTGTTGTTGCCGTACACCGCCGAGGTGCTGGTGTAGGTCGCGATCCAGCGCAGCGCGTAGGCGCCGCTGGTTGGCAACGGGGACGCGTTGGCGGTGACATACGGGAAGCCGACCACATTGCCGGCGTTGACCGTCGCCTCACCGGCGCCCACCGTCACCGAGCCATCGTTGACATCGACATTCCAGCGCGCAGGATCGATCGCGCTGCCGGCGAAATCGTCGCGGAAGCCGAGCGTGCTGCTGCGCGCGCCGGTGCAGCGGCTGCCCAGGGCGCTGTCATTGTTGAGGATGAACAACTGGGTCAATGCGCCGATGCGCGCGGTCACCGCGTAGCGTCCGACGACACCGTTTGCAGTCGCCACGACCTCGGCGAAGCCGTTGGCATCGGACACGGCGCTGGCAGCCGACAAGTTGACCGATGCGCCGCTGACCGGCGCGCTGAATTGCACGGTCGCACCGGCAAACGGCGTGCCGCCATCGCCCAGCACACGCACGCGCAGCGCGTCGGAGAAAGCTCCGCCGACACTGGCGTACTGGTTGTTGCCGCCAGCGGCATCCAGCGCAACGACGCCGGCAGTAATCTGGTGGCTGGCGCTGGCGTTGGCGATCGAGTCGCCGCCAGACGTCGCAAAGGCATTGGCAAAGGTGGAATAGCTGGCGCTCAGCGTGACGCCGCCGGCGGCACCGGTGGTCACCAGTTCGCAACTGCCTTCCGATCGATTCGCGGTGACGGTGGGCAACAGGCTTGCCAGACAACTGGCACCGCGGCCGTCGCTGATGAGCACCTGGCCATTCGGACGAAACGGCGTGGCACTGGACTCCGCGCGCACGCTGACGCTGTACGGCGAACCGGCCTGCGATGGGTCAGGGCTGTCGCTGAGGATGCTCAAGGACTGGATCAGCGCGAAGCTGAATTCACTGGTATTGCCGTTGGCATCGGTGGCGGTGGCGACGATGACGTCGTTGGTACTCAGCATGACGCCAGGCGGAAGCGGCAGCGAGACCGACTTGATCGACTGCGCCTCGGCGTTGAGGTAGCTGTCGCTGCCGATCAGTGCGCGGCCCTCGTCGCCGTCGGCCTGGAAGAACTCGACGCGCAGCGGATAAGCGCTGTTGGCGGGCGCCGAATCGACGCGATAGCTCAGATCGACGGTATTGCCGTTGATCGCGAAAGCGCTGATTTCCGGAAAGTTCTGGCCATTGTTGGCCGGATTGTCCGGGTCGCCCGGATCGTTGGGCAGGCGCCCGGCGGCACTGCCGTTGTCGCCGGTGCGGCTGCTGATGCCGAGCTGAGCGTTGCCGAAGATGCGATTGCCGACGACCTGCCCGCGCGTGCTGCGTGTCGCCACGCCCTGGGTCCCGTTGAAAGCGATCAGATTGCCCTCGCCCGCCAGCGTGCCGCCGACCAGCGGCGGCTGGGCGCCATTGACCCCGGTTGCCAGTTCAATGCCCAGGTTGCTGTTGCCCAGCGGCAGCGTACCGCTGACATCGGTGCCGATGAAGTTGCCGATGACCCGCGTGCCGTTGGTGGGGCCGGCGCCGCCGATGACGACGCCGCGACCATTGCCGGAAATCACATTGCGGCTGGCGATGTCTGCGCCGCCAAGAATCTGGAAGAAGCCGACACCGCCAGAGAGGCGCACGCCGGTGCCGTTGCCCAGGGCCGCGGTGCCCGCCGCGTTGGTGCCGATCAGATTGCCCAAGATCCGGAAATTGGCGCCGCCACCGTTGATGCCATCGCCG
>Ga0138256_10008163_pt1 | contig 11016 bp, 10 predicted proteins | sample KNB2016incub_MG_FD_105486 | JGI IMG/M metagenome (GOLD analysis project Ga0138256, IMG submission 105486) | Active sludge microbial communities from wastewater in Klosterneuburg, Austria - KNB2014incub_MG | ecosystem: Engineered > WWTP > Activated sludge > Unclassified | place: Austria...
CGTGGAAGGCAGAGTCGCCCGAGTGCGGTGATTCGCCATCGAAAACGTGAATGTCGGTACCAGCCGAGTTTCGGACGGAAGCGATCGCATCCGCGCCGTCGCGCAGGTGGCGCCCGTTTGCGCGGCGATACAGCCAGAGGATCCCGGCCCAGAATGCGATGACCAGGATCGCGGCCAGGAGAAGAAAGAGAACGCCGTAGAGGTTGTTCATGGGGAAGCGGAACCGTCCACGACGGAGCGAATTCTACGCGCGATCGCCGCCGAGAAACGACCACGCCCACTCTTGCAACGGCTGACGCCAACTCCTTCCCGGAGTAGAGTCACCCTGCCGAACGAAGCTAGTTCAACTCCACGCCGGAGTGGCGAAATGGCAGACGCAGGGGACTTAAAATCCCTCGCCGCGCAAGCGGCATCCCGGTTCGACCCCGGGCTCCGGCACCAGATGGAATCATCAAGTTGTCGAGATTGCCAGGGCGGCGACTCCGAAACCCGCCTGCGGAGGGTGAACTTTGGCTGAATGCGTGTTCTGCACCCCAGGCCAGGACCGTGTGTTCTTGGAAAACGAGCTCGCCTTCTGTCTTTGGGACGCCTTCCCGGTTACGCCTCGCCATTCATTGATCGTCCCGCGGCGCCACCTCCCGGACTACTTTGCGCTTTCCCCGGCGGAATTGCTCGCCTGCGATGAGCTACTGCGAAAGGCCCGAGATCTGATCCGTGCGGCGGACCCTTCTGTCGAAGGCTTCAATATCGGAGCCAACGTCGGAGAGGTGGCTGGGCAGACGATCTTCCACTGCCACCTCCACATCATTCCCCGCCGGAGGGGCGATTCGAAGAACCCTCGTGGCGGCGTTCGGCAAGTCATCCCTGGGATGGGGGACTACTAGCATTGGCGCAGCCCTTTATTGCTTATCGCCCCAGCCTGGAGGACTACTGGCGCGGGATCATCCTGTTTGGCCGCAACGTCGCCACTTACAAGTTCGCTCTCGGGCGGGCGCTGCTCGATCTCAAGCCGCAAGCCGGACAGCTCGTGACACTCGAGGAATTGGCGGCGCCCTTTGCCGGTCATCTGTGCGCACACTTGCGCCTTGCTGAGAAGCAAGGTACTTCTCGCGGCAGTCGCTTCCTCGATGAGTGCCGGAGGGCAAATGCCGGGGAGCTGACTCAGCAGGTACTGGTGGAGCGGGCGGTTCGCCTGGGCTTCACCAACGTCATCGACGCTTTTCACGTCGTCGGACAGCACGAGGTCCCTCAGCGCTTCTTCGTGGACGAGCGCAAGGGCAATCGCGGCATCCGCATGACGCAGGCCTTCGCTGACTTGGTCGGGGGCGGCCAGGGCTCCAATCTCCCGGGCGAGACAGACGCAAGGTGGCGGCTCGTCGAGACAGCCTGGGAGCTGGGATTGTCACCCGCCCTCCTGGCCGTCAGCCACGATCCAGCCACCGAATCACTGTTCATCGTCGATGCTGCGCGACGACGCAAGCCAATTACCGGGGTGCGCGAAGCCCTTAGCGGATATCAGAAGGGCCACTGTTTCTACTGCTTCGATAGCCTCTCGCTCACCGGAACCCAGACGCCGGACGTCGACCACTTCTTTCCTCATTCGCTCAAGACCCTGGGACTCGGCGCACTGGTGGACGGGGTCTGGAATCTCGTCCTCGCCTGTCGTCGCTGCAACCGCGGCGTCGCCGGGAAGTCGAATCGGATACCTGCCATGACGGTCCTGGAACGCCTGCACAAGCGGAACGAGTTCCTCATCGCTAGCCACCACCCCCTTCGAGAGACCCTCATATCGCAGACCGGCACCATCGAAGTTGAGCGCCAGGCTTTTCTGAACGCTTTCCATTCGGCGGCTCTCGCCGCTTTGATCCACGAATGGAATCCAGCTGCGGCTGCCGACCCACTGTTCTGATGGGTCTGGCGTCAGATTGGGACATCTCCAATGCTGGAGGAGATTTTCCTGTCGGTCTGACGGAGAGATGGGAACGTGCTGGGCTGGAGCCAGCGGATCGTCCAAAGCCGTTCAGCCTGCGATCTGACCCAGATCGGCGCATAGCGGTGCGACTTGAAATGGGCTCAGGATCGGTGGGCGGTGGGGTCTACGTCGGAGCCTATTGGATCTCGGGTTCAAGCCCCGGCCGAGGTTTCTACTTGTGCTCTGACTTTTCCGACCACACACTGTTTGCGCCGGCGTACTATCGAATAGGTGCTTGTCCCTGGAGCTTTCTTCCGTCTGGAGGATCGGGAGCCAAGGCAATTGGCATCCGCGGAGAATCCGAGGCACCGTTCGTCCCCGGGGATCCCTGCGTCTCTACCGACACTACGCTTTGCTTGGTCAATGGCAGGTTCTCGGTCACCGTGCATTGGACCAACTTTCAAGGAGGACAGGGGCCCGGTCATGCGGCGAACCCCACCGAAAGGTCTGGAACGTTCTGGTTTTTCCAGGAGGACATCGTCGAGTTCTTGGTAAAGTCGGTGGACGGTTGTAGTTTCAACGAGCGGTTCTGGTTCTACGCTGCGGCTACGACGAGCGTTGCCTACGAAGTCGTGGTGACCGACACCTATGCCCGGCGATCAAAGACATATCGCAACGAGCTCGGCGTGGCTTCGCCGGCGATCACGGATTCCGACGCGTTTGCTACCTGCAATCTCTAAATACAGATTGGGCATCCAATGACCTCGGTAGAAGTTCTCGGGCTGATCCCTGGGGCCCCTGACGGCGCCACAAAGGCGGCCCTTGGCCAGCTTGCGGGGCGTCTCCGGGAGGAAGAAAGGCGCGCCGAGGAGATTGGGCAGTTTCGGCGCAACGCACTAAGTCCGGAGCGGTGGGCGGAAGTTGCTGAGGAATTGCTCCGAGCGGCAGAGCTCTTGGTAGAGCCGATTTCGGAAGAGTTGGCGGACCGGTCGGAGGAGGACGAAGCGGCGCGACGGATGTCTACAGAGCTCGCTGGCCTAAGTCGCGCGCAGGGAATGGCGGTCGCTTTCGCGATCGAGGGAGCATTCAAATCCGTCTTGGTGGAAGATTCGCGCGTGAAAGTAACAGACGATGGACGGCTCGAGGGGGAGTGGAAAAGCAACGGCCATGACCTTGAGCTTCTAGCCGAGCTCGCCGGCTACATTCCCCAGGATGAAGGGGAAGCTAGCCTGCTGCGCGGATTGAGTCACTTTAGCGTCTGGGTAGCGAGGTACCCCGTTCCCATGTCCTCTGCCAAGTTTGTCGAAGCTCAGGGCCCGCGAGGAGTTCCGGACGACCATCCGGACACCGTCCGCTTTGCTCAGTGGATCTTTCAGTGGTCGCACACGAAGCGAGAGGAAATTCGCGCTGCGAAAGCCGCTCGGGAACTTCAGGTCGCACTGGGCGGGAACTCCTGAACCGCGTCCGGTCTCACCGTCTCACGACGCCGGCTTGAAGAAGGCGGGATCGCAAACGAATCAACGCAACTTGGTGGCCTTGGTAAGGAGGGTGTTCTGTGGCACTAAAGCGTGTCGCCGTTTCCGTATTGTTTCTCTCGTTTCTCTTCTCGGATCAGCAGACATTGAAGGGGCAACTACTTGAGCAAGCAGTGCTCACAGCTCCCGACGCAGGTCCGGGTGATTGGTTCGGTTTTGCGATTGCAGAGGACAGCAACTTTATGGTCGTCACTGCCTACCTAGACGACGACAAGGGCTCGAACTCAGCGTGTGATTCGGGCGCCGCCTACATCTACCAGGGGTCAGTTCACTCTGGCTGGGTCTTTCTCAAGAAGATCTACGCCTCCGACGGATACTGTGGTCAGAAATTCGGCGTAACCGTTGCCCTGCTCGGCGATGTCCTCGTCGTAGGAGCCGACCTCACACACCTCTCTCCGGGCGCCGCCACCGCGGGCGCTGTTTACGTCTACTACAAGGATGAAGGAGGCGTGGCCAACTGGGGGGAGAAGAAGAAGATCGTCGCCAGCGATTCTATGGCGGGGGCGCAGTTTGGAGGTGCGATCGCGCTGACGGGTGAGCGTCTCGCTGTCGCCGCAGCCCAGCACGCTAGCCTTTGCCCCGGTGGCGCCCAATGCGCCCACGGTGCTGTGTACGTCTTCGAGCGGAACGGCGGCGGAGTCGACAACTGGGGTGAGGTCAAGAAGATCATCCCGACAGACGTGGCCCAGTACGACTACTTCGGTACCTCTGTCGCACTTGAGGGCGATAGATTGGCCGTTGGCTCCAGTGGGGACGACAGTGGTTGCGCTCCCATCAACCCAACCTGTGACGCTGGGGCGGTGTATGTGTTCGAGCGCAATCACGGTGGGATCGGAATGTGGGGCCAAACAGCAGAACTGCTCGCTGACGATGGGAGATACGGTGGTCGTTCCGGGTGGGCACTCGACTTAGAGGGTACTCGTCTCGCGGCCACTGCGGTCTTCGGCGACGGAGCAGCCAGCAATAGCGGGGTGGCCAGAATCTGGGAGCAGAACGAACTCGGAGTGTGGGACTGGAGTACCACCATGTGGCCTACGAGCGGGACAACTCAGGCTTGGTTCGGAACTGCAATTGCTCTTGAGCAGAACCGAGTGTACGTTGGAGCTCGCTTTGCAGCCGGTGGCGCACCCAATACCGGAGCAGCCTATTTGTTTCTGCGGGGCGTGGACGGTGCTTGGTCGGAATCTTCGACTCTCCAGGCCTCAGATGGCCAAGATGGCGACTATTTCGGCGCTGCCATAGAGAGCACAGCGAATGGCCTTCTTATCGGCGCGAGACAGGACGATGGGGCATGCCCAACAAACCCGGAGTGCAACTCGGGTTCGGTATATGTCTTCGATTTCAGTCTCCTCAGTGACGGCTTCGAGCCCGGCGACGCCTGCGCCTGGAGCGCAGCGGTGGGCGGCGGTTGCCCATAGTGGGGGTGTCTCGGACACCGCGATCGGCTCAGTACTTGTAGGTCTTCGGCTTCCTGGCGAGCTCTTCCGGCGTCGCCTCCATGCCGTTCAGGCGCTCGTAGAACGCGATCGGATCGTCGGTGGGCCGGCGGCGGCCTCGCGGGGCGGCGTAGAATTGCGTCGGGACTTCTCCTCAATCGCATCGGAGGGCTGACGTGGAGAGCACCTGCAAGAAGTGTGGCTATCAACGCGGGCCTGCAGATCTGGGGCCGGAGGCTGAGTGTCCACGTTGTGGGGTCTTGTACGCGAAGGTTGAGCCGTACCTTGAGCGAAAAAGGGTCGAGGAGGCGGAGAGAGCCGCGGAGGAGCAGATCAAGGAAGAGAGTCGAAGGCAGGACGCTGTCAGCGCCAAGGCGCGCGAAGAGCAGGCTCGGCAGGTGGTCGTCCGCACATATCGGGGCAGCCAAGAATCAGCAGCCGCACAGTTCCGATCCGATGCAGCGGCCATGGCCGCGCATGGCTGGGTGCCAACCACTCAGAGTTGGGCGCCCGGTGCCTATAGCTGCGGCGCCTTTCTCCTCGCGCTGTTGCTCTGCTTTGTTGTCGTCGGCTTCCTTGTCTTCATCTACATGCTCATCGTGAAGCCCGACGGCACACTGTCGGTGACTTATGAGTGGCGCGCCGCGGAAGCTGGTGCAAAGCCGATAGCGGCCCCCGAGGAGAAGACCTGCCCGATGTGCGCCGAACAGGTCAAAGCAGCCGCACAAGTCTGCCGTTTTTGCGGCCATCGATTCGCTTAGGTTCGCGCTAGTCCAAGAGAGGAATCGACCTTCATGTTCTGTCGCCCCGGGTTCCATGACCGACCCGGCTGAGGCCGTGCTCGGGGGCTAGTTGCCTGCAGCGCCTTTGAGTGATCCCACGCAGGTGAGTTTCATGATGATGACTGCCCCCCGACCGGCTCTCCTCCCCGAATCTTGATTCGGCAGGGCTCCTGGAGTCGAAGCGGGTGCGGCGAATTGCGATCAGGAAATGCAGGCAGCGTGCGGGATCGTTGACCAGAGCAATCGGGTTCGGAGTGAGTTCATTCCCCGTCTGGACAGGCCCAAAGTCCTAGTCAAAGGTCATCGCGGAATCTCCGGGCGCAACCGCCAGCGATTTGAATACTCCGAAAGCGAGCGGCACCGAGTTCGACCAGCGTGAAGCGTCGCCGGTCTCGAAGCCGTCGGAGAAGAGGTCCACGAGCCCGATGCTATCGACGTCAGTGGCTGAGTTATTGACTGGGTTCGGATCGTTCACCCCAACGCTGACGCCTGCTGTGTTCGAGAGCGTACCGGTAGCAGTTCCGGAAACCGTGCAGACGGCGGAATAACTGACGCTACCGCCCGCGGGCAAGTTAACGGACTCATTGATGTTGCCGGAAGACCCAGCACTGCAGGTTGCACCGCCCGCGCCGGCGCAAGTCCAGGTCACACCGGTACACTGAGAAGGAAAGAAGTCGATGACCGCGGTAGCCGGAGCGTCGCTCGGACCGTTGTTCGAGGCCACGATGGCGTAGGTAGTGTTGTCGCCGGGCGCGACAGCGGTTACGCCGTCGGTCTTGGTAATCGCGAGATCAGCTTCCCTAGCCAGAGTGTCGGTGTCCGTGGACGAGTTATTGGTGGTGTTGGGGTCGGTCACGCCGGCGCCGACGGTCACCGTGGCGGTATTGAGCAGAGGCCCCGTCGCGTTGCTTGCGATGTCACAGGTGGCCGTGTACGTGACCGAGCCGCCCACGGGAAGGCTGGCGCTGTCGTTCAGGTTGCCGAGGACTGGACCGGCGGTACAGTTTCCGCCGCCCGCGCCGGTGCAGGTCGTGGAGCAGCCCGAGAGCGTCCCGGAGAAGCTGTCTGCGACCGTCACACCAGGTGCGGCGTCGGGACCTGCATTCGATGCCACGATCGTATAGGTCACCGGTGTGCCCGGGATCTCAGTCGTCGCGCCGTCCGTCTTGGTGATCGAGACGTCTGCTCTGGCCAAGATCACCGTGACGCTGCTGCCCAACGGCAGGGTTTCGGTGCTGTCCCCGGTTGCCGTGTTGGAATAGCTGCCGGCATCGATGTCGGCCTGGGTGACAACGTGGGTCGCCGGGCAGTTCATCTCCGCCTCCGGCGCCAGCGTCGACGGCTGAGCCGGAGTGCAGACCCCGACGACGGCGCCCGGGTCGGTCGCCACCACGGAATGCAGCGTGATGTTGCCGGTATTGGTAACCGAAATGTTGTAGCTGATCGTCGCCCCGACCAGGTAGGGTCCGGTCGAAGCCTCGCTCTTCGCCACAGATATGGCTGGATCAGCGGTGAAGGTCACCGTCACGCTGCTGGTGGAGGCCGCGGTCTCGGTGCTGTCGCCTGTCGCTGAGTTGGTGTAGCTGCCGGCATCGACGTCGGCCTGGGTGACGACGTGCGTCGCAGGGCAGATCATTACCTCCGCCGGCGCCAGCGTTGACGGCTGCGCAGGAGTGCAGCCACCGACGACAGCGCTCAGGTCGGTCGCCACCACGGAATGCAGCGTGACGTTACAGTCGTTGGTAGCCGCGATGTCGAAGCTGATCGTGTCTCCGACAACATACGGCCCAATCGAAGTTTCCGTCTTCGCTACCGAGATCGGCGGGGCGGCGAAGTCGACGTACTCCGGCGAGCCTGGCTTGAAGAACGTCAGCCGGTGAATTTCGTCTGCGGGAGAATCGGCGTCGAACCAGAAGTTGAACATCGTCGCGAAGCGCAAGGCGTTGGCGTTGGGGTCGGTGGAGAAGGGATCGGTTGCCCAGGAGATTACGGAGTTCGGCTCGTCGACGTTGTTGGTCCAGTCGGCTGTCGAATAAGGCTCGCCGGAGTGGTGGTCGATGTCCTTGAATCCGATACCTGAGAACAGGGTGCCGTCCGGAAAGTCAATCTCAAAGGCCTGCGCCGAGCGGTCGGAGTTCATGTTGCGGATCGCGTACTCGAAGTGCCAGAGGCCCGGCGAGGGGTTCGTGACCCTTCGGGCGACCTCGAAGCGCTCGGCCGGAATGCTCCCCGGGATGTCGACGTTGACCAACTCGACGAGGGGATCCTGCACCTTCCAGACCCGGAGAGCGGACTTTTCGCGGATCGTCGAGCCGGGGAAGGAGAGATTGAACGGCGAAGTCGCCTGCACGTTGACCGCGCGGTAGGAGGCGTTGTTGAAGCCGTTGCCGGCCACGGCGTCGTTGTCGGCGACGTACTGCGCCTCGACCCAGTAGAGCGCGCCGGGGTTCGAGGCCGCCGCGAGGTCGCTCTCCAGGACCTTGACGCGCTGCTCGACGACGTTGCTCGGGAAGACCTGGGAGTAAGGATAGGGGAAGACGCCTGTCGTGGCATCGACTTCTGAGCGCTGCCCCAGCGGGGTGCTGCCGTTGAGGCCCGAACCGTAGGTGTTGGTGCATCCGACGCCCAGCTGGTCGCCGCCGAGCGGCGGAGTGGTGCAGGAGGGATGTCCGGTCTGACAGGCAGAGTTCGGAGAATTGGTCGACAGGAAGCCGTGCATCAGCCAGCTCATGCCGATCTGCTCGAATCGTCCGCTCTTGAGCCGGTAGATCCCCTGCGCGATCACCGGATGCTGGTCGTCGGTGAGCGGCCCGCAGCCGCCGCCGTTGTTGCACCAGTTCACCGGCTGGTCGCCGACGTTGCACGCGTTCGACCCGATCGAGTACCCGCGATAGCCGCTAGCGGCGCCGTAGTTGCTCGTGTCGGTGAGGTCAAGGATCGTGACGTCGGGTCCGGAAGTAGGGGTCTGCGCAGGGACGCCGGCGGCAAGCAGCATCGCCAGCGGTGGGAGCGCCGCAGCGACTCTACCGGCGCGAGAGCGGATTCGTGCGGAGGCTCGGATGGGGCTGCAGCTCGAACGAGTTGACGGCATCGAAGGTCCCTCGACTTGAGATTGACTCGTGAGGCGCCGGGTCGCGCCGAGAGCGGTTGCCTTGTCCCAAACGGAGTTGCCCTGTTCAGGGGGACAGTCTACGACTTTCAGGAACCTTCGATATTGGGAGTCGGCGGCCGGAAGCGAGTCGGCCCCGATAGAGCTGAACCCGCAGGAGCGAGCTGAACTGAAACTCAATTCCCCAGACCCCGAACTCGACCGTGCTGGCTCCCTGCGGCCGTACAGGGCCGCTAGCGGACGTCCATGACGCGACCGTTCTGCAACGTAATTTGCCCGGTTGTCCCGTTGTCGCACCGGTAGTCAACGTATGCGGGGGAATCACCGGACACGCTGCCATGGCACCCAGAGGGGAGATTCCTTACGAACTGCTCGGCGTCTCGCCGGTCCTGACTGCCGGTGACCTCGGGTGCTGGGGCCGAGTACGTGGGGCTACGACCAGAGCAGCTACTACCTAGGGAGGAGAAGAGCCATAGAAGTGCTAGTCCTACAAACAGGAGGGCGGCAAAGCCGAGATCCTGGATGCTCTCCAATGCCTTTCTGTTCAACTCCGCCTCTCGCTGCTCTCCCGGCTTGTCCACTCCCCCAGAGCCAGATTCTTCTTCTCGTTTCGCTGATCTCGATCTTCGCCTGTCATTGCCAGCCCTCCGGGATGGAGAAGTTTCCGTCTCAAATGCGGGTAGAGGTGTCCTTCCAGTTTGAGACGGTGCGCCATGCTACGGTCAGCGGAGGTCGAGGGCGCCCCCTATTCGGGCGGTTCCCTTCTGGTCCGGTGGGGAAGTGTGGGGGGGTGGGCCGCGAAGTTCCAGCGCGATTTCGGCCTGGAACTTCGAAGAACCCGAGCCGAATCGAAGCTCGAAAGTCGCAGAGCTAGTGGATCGGAAACGGGGAGAGGAGCCTGAAGTCGAACGTATCAAGAGCGTGCGGCAGTCGATGGCGAAGACAGCACTAGTGCGCTGCCAAGTGATACTTGAGCTCGGTGCGGGCATGAACCTCGAGGAATAGACGGGGAGGGTGCGATGAAGCACTGAGGCCGTCGCGGGACGTCCGTTCCCGCCCTGTGCCAGGAGTTGGGGTCGACCAGCGCGAGTAGACGTAGCGGACGTTCGCGTTACTATCCGGCACCGGCGAGCCTTGGACCAGCAATGTTTCTGTGGCCTACCAGCGCGAACACTGCCTTAGGATCGCACCTAAGGCGAGATCTGCGAAGGTACAGCGTTCGAGATCGGCTTCGAGGAAGGGGAGCGGAGCCTTGACCGACGGGTGGGGTCCGACTGACAGTAGGGGGTGGGTATGAGAAGGGTGGCTGCAGGAGTTGCAGTGCTCGCACTCGTCGCTTGCTTCGAGCCGAAGCAGGAGGAGATGAAGAAGGACGTGTACAAGCCGATTGAATACACGGACAGGTTCTGTGCGCAGTTCCTGGTGGAGTCCATCGAGAAGCACGAGGAGTGTCGAGCGGAAATCGTCGGGCGCAACGAGGTTCGGGTCGAGGCGCACTGCGCCGGCAAGGGCACACGTTACTGGCGGGTCGAGGGGAAGGTCGACCACCCGAACATCCCGACGGACCAAAGCGAGAACTGCTATTGGCAGCAGATCGAGTGGCCGCCGAGCTGAGCGCGGAGCAGACCGCCGGGTCCGTCGGGTGGGGTTTCAACCCGACGGGCCGAACGGGCCGAGTTTTCTGCAGGCATTTCGGACGTGTTTTTAGGTGCGCGCGTGGTGTATTTCAGGTGTAAACGCCGCTAATATTTCGCAATCAGCGGCGAGCGAGTGCAAACAAGAAAACGCCGCAAACGCCGAGCCGGCGGGCAATTGCGGCAAGTGTAAGATCGGGCGGGATAGTGGCGGATCGTTTTCGGGTCGACTTAAAATCCCCCGGCCGCAAGGTCATGCAGGTTCGAGCCCTGCCCCCGGCACCATTGTCTCCTTGTTTCCTTTTCGGGGACTCCCGTCCGGGCTGAGGCGATTCGCGCTTCGGTCCGCCAACAGGTTCTCACTACGCGGCCTCGGTTTCGGGCCGGAGGCTGGAGCGCGCAGATGCAAACGACTCAGAATCACTTCCTGCTTGCCGAGTGGCGGCGTCTGGGAGCGCAGGAGCAGAAGGAGCTCGCCCGGGACATGGCGCGCGCGGTCTTGCAGGGCGCCGTGGGTCGTTCCGAAGAGGAGGAGTTGGCGCAGGCGCTTCGGTTTCGGGCGGCGGCGCTGCGTCGATCCTCGGAGGAGAGCCTTACGGCGGCGATAC
>Ga0138256_10008166_pt1 | contig 11013 bp, 6 predicted proteins | sample KNB2016incub_MG_FD_105486 | JGI IMG/M metagenome (GOLD analysis project Ga0138256, IMG submission 105486) | Active sludge microbial communities from wastewater in Klosterneuburg, Austria - KNB2014incub_MG | ecosystem: Engineered > WWTP > Activated sludge > Unclassified | place: Austria...
AACGCCATTCGAAGCCATAGTGGTACAGTTTGGTATCAGTGAGTCACAGGTCATCGACATCATGCGCAAAGAACTGAAGCGATCGGGCTTCAATCTATGGCGTGCACGCGTACATAGCGGCGTAAGTCAAAAACATGCCAAAAAGCGCAATCCGGAAATTTCGCGTTTTAAATGCTCTTTACAACGTACCATATCCAAAAATAAGATCAGTAAGAGATAGTATAACGGTCCAAATGAACTTGATTTTGGGCGATGCCTAAGGCCCGGGCTATCCGCTTTACTGCGTGTCCGCTTCTATCCCTATCGCTCTTTTCGATGTAGATTTTGAAATATAACTCGATCATAAACATAGTGAACACTAAGGTGTTCTTAGAGCCTGAGTATTAAATAGTCATATGCAAAATATAAAAAAATATGATCTCCCCTCAAAAATTTGCCAAGTTTGCGGACGCCGGTTCTCATGGCTCAAGAAATGGGAAAAGTATGGCATGAAGTCAAATATTGTAGCGATAAGTGTAGAATGAAGAAAAACAAGGCATAATGAAAGCAGGTCTTTTATTTCCACACCAACTATTTGAACAAAATCCATTGATCGCTTCCTGCGATCGCATCTACTTGGTGGAAGAGTTTCTGTTTTTCCGACAGTACAGGTTTCACAAACAAAAAGTAGCTTTTCATCGGGCAAGTATGAAGTTTTATGCTGATTATCTGCAAAGAAAAGGTGTCGAAATTTTTTATATAAATGCTCACTCAGAGTATGGTGATATCAGAAAGTTACTGCCATATCTCAGGTCGATAGGTTTCCAGCAGATTGAGTATGTGGACACGACCGATACCTGGCTGGAGCAACGGATTAGTAAAACTTGTAATTGGAACCAAATATCGTTTGTCAGACACCCATCTCCTTTGTTTCTCAACACCCCGGAAGAATTGAATACTTATTTTAAAAATAAAAAGAGATTTTTTCAAACTGATTTTTACAAACAACAGCGGCAAAAAAGGAATATTATCATCGAGACTGATCAAAAACCTGTTGGTGGAAAATGGACCTTTGATGATGAAAACCGTCTCAGATATCCTGATAGTAAAGTTCCCCCTAAAATAACACCAGTAGCTGAAAACAGCTATTACCAGGAAGCAATGTTTTATACAGAAAAATTCTTTCATGACCATTATGGCAAGCTAAATACAGATTTTTTATACCCTGTTACTTTTGAAGAATCTAAAGCCTGGTTTGAGGATTTTTTGATAAAAAGATTTAAAGATTTCGGAGCCTATGAAGACGCCATCGTTGGCGGAGAAAACATCCTGCATCACAGCTTACTTTCTCCTTTACTTAACACAGGGCTTATTACACCTCAATATATCATCAAACATACACTCTCCTTTGCAGATATCCATGATATTCCGATCAACTCTACTGAAGGTTTTATACGGCAAATCATCGGATGGAGAGAATTCGTCAGAGCAGTGTACCAAATCAAAGGTACGGAAGAGCGGACCCGCAATTTTTGGGGATTCACCCGCAAGATACCTGAATCATTCTGGAAAGGTACCACTGGTATTGAACCATTGGACATCACCATAAAAAAAGTATTAGAAACCGGATATTGTCACCACATTGAAAGATTAATGGTCCTGGGCAATTTTATGCTGTTGTGTGAGTTTGACCCTGATGAAGTCTATCGTTGGTTTATGGCCCTATTTATTGATGCTTATGACTGGGTTATGGTTCCCAATATTTATGGCATGAGTCATTTTGCCGATGGAGGACTGATGTCCACTAAACCCTACATCAGCGGAAGCAATTACCTGATAAAAATGAGTGATTTTAAGAAAGGTAACTGGCAGGAGACCTGGGATGCATTATTCTGGAGATTTATGCAAGTGCATCGTGACTTCTTTTTACAAAATCCACGTTTAGGAATGTTGGTCAGGAGTTTTGATAACATGCCGGAGGATAAACAAAGAGCACTTTTGATGAAAGCAGATAAATATCTCAGTCAATTGGTACCTAATTAGCTAAGTTCATTGCCTAATTGACTTTGTTCATGTCTAAAGGAAGCATCAACATCAGTATCATATTTAATATGTAACATGGATTTATATTTGCGGTTATTCATATTAAATCCTTTTTGGGAGGTAATCACAGAATATTTACAATAAGTTTTAAATTTTTCGATTGACCATACCAAATTTAAAAAACGTTTTATAGTCCTGCTAAGGACTGGATTTATTTTGACAACTGTCAGGTTTCACCACATGGCAAAACCTGACAGCAATCAAAATTTAAAATAATGGTTAATCAGTGATATCTACCAATTCCCAAACTTCTTGAGATACCAGGTCTCTTAATTCATTCAACTTAGTAGTAAAATTGGCGATATCATCCTTTGGATATACTTTTTTGTACTCATCTCCCATACCCGTTTTTCCACTTGCCCATGACAATGCCTGGTCTACGGTAGTAAAGGTAAAGCTAACTGTATAGTCACTTTCACTGATATTGGTAGCATAGGTGCGTTTCCAAACATTAAATCCTTTTAGTTCCCCTGCTTTTATACACTCTTCAAGCACTGGCTTTAATGTTTCCAATAATTTTTCATAAGCTGCACCGCTGCCCTTTTTGACATCTACAAGGTTGAGTTGTACATATTCGCCTGGAATAATCTTAGCTCCAACGCCCCACTTATAGGTATAAAGATCGGTGGCTACTACAGACCGTGTATTCCCTAATGAGGTAAGGAAGTCAGAGATTTCTTTTACACTGAGGTCTCTAACAGGACCATCCCATGTACCTTCTGCTTTCATTTCTTTGCCACTAGGAAATACGGAAAGGGTGGCATAATTATAATCCATACTGCTACCACGAGGATATGCTCTACGGTATAGTTGCCAGGAAGTGATGGTCTTGTTGGCAACACGTCCATTGGCCAGCTTTTTTGATGTTTTCATATCGATCAAAAAACTCTCTCCCATGTTCGGTAATGTTTTGATAAAATTTACTTCACCGTAAGGGTTTTGTGCCTGACACACGTTGAAAGAAAATAATGTAGTAAATAAAACTACCAATGATGTTAAAAAAAGTGTCTTCATTTTAAAAGATTTTTGTTGGTTAAATAATGATTACTTTTTGTGTTTAATATTAAAAAAATTGATACTGCAAAGTTATAGGCAAAACCCTCCATAGAGCTAAGACATTTCTTGCAAAAAACCATTCATTTCTCGCATTCATACCGTAATTTCTGAGCATATACCGTAAATTCTGAGCATTTTAGATTGGTTCAGTCATTTTAGCTTACTTTTTTGGTTATGATTAACTTTGACTTGATGTATCTTTAGCACATGATTTTTAGTATATCACCTTTCAGATTACTTACTCGCAGCATCACCATATTCTGTCTGTTGATAAGCAGTGCAGCATTTGGTCAGTTCAAATACGAAACCTTATCTACCGCGCAAGGGCTATCTCAAGGTTATATCTGGGATATTATACAATGTAAGGATGGTTTCCTTTGGATGACTACCAAAGCAGGACTGAATCGTTATGACGGTTACTCATTCAAGGTATATAGCCACGACGCCTTTGACCCATATTCTATCTCGAGCAACAATTCCTTATATCTTTATGAAGATAGTAAAGGTCACATTTGGATCGGCAGTGATCATGGACTCAATATTTTCAATAAGAAAACAGAAAGATTTTACAGGCTGTATCACGATGCTAAAAATCCAAATAGCCTTAGCGGCAATGTAGCAGATGAACAAATCACTGAACTCGCCGATGGTCGTTTTTTAATCAATACGTCTCATGTAGCCTTTGATATAGTCACCCTTCCGGATGATTTTTTCGAGGATGAAAAAGCTGTAAAAGTCGAACATATCAATAAACCTAAAAATTCCTTTAACGCTGGTAATTACTACAATGAAGTAACGTACACTGATTCAAAAAATATTACATGGTACAAATGTGATCATAATCTCTACAGATTTAATGAGAAAACTGACCAATTCGAATTGCAAAAAGTGGACATCTTGTCGCGTAACCAAATTATAAAAAATGAAGATGGTAGTGTTTGGTTTGGTGATGAATATATAAGTTTGTTTGACGGCATCAATGTTTACCCAACATTTACCAAGCCTATGTTTAACGGTCATACCGGATATGTTTTAACAGAAGACAATGGAAGGTTGTGGCGGTCTAATAACAATCTTGGTTTCCTTGAAATTTTTGATATCTCTACGTGGCAAAAAGGCAAACCTCTCGACCCTGAGAAGCATATCATTGCTAGCGATCAAGATGTTTATTGCAACAAAATATTTAAAGACAGAACCGGCTTGGTCTGGTTAGGTCTCAATGGCTTTGGCGTGCGGAAATATTCGTTTGAATCCGAAAAATTCAACCATATCGCTTCAAATAAAAGTATCAGAAAAATCATTGCAGATCCCCAAAACAACCTTCATATATATGCATGGTACGGACATTTTAAGATCAATACGAAAGGTAATTTGACAGACAATATCTGGGAGTTTAAACACGGACTTTCGCTGGATTATTTTATAGCCAAAACCGGGGATCTATGGTTGACTGAAAGAACTGATGTCAATTCACAAACGATTACTTCATTACAGCAAATAAACCCTACCACAAAACTAAGCAAAATCTATACATTTGATCTCAAAGGTAATTACGACTATCCACAACATATTATTGAAGATCAGAATGGTCGATTGTGGTTTGGAGGATTGAATGGATATTATGTAGTATTTGATCCAAAAAGCGGTAATTCCAAAGAATATTATACCAATAAAAATGCTCCCACAACAACACTGTATAATGACCATAATGGTATTGTATGGATGGGTACTATGGAAGGATTTGCAAAAATTGAGAGTGAAAATATTTTAACTACTGTACCTAAAATCACATGGTACAGCAATGACCCAAATAATAATTCCTCGCTCAATAGTAATAATGTAAGCACCTTTCTTGACGACCCAATAGATCATGATTTATTGTGGATAGGAACCAAAGGTGGTGGCATCAATCTCATGGAAAAATCTTCAGGCAAGATCAGACATATTACTGTGAATCAAGGCTTGTGTGACAATACTGTTTATGGAATTTTGGATGATGAAAAAGGCAATATCTGGGGAAGCACCAACAATGGTCTCTTCTGTATTTTGAGCAGTACTGATCGCAAAGGCAATTTTGAAATCCGACACTTTACCGAAGCAGCAGGACTTCAGGCTGCGGAGTTTAATACTGATGCCTATGCTAAACTACCAAATGGCCACCTGGCGTTTGGTGGTATCAATGGCCTCAATGTTTTCGATCCCAAGGAAATATTGATTGATACCATTGTACCCAATTTATTTATAACCAAACTCATTGTAGGCAATCAAGTCATAAAACCAAATGATGAAAGTAGAATCTTAAGTCAAGCCATTGAATTTACACCATCCATTACCTTAAATCATAATCAAGATGTATTTACCCTGGAGTTTTCGTCATTGGATTTCAGAGCGCCTGACCAGATAAAATACAGGTATCTTTTGGATGGAATTGACGAAGATTGGTTGGAAATTGGCAAAAGGAGAAGTGTCACTTATTCCCACTTGCCTGCGGGGACTTACACCTTCAAAGTACAGGGTAGTAATAGTTTAGGGATATGGAATGATAAGGTCAGAGAATTAACGATCACAATTTTGCCTCCATGGTATGCATCATTGTATGCTTATTTATTATATGCGATATTACTTGGCTTAGGTATTCGGGTATATTATAGATACAAACTGGAACAAAACAAAATGGCTACACAGCTGCAATTTGAGCAAAACGAAAACCATCGGGTCAAAGAACTTGACAAGATCAAAACGGACCTATATACCAATATGACCCATGAATTTCGGACCCCACTCACAGTTATCCTGGGTATGGTGCAACATATCAGACGTTCTGCAGCTGATCACCTGGACAATGGTCTGGACATGATAGAACGAAACGGAAACAATCTTCTGCGTTTGGTTAATGAAATGTTGGATTTATCAAAACTGGAAGCGGGTAAAATGGAGTTGAATCTTGTCCATGGTGACGTGATTAATTTTATCCGATATATTATAGAGTCTTTTCATTCTATGGCAGAAAGTCAGGATAAAAAGATGCATTATATCTCTTCTCTCGACACATTATATGCAAAATATGATGAAGAAAAAATTCGCCAGATTGTATCCAATTTATTGTCCAATGCATTAAAATTTACATCAAAAAAAGGGGACATTTATCTCTCTATCTCTCTGGACAATAATAATCATCTCTGCATTAAAGTCAAAGATACAGGCAAAGGTATACCTGAAGGTCAGCAACACCACATTTTTGACAGATTCTACCAGGCAGACAGTACACATACGCGACATGCCGAGGGCACTGGCATCGGACTTGCACTGACTAAAGAATTAATACAACTCATGGATGGTCAGATATCAGTCAAGAGTCCACCTACCGGATCTAAAATAGGTACGGAATTTACTGTCATCTTACCACTGGAAATCATCAAAGATTATGTAGAAGAGACATCGATTAGAGAGTCTGCTTTGATCGTTAACACACAAACAGATGATAACCATAAAGCCAGGATTATTGATTTTCAAAACCAAACTAACCCGGATAAAGAACTCATTCTACTCGTAGAAGATAACGCTGATGTGGTAGCATACACCGCTAGCTGTCTCCAGGATTACCGCCTGGCAGTAGGCAAAGATGGGCAAGAAGGTTTAGACATTGCACGCGATCTCATCCCTGATCTCATCATCACAGATGTCATGATGCCTTTTATGGACGGTTTTGAAATGACAAGAAATCTACGCTTGGATGAGCGCACCAGCCACATACCTATCATCATGCTTACAGCCAAAGCAGACATAGACTCCAGGCTCGAAGGCATAGAGTACGGAGCAGAAGCTTATCTCGAAAAACCATTTAACGTAGACGAACTCACATTGAGGGTACGTAAATTATTAGAGCAAAGAGCTATCATCCAAAAAGCATACGCCTCCAAGATGGGCCTGACATCCATTTCAAAAGAAGTTACTGGTAAAGATGAAGATACGTCTTATGAAGATATTGTCATACCAAAGCTTGAAAATGAATTTGTCAAAAAAGTGACATCAGAAATTGAAGCCCACCTTTCCGAAGAAAGTTTCAGTGTCGAGCTGCTCGCCAAAAACCTGTTTATGTCATATTCTCAGGTCCATCGCAAACTCAAGGCTATCATTGGCATGTCACCCAATCATTTTATACGCCACTTACGCCTGCAAAAGTCTAAAGAACTCTTAATTAAAACTGATGATACCATCCTGAATATATCGATTAGCTGCGGCTTCAGTGATCCGAGTTACTTCGCTAAGGTCTTCAAACAAGAATATGGTGTGACACCTCAGGAATGGAGGCCAAAATAACTAAACTGTCAAAATGCCGAATATCTACGGCATGAGTCAGTTTGCCGATGGAGGATTGATGTCCACAAAACCCTATATCACCAGCAGCAACTACCTGATGAAAATGAGTGATTTCAAAAAAGGTGACTGGCAGGAGACCTGGGATGCACTTTTCTGGAGATTTATATATGTACATCGGGATTTCTTTTTACAAAATCCACGTTTAGGAATGTTGATACGTAGTTTCGACAAAATGTCTGAAGCCAAACAGAAAGCGTATCTGGATAAGGCAGATCAATTTATAAAATCAATATCATGAAAATTTTACTTACAGGTGTCACAGGATACATCGGGCAGCGTCTTCTACCTGTATTCCTTGAAAAAGGTCACCATGTAGTATGTTGTGTCAGAGATGCGAAACGATTTAATTATCACAATTATAATAAGGGTAATATTACTGTCATTGAAGTTGATTTTCTGAATTCAGTTACTTTACAATCTATACCTGATGACATAGATGTGGCATATTATCTCATACATTCCATGTCCACCCTGTCAGGTGACTTTGAAAATATGGAAGAAAAATGTGCTCAGAATTTTAAAGACAGATTAGAACAAACCCGGGTAAAACAAGTGGTTTATCTGAGTGGAATTGTCAATGAAACGGAGTTATCCAGGCACCTTACTTCCAGAAAACATGTAGAAGAAATCCTCTCAGATGCGAGTTTTGCCCTGACTACCTTGAGAGCAGGAATAATTGTTGGTTCCGGGAGTGCATCATTTGAAATCATTCGTGATCTGGTCGAAAAATTGCCGGTAATGATTGCACCTAAATGGCTCAAAACCCGTTGTCAGCCTATCGGCATCCGAAATGTTATCCAGTTTCTGGACGGTGTCAAAGATTTTACTGAAACTTATGATCATTCTTACGATATAGGCGGGCCTGACATTTTGAATTATAAGGAAATGCTCTTGAGATTTGCAAAGATTCGCCACCTCAAAAGATATATTTGGGTGGTGCCTGTGATGACACCTAAAATATCTTCGTATTGGTTGTATTTTGTTACATCGACATCTTACACACTGGCCGGCAATCTGGTCAACAGTATGAAAGTTGAGGTGGTTTGCAAGCCCAATAATTTAGCACAAATGTTGGGTATTTCGCTTTTGGACTATGATACTTCTATACGATTGGCCTTCGGCAAGATAGAGCAAAATCAGGTATTATCCAGCTGGAAAGATGCCCTGACCAGCAATGTGCTGCATAAGGGTATTTCACAGTATATCGAAGTACCTGTAAATGGTTGTTTTACTGATATAAGTAAAGAGAAAGTAAAAGATTCAGATGCCGTCTTAAATAGAATATGGTCTATAGGTGGTCAGAATGGCTGGTATTATGGAAATTGGCTCTGGGAAGTTCGTGGATTCATTGACCAGCTTTTTGGTGGTGTAGGTATGCGCCGAGGACGTAAAAATCCGACTGAAATTCATAATGGCGATACCCTTGATTTCTGGAGGGTACTTCTGGCAGATAAAGAAGAGAAAAGATTACTCCTCTACGCAGAGATGAAATTACCGGGCGAAGCATGGCTGGAATTTAAAATCGATGAAAATGATGTACTGACACAAACGGCTACTTTTCGTCCACTTGGGGTATTGGGCAGATTGTATTGGTATGCTGTATTGCCTTTTCATGGGTTTATATTTGGTGGTATGATACGCAAGATTGCCGGAAGATGACATACGTTTCAATATATTGTGTTGAAATAACAATAAATTTGAAACTCATTTTATATATTTAATATGCCACTCTCAGTTTTTTATTAGGCCTTACCTTGAGTATGGCACCATTGCTGAGTTGTACAGGTGTATTGACTACGCATTCTCCGTTTGGTACAGGGTCTATTATAATCATTTTAGCTCCTGACACTATATAGTCGGGTTTTTGATTGAACTCCCAATTGGATGCAAGATCCCAGCTTCCATTTCCCGTAAAAGTATATATGGAAGACTTAGGCAGATTAACCGGAACGGTACTTCTGTACAATCCTCCATCGTGCCCGCTGTTGGTATATGCAATGGCGTACATGTAGCCCGTGGTATCAAAACTGAGTTCAAGCATATTGGCAGTATTTGAAGGCAGTCCCACAGAGCTCTGAATCCAGTTACTACCGGCATTCCATGTATTATTGTATGCCATACGAACACCTCCGTTTTCGCAGGCAAGATAAGCATTGTTGTAATGATCAAAAATCAAATCCTGGATACCATGCACCACCAGATCAGGATCTGTAAATTGAGTCCATACATCGCCGTTTTCTTCGGGCAGCGAATACCATAACACGTGTGTCCACCAATCACTTCCGGCAAGGATGACACCGTTTTCATCTCTTTCTATTTCAAGTACATTTCCATACCACGGACCAGTGCCACCAACGCCCAGGTTAAACGTTTGGCCACCATTGTCCGATCTGGACACACCTTCAGTTTCACTGGCAACAAAGATGGTATTTTCTTTACTTACATCTAAATCCCAGATTGCGGAGACGTCCAGCGGGTTATTATACCACGTCGCTCCGTTATTGGTGGAATAAGACAGGTTAGTGACACCACCAAATCTGGATGCTGCCCAGAGAGTGTCCGCTTTGTGTTGTTTGATTTTTATATACAAATCACAGCCGTTGGCAGCTACAAGCGTCCAGTTGTCTCCATTATCAGTGGACCTGTAGATGGCTGCTTTTGGTACACTGTTGTAGGCATGAAAAATGATATCTCCCACGGCATTTTCAGTAATTTGCAACACATTAAAGTGTGAGACGCCGGTATTTCGTTGTTGCCAGGTAAGTCCGTTATCCAAAGATCTCCATACACCTAATTTGGTGCCCACAAAAAAGGTCCCGTTTCTGGCGCTTTTGAAACAATAAACACTTCGAGGTGCAGCAAGTCCTGTGCTGACATCCTGCCAGTTGTTGCCTCCATCCATAGACTTAAATATTCCGGCTGCACCCGCATATATCTTTCCTGAAGATGAAAATGTGATACAACCAAAAGTAGTAGTGAACAGTGACAGAGTACTTAGTGACCAGGAGTTTCCATTATTCGTGGACCTGTATATGACTCCTTTACCTGAAAAATTAGTTCCTATGAATATCCGGTTTTGGTCATCAGCTTCGATAAAATTCATATTTACAGCCGGAAGGCCGGTATTTACCAATGTCCAGTCTCCTCCATTCACATGACACCGATACACATTGTTACTGTTACAAAGCGCGTAAACAGTATCATTCGATGCTACAGTGAGTTTTATTACAAAATTATTCGGCATCGCATTTCCAACCAGCATCCAGTTATTTATCCCATCAAATGTATACACACCACCATTGTACACATCACTATTGAATACACCTGCATACAAAGTACCGTTTTGACTTACAGAGAGTGCCCGGCCTGATAATGGCAGATTGTTGGTAATAGTTGTCCATATTGTCCCATTCCAAAAGTAAACAGCCCCGGTTGTTGTCATCATAAACATTTGACCACTTACGGTTTTAGCAAAGCTGGTCACCAGAAGATTTG